>JGI24702J35022_10002630_pt1 | contig 10903 bp, 7 predicted proteins | sample TergutTh196P4_FD_35022 | JGI IMG/M metagenome (IMG submission 35022)
GGCGGGAGTAGCAGCGGAGGGTATAGCGGTAGCGAGAGTAGCGGCGGCGGTGGTAGCGGCGACTGTGGAGGCGGCGCCGTCATTAGCAGTAGCGCCGCCAGAGCCGGCGCCAGGGATAGCAGTAGCAACAGCGCTGCCGGAGCCAGGGATAGCAGTAGCAACAGCAGCACTTGTGGTAGAAACAGTAGAAGTAGAATCGGCGGCGCCATCGGCGCAAGCAGCGCCGGCGCCAGGGGCAGAAGCAGTAGCGCCGCCGGCGGCGTTATATTAAAAGGCGTGCCTTGCAGCGGGGAAACCATAACCGGCACGGCAAGAGTTATCAAAGATATTCACGATAGTCACAGACTGCATGACGGCGATATTTTGGTTACAAAATGCACCGATCCCGCGTGGACGGCGGTATTCAGTAAAATCGGCGGAGTTATAACCGAAACCGGAGGGATGCTGTCACACGCAGCGGTGATTTCAAGAGAATACGGCATTTCTTGTATATTGGTAGTCAAAAATGCTACGGATGTAATAAAAGACGGCGATACCATAACAATGGACTGCAGAACGGGAGAAATATTAAAAGCGGAGGGATGAGAGATATGCACAGAGAGATATATATAGAGGGATGTAATGGCAATCCAAACTTTTGACCAATTATTGCGCGGCGGTATAGAAAAACACGGCAATACTTCATATGTATATGAGGAGGCTGGCGATCGCGGCTTTATTCCTCATACCTACAATGAGTTTTATATAGATATTCGCAAAACCGCCGATAAACTTATCTCTCTGGGATATGGCGGGAAAAAAATAATACTATATGGCGCCAATTCATATGCCTGGGCTGTTTGCTATATGGCGATCATAGCCTACGTCGGCGTTGTTGCGCCGATTGACTATGTATGGGGACAAAACGAAATTCTCAATGTACTAAACGATATTAGCTATGATAACAGTATCAGAAAAAATAACAATAACTCCAGCGATAACGATTGTGATAACAGTAACGGTATTGCACTTATTTTGCACGACAGGAATTTGGAAATTAATGTTGACGTTCCGAAAATAAGCCTGCAAGATAAAACCCTATTTAAAAGCAGCGGTGACAGAATATTTGTGAAAAACACAGACGATATTCACAAAATAGTCTACACATCAGGGACAACGTCAAGGCCCAAAAAAGTTGAGCTCACTTCAAGGAACTTGTTTGCAAATATAAACGCGCTATTTGAAATCTTTAATATGTCGTCAAATGACAGAATTTTGGCGATAATGCCCTTGCACCATATTACGCCGGTTTTGTCATCTCTGGTATACCCGTTTTATTTGGGAATTAACATCTATATTGCTTCTGATTACACGAAAATGATGAAGTATTTGCGAACAGTTAAGCCAACATTATTATTTGCGGTTCCAAAGGTTTACGAAAAAATCCTTGAAAGATTACCCAGAATTCTACGCCCCCTTTTGCCATTTCTATTCGGGGGAAAGGCAAGAGGTTTATATAGCGCAGCCGCAGTATTAAACAAAATAACAATTGAAACATATCAAAAGTGGGGCTTGCCATTGTTGCAGGGCTATGGTTCAACCGAAACCTCCGCTATTGTATCCGTTGAATTATTAGAGGGCTACAAATTAGGTTCAGTCGGCAGGGTTTTATCAAATCAGGACGTGAAAATTATAAACAATGAAATATGCGTCAAAGGCGAAAATGTTGCCAGAGATTTTTTAAGTGAGGACGGATATTTTCATACAGGCGATATCGGCTATCTTGATGACGAAAACTGGCTGTATTTTGTCAGCCGCAAAAAGCGGCTTATAAAACTGTCAAACGGAAGAAATGTATATCCGGACGAATTAGAGGAGTTGCTTTTGCAATGTGGCAATATCTTTTCTGCTCACATTTTTGATAATAATGATTGCGTTTGTGCTAAAATATATGCAAATAGTGTAACTGATGCGGAAAGCGCTATTAATAAAGTAAATGACTCAATTCCGTATTATATGAAAATTAAAGAGTGGGAGTTTGGCAGGGATATAAAATCGTCCTATAAAATCTGAGTCACCGAAACGCTAATGCTGCTATATCACAAACGCCACCGACACGCTTCGAGCATATTCATATTGTCACACTTCAGGCATATTATTTAAGTTGTTACGCTTCAGGCATATTTTAATTTTATTAGTAAGGTAAATTGAAGGTATTATTGCAACTATTTCGAATGCACGCTTGATAATAAAAGGAGGTTCTTATGAAATTTCACAATCCTAACGCCATAACGTATGTGCCTGACGATACGGCTGTCGCCGACGCATTGCAACGGACAACGTCGCTTTGTTTTGCCGCGCATCAGGATGATATTGAGCTGATGGCGTACAGCGCCGTCGCCGAGTGCTTTGACAGCGACGAGAAATGGTTTGGCGGCGTAATCGTTACTAACGGCGCGGGAGCACTAACCGAAGGGGTATACGAAGGTTACACAACGGAGCAAATGATAGAAACGCGTGTCAGGGAGGCGAATCAGGCTTCCTCGATCGGGCGCTATAGCTTTCAAATACAGTTGCTTTACCCCAGCAGCGAAATCAAACAAGCTGGCAGCGCAAATGTTTTGGAAGACATGGCTGCAATAATCAAGGCATGCCGCGCCGAAAAAGTATTCACACATAATCTCGCTGACAAGCACCCTTCGCATGCTGCGGTTGCTCTGCGTACAATTGAGGCGATCCGGCGGCTTCCAAAAGATTTAAGGCCTCGGAAGTTATACGGAATGGCTGCATGGCGCGACCTTGACTGGGTCACAGACGATCTTAAGGTAGTTTTTGACGCTTCCGCACATCCAAACATAGCAATGGCGCTCATTAGCCTGTATGACTCGCAAATAGCGGGCTCAAAACGTTACGATCTTGCAGCTGAAGGAAGGCGCCGCGCTAATTCGGTATTACACAGTACACACGGACTGAATGTCGGTGAAGCGGTTGATTTCGCAATCGATATGACGGCGCTTGTTGAAGACGACGAACTTTCGCCCAAGGATTATATGATATCGTATGTAGATGCGCTAAAGCGGGAAATAGCGTCAACCATAGACGCATTGTCGTAGCTATAAATTAACGCCTTATCATCGCCCTGAATTGGCGTCTTGTCGTCGCTTAATAGGAATGTGGCATCCTTGACGTGGCGGATGTTTTACTGTGCATCAAAGAGGCGATACTATCTACGTGCTCATAATCACAGTATTGAGTCTGCCCACAGCTTTAAACCGTCACGGTCAAGAACAGAGAATGAATTTTGCCCGTCTTTGCCATAATAGCCAATGAAATTAGAGTCTTTTAAGTACGTCAGGACATTTGAAATGACATAGGGGAGTAGGGCGTCACGGCCTTTGCTGACTACGTCAACCTTTAAAACATCATAAAGGCCTCCGGATGTAAACATCCTCTGATTATAGTGTTTCTCATAGTCGAGTATCTCTATGATAATCTTCTTAAAGAGATCCTTTGAAATATTTATGTTTGTGCTTTTTGCGTGGAGATCAACATTGGGAGACATTGAGAGCGGCATTTCGCGCCGTAGCCCAAAAATGAAATCATTATATAATCGGTCGATGTCCCCGGCATTGTTGTCAATTCCTCCGTCAGTGACGCTTAAGCCGCCGTTAGCACTGCCGGCGCCGCCTGATCCTCCGCTGTTACCGCCTGAGCCTCCGCTGTTGCCGTCGCCGAGGCTGTCAGGGTCGCTATTATTGCCGCTGCCGAGGCTGTCAGGGTCGCCGTTATTGCCGCCGCCGACACTGCTGATATCGCAGTCGCCGTTACTGTGGACGAGACTGACGCTACCACCGCCGAAGCCGCCGCCGCCACCGCCGAAGCTGTCAATACTGCTGCCAGTGGCGCTTGCGATGCCGCCGCCAGCGGCGCCTGCGCTGCCACCTACAGCGACGCCTGCGGTTGCGCCGTCAGCGACGCAGATGAAATCTGAGGAAAAGGATATCCCGTCTCCGCTTTGGACAAAAGACCTTAAACTATCGAATAGCCTGTTTAGCTTAATATTTATCTTATTGAGATTTCGGGCGACGTGGATTAACCGGATGGCTTCTTTGTAGTCGATTTTGGCGCTTTTAGCACAGTTGATAAAGGGCGCGCTGAAGTATGCTTGCTCAAGAAGGCGAATGTCCTCTTTGAGCTTGTTAAAGTCTGCGTAAGTTATTTCTACTAAGTGGTTTAAATCTGCCATATCGCCCCATGAGGGCTAGTATACCTTATGCCATATCCCGCGCTGCCGCGACGACTCTAAACTCTGATAGCTCTCTTCAAATCTTCGCGTTGTTACAAAAACTAAACTGCTGTAACCATTTGAGTTGTGCATACACTAAGCCCTTATCCTATATATCGGCTAAAAAGCTGATATTCATTATACACCTGCACAAATTATCCGGAAATGCCCGCTAGACCATTTCGCCAGACCGCTTCGCCACACTACTCCGCCAGACCGCTCCGCCACACTGCGAAGATACGCCGATAGATACAATCGCGGCCCTATACTCATTAGAGCCAGCCTCTAACCCAAGATCTCAATGATGTTGTCGTCGTGGATAGTCAGCTTTTCAAGCCCGTCCTTTCTGACGACAAATGTATTCTCAGTTCCGACTGCGCCATAACCCGGCAGTGTGAACTTTGGTTCGACGGCGATGATCATGCCTTCTCTTATAACAGTTTTTGAGTTTTGGGCAATAACCGGCAATTCATTAAGTTCCAGACCTACGCCATGAGCGATGAATTTGCTCTGTTGCCCATAACCCATGAAAAATTCGCCAAATCCGCGCTCAACTGCGATTTTTACGGCGTTATCATAGATGTCTCCACAAACGGCGCCGGGAATCGTTTGCATTATGACCATGTCCTGGATCTCCAGAGAGGCATTGTGGGCGGCAACCGCATTTTCGGGTGGTTTCCCGATTGAAAACGTCCTCGACATATCTACAACATAGCCGAAGAAGTTTCCTGCAAAATCCACCAGAGCGGAGACCCCCTCAGAGAAAGTGGTGTGGTTTGCTCCAACAGGCATTGCTCTATCCAGGCCGCCGCCCCCGATCGCAAATACGTATGGAGTCGGAGAGATTGCGTTCTCGCCAACTAGAATCTGACCGTTATGCACCTCCATATATCTCCCGTATGTGCGAATAAGACCCAAGTGACCATTTCGCCGCAATAAATACTCAAATTCAATTTGTAGATCCAGATCTGTCATTCCACTCTTAATTACCGACGGGAGTCTGCGGAACACGTCGGTCATGCGCCGTGAACCTTCTGTGGCAATGGATATTTCATAATCTGATTTTACACTTCGCAGTTCCCTTAGCAAATTGCTTGCAGGCAGGAATTTTGTGTCGGGGAAAACTTTTTGGAGCCTTTGAGCTTCTGAATATGATATCTGGGTGTCTTCAATAAGCATTGCTGCCGGCGGGCGCATGCCGCGCGCCGCGAGAAGATCCAGTATCAGCTCCGGTTTTCTGATAAACTCCGTATTTTTATGAATAAACGCTCCGGTTTTTATAACAAAATGAATTGGGTCTCCATCTACGGGCAGATAGTAATATCCGTTATAGATGGTTCCGGTAGTGTAAATTAGGTTGCTCAGGCAGGTCACGAGCATTGCTTGAGCGCCGACCGCTCTGGCGGAGTCACGCAAACGTTCGGTGCGGACAGCGATATCCTTGAGTAGGGCGCCGTCAAGCTGTTGTGGCTTTTGATCCATTTGTCTTAATTCCTTTCTTCTTTGATGCTTTATACGTTCAGTGTGCTTTCGTCCTGTCCTATATACTTTATATGTCCTATATGCTTTATACGTTCTATATGCTTTATATGTTCTATATGCTTTATACGTTCTATATGCTTTATACGTTCAATATGCTATATGTCCTATATGCTTTATACGTTCAATATGCTTTATACGTTGTTGTGTATGACGGTTTTACTGTAATTATACTCTTTACGCTCTTTGTTGTCGCTGACGATTGTTGACGCCCCGCGTTCGAGCGCGATCGAACCTGTCCGCGCCACTTCCATAATACCGTAATCCGCCAACATTTCGAGCAGCGCTTCAGTCTTGTCAGCCTCCCCTGTCATCTCAATAGTCAGGGTTTCTTTGGAGACGTCTATAATTTTTGCTCGAAATATTTCAACAACCTGAAGTATCTGATTTCTCATTTCTGGGGTTGCTCTTACTTTAACCAAAACCAGTTCTCGACTCACACAGGATTCGTATTTTATAATCTTAATTGTTATTACCTGAACGAGCTTTCCCAACTGCTTAACTATCTGATCCACAGAGTGGTCATTGCCAAAGACGATGATAGTCATTCTCGAAATTTTGGGGTTATGGGTCGTGCCAACCGCGAGGCTTTCTATATTAAAGCCCCTGCGACTGAATAATCCTGAGACTCTTGATAACACGCCCGGGTGATTGTCTACGAGTATTGAAAGCAGATGATGATTCATTTTTTGTTACCGTTCCTATCCTATCCTATTCTGAGTATTGTAATGCTTTTCCGCTGCGTCACTCTAATGCAAAATCCGTGACTCGGCTGCCGGGGCTAACCATCGGCGCTACGAGTATGTCATTTGGTATATCTAAATCAATCAAGGTCGGTTTGTCTGTAGCTAACGCTTTACGCAAGGACGCCTTGAACTCCTGCATATTGCCTGGGCGGGTTCCGGTGATGGAGTAAGCTCCGGCAAGTTTTACAAAGTCCGGGCCGCGATCAAGGGATGTCGCCGAATATCGCCTGCCGTAGAACAATCGCTGCCACTGACGTACCATACCCAGGGCATGGTTATTAAACACGATAATTATCACCGGAAGTTTATAGTATTCGATTGCGGCGAGTTCCATGGAATTCATCCTGAAACTTCCGTCTCCGGTTATGAGAATAACTCGCTTGAAGGCTTCGCCCATATCTCTTAAACCGAAACAAGCGCCAACGGAGGCGCCGGCGCCAAATCCCATAGCTCCGTAGCCGCCGCTTGTCAGAAATGTGTTTGGTTTAGAAAACCCGTAGTACTGCGCAGTCCAAAGCTGATGTTGCCCGACGTCCGTTACAATTATCGCATTGCCATTGACCAGTTCACGGATAGCAGTCATGACATCTTTTGGGGAGAGAGCGCCGTCTACGGCTTCAACCCTCGAAGAGCACTCCATTGTCTCAGCGCTTACCATACACGAGGGATCAGTTATCTGCGAGGCGGCGTCTACGGTTTCCGGAGCTATTTCAGTTGCCGAGGCATCTGCAGTAACCGAATCGTCAACAGTCACCGGGGCGTCTACGGTCCTCGAAACTTCCAATATCGCCAAATCCTCAACAGTCACTGAAGCGTCCACTATCCCTGAAGCATCAACAGTCACTGAAGCGTCCACTATCCCTGAAGCATCAACAGTCATTGAAGCGTCTTCTGTCCGCGAGGCATCAACAGTCACTGAAGCGTCCACTATCCCTGAAGCATCTACAGTCATTAAAGCGTCTTCTGTCCGCGAGGCATCTACAGTCCCTGATGAGTCTTCGGTCCCCAAAGCATCTGCTGTCCGCGAAGTATCCAATATCTCCAAAGCATCTGCTGTCCGCGAAGTATCCAATATCCCCGTTTCATCCACTACTTGCGGAAGCCCCGTGGATATGCCGGCGTCTTTCAGTGAACCAATTCTTTTTAGCCAGGAATCGTGGCCTAAATCAGCCCTCTGCAACGAAAGCTTCGATAGAATTGTTGAAAGAACCGTTTTGGCGTCGCCTGTGATATGATGGTCGGTCCGGATATTTTTATTTATCTCCGCCCTGTCAATGTCAATGTGTACGATTCTGGCCCCCGCAGCGAATTTCTCTGAGTCTGATGTGACCCTGTCGCTAAATCTCGTGCCAATTGCAACGAGCAAGTCGCATTCTTCCGAAGCGGTATTTGACGCGCATGTTCCGTGCATCCCTATCATTCCGGTACACAATGGGTTATCGAGCGGAATTGCCCCCAAACCCATCATTGTGAGCGCCACTGGCGAATTAATCAGCTCGGCAAAGAGCGCCAGTTCTTTAGAAGCATTGGATCTGATGACTCCGCCGCCTGCAAGTATTAATGGCCGCGAGGAACTTTTTATCATATCCGAGAGGATGTTGATATCTTCCATATATAAACCGCTGAGCAACCGCGCCTGATACGCCTCGGGAAGGGCGCCGCCCTTCGGCGGGAAGAAATCGGTTTTGCTGATAAGGACATCTCTGGTAATATCTACCAGAACAGGTCCCGGCCTCCCGCCGGAAGCCAGCGCAAAAGCCTCCCTGATAGTCCCAGCCAGTTTCTCGACGTTTTTGACCATGTAATTGTTTTTTGTTACGGGCATTGAAACGCTAACGATATCCACTTCTTGAAATGAATCTCTGCCAATTTGAGACATCTTAACATTTCCCGTGATAAAAACGATCGGGGAAGAATCCATATAAGCCGCAGCAATGCCGGTTATGAGGTTTGTCGCTCCGGGGCCGGACGTCGCGATACACACGCCGGTCCTTCCCGTCGTCCTTGCGTAGCCGTCCGCCGCATGGGCGGCGTGCTGCTCATGGGACATCAAGACATGTTCAATTCTTCTCCGATATCTGTACAGTTCATCGTATATATCGATTACGGTTGCCCCCGGAAAACCGAATACGGTTTTGACTCCTTGCTCCAGCAGGCATTCCATAACAATTTTTGATCCGGAAATCTTCATTTCATTACGATTAATCCTTTCCGCCTCACCTCTGGCTCAGTTGGTTCAGTAAATCCTTGACGGTTTCAATCATAAGATCGAGAGGAACAACTTCCTTAAGGCTCTTGTCCCTGCTCACAATTTCTATTTTCCCGTCCTTAAGATTTCGGGGGCTGATGATTATTCTCACAGGAACCCCGAGCAAATCGGCGTCTGCAAACTGCACGCCGGCGCTCTCGTTTCTGTCGTCATAGACGGTTTCCACACCAGCGTCACAAAGCGTAGCGTACAACTCCTCTGAGGTAGATCTGACATCTTCGTCGTCGTACCTCAGAGCACAGATATGTACATGCCACGGAGCAATAGCAACCGGCCATATCGGACCATTGTCGTCGTGGCACACTTCAAGCGCCGAGGCCATGAGCCGCCCCACGCCTATGCCATAGCAACCCATAATCGGGTGAAGGGATTCGCCGTTACTGTCTGTATACCGCATATTCATGGCTTTTGAATATTTATCCCCGAGTTGGAATATATTGCCGACTTCGATTCCCCTTGATACCCGTATAGTCGCCCCACAGTGTTTACAGAGACTGCCCTCTTTCACTTTCGCAATGTCGCCATACGGCATATCGTGGAAGTCCCTATTAACATCGCAGCCCTTTAAATGGTAATCCCCCTTGTTGGCGCCGCAGACCATCCCGGCGCCACCCTTTAATGAAACGTCAAATAGTACGTCAAGTTTGCTGCGGTCAAGCCCAAGCGGCCCCATGAATCCGACGCAAGCGCCGGCGGATTTGAGAAACTCCTCGGATGCGGGGGTAATTTCGGCCATCAAATGTCTTTTTAGCTTTGCTTCGTTGGCGTCAAGATCTCCCCTCAGAAATACGATCAGGGGATTATCCCGGTCTGCAACCTGATAAGCCACGGCTTTAATAATATACTTTTGCTGTATTTGCAGGAAAGAAGACAGATCCTCAATAGTGACGACTCCCGGGGTGTGGATCTCTTCGATTGCCGTAGCGGGCGTCGTCGAGGGCGCCACTGCTGCTTCCACTGCAGTTTTTGCCGTTGTGGGCGCCACTGCTGCTTCCCCTGCAGCTTCCAATGCTGCTTTCGCCGTTGATGGTGTAGCAGTTGACGTCACAACTGATGTTGACGTCACATCTGATGTTAACGTCGCTGCTGTGTCCGCCGCCGCCCCAGCGTCGTCATCGGAGTTTTGCTCGCCGCACGGCTCAAAGCCGTCCGGCAGCACTGCTTCGGCTACCTCCATATTTGCGCTGTAACCGCATTTATCACACAACACAATTGTGTCCTCTCCCGCATCGCAGAGCAGCATAAACTCGTGCGCCATGCTGCCGCCCATCATGCCGGTGTCGGATTTTACCGAGACCACGCCGGGTATGCCGGCCCGCCTGAAGATTCTAAAATATGCCTCGTGGCATCTGTCGTAGTATGCCTGGAGATCCTCCTGACTCACATGGAACGAGTACCCGTCCTTCATTGTAAACTCGCGAACCCGTATGAGCCCGCCTCTTGACCTTGGCTCATCCCGGAATTTTGTTTGAATCTGGTATATCATAAACGGCATACGCGCGTGACTTTTGATATCATTCCTGCACATATGGACAGAAGCCTCTTCATGGGTCATCCCAAGCAGCATATCGTGTCCGTTCCGGTCTTTAAAGCGCAATAACTCTTGGCCGACCGACGTGTAACGGCCCGACTCGTCCCACAGCTCCCGCGGCATCGTAACCGGGAACAGGACCTCTTGACCGTCTATCCGATCCATCTCCTCACGGAGGATTTGTTCTATTTTTCTTGTGATCCGTCTTGCTGGGGGCAGGAGCGAATAGACTCCCTGGGTTACCTGGCGTATATACCCTCCCCGTATCATCAGGGAATGACTTACAAGAACAGCCTCCGTCGGCTGCTCCTTAAACCTCTCTCCTACCATTTTGCTAAGTCTCATTGAAAAACCCCCATTTAATTTTCTTCAAGTGTGGTTGTCCTGAATTATACAACAATTATTCGTAAAAATAAACCAATTCTAAAACTTGCCCAGGGCAATCGCATAAATCCCTAACTTGTAATCCATCTTTCGACCCCCCGAGGGTTGTGGGGTCGAAGTATGTCATGCGAATTGATGGGTTGCAGTATGTTATACAGATTTCTGACTGT
>JGI24702J35022_10002631_pt1 | contig 10902 bp, 5 predicted proteins | sample TergutTh196P4_FD_35022 | JGI IMG/M metagenome (IMG submission 35022)
AAAGACCCGCCGCATCTGGAGAAAGCCGTTTCTAATCGCAGCGGGTTTATTCCTCATTGCCGGGATAGTGGTGTTTTTCCTGACTTCCTATGGATGGGGGATACTGGCTGCCGCCCTGGGTGCCGCATGCGTATGTATCGCCATCGCCCCAAAACTCCAAAGCTGGGAGGACAAATCAGCCCTGGATGAAGCCTTAAGGGCGGCACGCGAGAAGTGGAAAAAAGAAACTGGGGAGGACCCAGGGCCAGATTACGGGGATGTTTTGGCAGCTTTTGACAGGGCTGCCGAAAAATCGCGGGCAGTTGCAGAAGGCTACGCCCGTGTAGCTGCCCGTTATGCTGAACTCGAACAAAAGGTTAATGCCCTTGCCCTTCAAAAAAAACAGGCAAACGACAGCGCCGATGCGGCCCAGCGCCAGAGCCGCAGCCTGCTTGAAGGGGCGGGCACAAGCGACATTGAAGATTATATCGCGCACCTGGAAACAAAGAAAAATACCCTGGAAAGGGTCAGGGAACTGGATGAAAAACTAAAAAATATTTTAACGGAATATAGCGCTGCTTCGCATTCGGAACTTGAAGATACAATTAACCGCAAGATAAGCGAAATAAGCGGGAGTATAACCGAAGAAGAACTAAAGGCCCCGGAGCTGCGCGTTAAGGAGAACCTGCTTAGGGAAACCAAAAGAGACCTCGAAGTAATGCGTCGTGAAGAAATAGAAAACTTAGGCAGCTTTAACAAGGAATTGGGGACCATTGGCGAACGGCTCCGGGGGCTCCCCGAAAAAATCGCGGGTTGCGAAAAAGGTTTACTGGACAGGAAAGCCCGCCTTGCCGAAATCGACAGGCAGCTTCGCGCCGCCAAAATCGCCCAGGAACTGTTTGCATCCATTGCCGAAGATTCAAGCCTTATGCTGGAAGGGCTTTCCGGCGAAATCGGAGCGCTTTTCTCTTCGATTACTAATCCAGATGCCCGAACTAATGCAGATGCCGGAACCGAAGCCAGGCGGACGGTATCCATGGGGAATTTCTCCATGGCCAATGTCAGCGTTGAAGATGCCCAGGGCGCAAGCAGGGACAGCGGTTTTTTATCTGCTGGAACCCGCGACGCATTCCTCCTTGCAGCGCGCCTTGTCCTTGCGCGCAAATCCATCTCCGGCGCCCGCGCTATCATCGTCCTTGACGAGCCCTTCCTTGCCCTCGACAGGCAGCGCACAGAACGGGCCCTTTCCATATTGAAAGAGTTCCGCACAGCTACACTCTGGCAATTGGTTCTTTTTACAAAGGACGAAGAAACCGTAAACCAGGCCCGTGCCGTATTTGGCAGCGATCTCTGCGTGCATGAACTGGGTTAACGGAGTTTCCTTGTAAAGAATTACAATAAAAGGTATCCTTCCAATATGGATTTTAATCAGGCATTTATAGACGGACTTAATGTAGACGAAAACGCCCTTATCAAACGCATCGCGGGCGGTCTTAGCATCAGGGATGCTCAGGCTTCCCAGGTCGTGAGCCTTTTAAACGACGGGAGCACGGTGCCCTTTATCGCCCGTTACCGTAAAGAGCTGACAGGGAGCCTCGACGAAGTACAGGTTAGGGACATCGATCACCTGTACAAAAGCGGGATGAATTTGGAGAAGCGGCGCATCGAGATAATCCGGCTGATTTTCGAGCAGGGGAAACTTACCGATGCCCTGTACGAAAACTTAAGCAAGGCGGCGACTCTCGCAGAGCTGGAAGATATTTACGCACCCTACAAGAAAAAGAAAAAAACCCGTGGGATGCTTGCCCTGGAAAAAGGCCTTGGCCCCCTGGCGGAAGCCATGAAAAGCCTGGAAGAAGTTGAGCTCACAGCAAAGGCATCTGAGTTCATCGTGAATGAGGGCGACCCTCGTATCGCGGAACACCCGGAACTGGCCGTGCCGACGGCGGAAGCGGCCTTGCAGGGCGCAATGGACATCATCGCCGAAGAAGTGAGCCAGGAAAGTGAAAACCGCGCGAAGGTAAAGGGCTTTTACCTTGCCGACGGAAAAATCATCGTCAAGGGATCCGGGAAAAGCGGCAAGGGGGACGAGGAAGCGAAAAAAACTTCCACCTACCAGATGTACTGGGACTACTCAGAGCCCCTTTCCCAGATCAAACCGCACCGCATCCTCGCCATCAACCGCGGGGAAAGGGAAGAAGCGCTTTCCATCACCTTTGACGTGGACGAGAATACCGCGACAGAACTGCTGCAGAAAAAATACCTTTTGCACAACGACTACCATAAAACCGCGATTGAGGACGGCCTTAAGCGCCTCTTATCACCGGCGGTGATCCGGGAACTCAGGGGGGATCAGAGCGACGCCGCGGACGACCACGGTATCTCCGTGTTCAGCCAGAACCTGAAAAACCTTCTCATGCAGCAGCCCATAAAGGGGACAAGGGTACTGGGAATTGATCCGGGCATACGCACCGGGACAAAGTGCGCCTTCATGGACGACACGGGCAAGTACCTTGGAAGTTTTGTCATCCACAACCACAGAATCGAGGAAGCCAAGAAGCTTATACTGGAAGGGGTGAAAAAATTCGACATCCAGCTCATCGCCGTTGGGAACGGAACGGGAAGCCGTGAAGTGCAGGAGATCGTCTCCGCCGTAATTTCCGAAAACAGCCTGGAAGTCCTCTACACGGTTGTCGACGAAGACGGGGCATCGGTGTACTCCGCCAGTGACATAGCGAGGGAGGAATTCCCGGAACTGGATCTGACCATCCGGGGCGCAATATCCATCGGACGCCGCTTGCAGGACCCGTTGGCGGAACTCGTTAAAATCGATCCCAAGTCCATTGGCGTCGGCCTTTACCAGCACGACGTAAGCCAGAAGAAGCTTTCAGAAACCCTCGACGAGGTTGTTTCATCAGTGGTGAATAGGGTTGGAGTAAACCTCAACACCGCGAGCGCTTCACTTCTAAGATACGTGTCCGGGATCAACAGCTCCCTTGCCCACAAGATCGTAAAGTACCGCGATGAAAAGGGGAAGATTGAAAGCAGGGAAGAGCTTACATCAGTCCCGGGCATGGGCCCAAAAAGCTTTGAGCAGGCTGCAGGCTTCCTTAAAATCCCCGAAAGCGCCGAGGCCCTGGACAACACATGGGTCCACCCCGAAAACTATTCCGTGGCAAGGGACATCCGAAAAGAACTACAGAATGGTGGCACAATTACTTTAACCGCCAATCTTTCCACTGAAGTTTTGACCAGAATCAGGGAGCAGTACAGCGTCGGGGACACAACAATCAACGACATAATCGAGGAACTCAAAAAGCCGAACCGGGATCCAAGGGACGATTACCCAAAGCCGGTCATGCAGAAAGGCGTAATCAGTTTTGAGGATCTGAAAGAAGGCATGAAGGTAACGGGCAAGGTCAAGAACGTGGTCGACTTTGGCGCTTTTGTTGACCTGGGAATAAAGGAAACCGCCCTTGTCCACATTTCTGAATTAAGTGACAGCTATATAAAGAACCCGATGGACCTAATCAAAGTCGGTGACGTGCTTGAATTCACCATAATCAACCTGGACAGTGAAAGGCGGCGCATCAGTCTTAGCAGAAAGAGCAGTCGGTCTTTGGCAACAGCCCCAGCAAAAACGACGATGGAAAAAACGCAGGCAACAAAATCGCCCGCCATTCAAAACGTGCAAAAAGAAAAGAAGCAGGTAGTGGCAGCGAGGAAGCCAGACGACGACGGTACCATGTATAGTCCCTTCGCCGAAGCCTTTGGTAAAATGCGCAGGAAATGAATAAGAGGCCGCTATTTGATGCTGACTAAAAGCTTTACAAAGTAGAGTTCTATATAATTGATAAGGGAATCCCTTGCGGTAATGGTAGAAAGGACCGGATGGCGGATCACAAAGTTGTATGCCAACTGGTTTAGGGCCTCCATGGTCAGTTTGAACTGCTTGTTGATCTTTATAGTCCGACGCAGGTTTTCCCTGGCAAGGTATTTTAAATCGTTGATAAGGCTTTCCCGGGCTTCCATGTCAATAAGCCGGATCCAGCGATCCTCGAGTGCTTTAAGGTAAAGATCCAGCGTATAGCCTGCTGGTACCAGTTCCAATTCAAGTTCTTCCGCCATATCCTTGATTGCGGCCACATGGCTTTTTTCTTCCAGGGTTTCCTGTTCGTCGATTTCCTCTTCATGCAATGATTGCTTCGCCGGTTTCTTTTTTTGCGACAGTCTCTTAAAGAAACCGATGATGGAGGAAATGATTGGCAATGAGTACCAAAAAGGAAGATCTGATTTCGCGTCTGACAACAGTTCTTTGCGCCAAAGGAGAAAAAGGGCAGAATAAGGGAGGAGTTTTCCGCTGCTGAAGATCCTCAGGTTTGCAGGGATGCCATTCTCCTTATGTTCCATCTCATAATAGACCGCCGCCAATTTTGAATCTGCCAAAAGCGACATCAGTTCCGGGCAGTGCTTTTCCGCGGTCTTTACAAGAAGCTTTTCAAAATCAATGTCATTTTCCATCGCCGGTTCGCTCTGGTAATCATGGACCAGTTTACCCCAATGTTTTGAAACATCGTTTTTAATGACAAAGCGCGCATCATTTAAAAGCCTGGCACAGAGGAAAAGAATCTTGGTTTTAAGTATGAAACCCTGATCTATCGCCTGTGAAGTTTTTAGCACCAGCAATGCCGGAAGTTTGTTGTCTTTGGCATCGGTAGTCTGTTTTCTGATCCATGCCTCAAGTTCCTCAGTTGTATACTGGTCTTTTAAAAACCCCCCGGCTGGACTCGTGAATTTAAGGATCTGCTCCATTGTGTATAGGTAGGGCGGTTTGGCAAGGGAGGCTTCGAGGTTTCTGAAAGCGAGTTCCACTTCCTTCTTTCTCAGGGCCAATGATCTATAAAACCCGTTTACGGCTTCAATTATATGAAGCGACTGAAAAACGGCAATTTCCGAGAAAAGGCGTTCTTTTTTCTTTTTTATGTCGTTCTTTACCAAATTGCAGAAATGCGCCCAAAAAGCTGAAGTTAGCTCACTGCTTTCTTCCATCAACCTGTAAAGCTCTGCGGGGCGCATCAGAATTTGATCAAGTTGATCCTTTACGAATGCTTCTTTTCCCTGGAGCGTTGAACTGAGTTTGTGGTAGGCAAATTCCCTGTTCCCGTGATGATGGAGGTACTCTCTGATTTTTCGGAGCGCAATTTCCGTCAATTGACGCGGAATCATACCTGGCAGCACCAGGGCGAAGCCGAAACTGTCGGGGAAACCAAGTTTCAAAATAGGGGCACCAGCTTTTTGAGGGTCAGCCAGGATGGGAATCAAGTCGTAATCGGAGTTCAGGTACCTTACCTGGTTTCCAGGTATAGTTATCTTTAAGGATTCCTCGCTTGGAAAGGGCAAATCAGGTTTTTCATCTATATGTTTGTATACTTCAGTCAGCAGATCGGGATAATAGAATGACATAAAAATACGGCCGTCTATGGTGTCGCCTAAAAGCTCACATTTGCCGTCTTCGGTTATGGCGGATAATTCCGACCAGAATTTTACTTTTCTGTCTTCCTGTGCCCATTTCTTCCAGGAAGTAGAATCCTTCGCATACATTTTTGCGGATCTTCCCAAGTATTCCAGGAAAAAGCTTATATCGATAAAGGGAGAATTGATTTTTTTTGCGTAGGACACTAGTATTGAATAAAGATCCGCGCCCTCAACCATGTCTTATTATCTTCGATATTATAGCAGGTATCAATAGGAAATGACTGAAAACGACAAAAAATCAAAAACAGCAAAAAAAAAACTTATTGGCCTTACAGGGAACTACTGTGCGGGGAAAAACCATGTGGCACTCTTGCTTGAACAGCGTTCCATTCCTGTGCTGGATATTGACAAGCTTGGGCACGAGGTTATCGAAAAGGAGAAGGAAAGGGTTTTAAGCCGGTTTGGTGAGGATATTCTGGGATCTGACGGCTTAATAGAACGCAAACGGCTAGGTTATAAGGTCTTTGGCAAGCCTAATGAACTTTCCGCACTGGAAGAAATAGTACACCCAGCTGTTAACAGGGAAACTCTGACATGGATACACGGGTGGGGCGAAAAAACCTGTGTCATAAATGCGGCCCTGCTTCACCGTTCTTCCGCCTTCCAGATGCTGGATGCGGTAATTGTCGTCAAAGCCCCTTTTTTGGTCAGGCTGCTCCGGGCAAAAAGAAGGGATCGCCTGCCCTTAACTGCCCTGCTGAAACGTTTCCGCAGCCAGAAGGGTTTTGACTATCAATTGATCATGGCACAAAACTCGGTTGGTTTTGCGCCATGCTCTTGGAAAAAACGTCTTAAAGCCGTTTTTTCTATTAAATCTAAGGTAGTTGTCCCAAAAACTGAAGTTTTGGGACAGCCTCAATTATTTAAGGGAAAAACCGATATTTACATAGTGGAGAATTCTGCTTTTACCGGGGACAAACTGGAAAAACATATAGAAGCAATCCTTTCCGATATCTTTTCGACAGAATAAGCAGATTGGAAGGTCAAACAGGGTGTGAAGATGGAGAAGAAGAAGTTACTTTTGGTTGCCATTTCCGTAGGGGTATTCCTGGTTTTAACCATCGGGGCAGCCATTTTGGTTTTTGCGCCAAAAAATGCCTCCGAAGCTGCGCTGGCAGCGGCAAGCCGCCCCGTGGAGGGGATTGATACCGGTATAAACGTGCCTGCGCCGGTTGGCGGTTCCAACGGGCAGGATGCATCCGGATTTCCTCAATCGGTAGATCCTGTTGACCTCGTCAGGCGACCCGGAGATGTCCCAGGCCTCCAGATCCCACCAGATGGTACTATTCGCCAGAACGGGGATATCTACGTCAACGGCCAGAGCCCGGAAACTTTAATCAGCGTACCGAAACCCAGCACGGCGGCTGTCCCCGATACCCCACCGGCGGGAAGAGCCACCCCCGTTTCGTCCCCTCGGCCATCTACACAGCGTCCCGCCCAAACCGCGACCACAGCCGCCAGCAGAACTCAAAGCCAGGCGAAACCCTCCACCCAAACAAGGATCATCAACGACTACTGGGTACAGACAGGCGCATTTTCAACGGTTGCCAAGGCTGAAGGGGTAAAGGAAACTCTTGCGGCAAAAGGAATCACCTCGATCATAGAGAACCGTGAAGTTGACGGCAAGACCCTCTTCAGGGTGAGGGTGGGGCCCTACACTTCTCAAAACGAAGCAAATTACTGGCTTTCCTTGATTAAAACGATAAGCGGCTTCGAAGACAGCCAGGTCAGGCAGACGCAGACAAGATAGCAGCTCCTACTTCTTGCTTGGCGGACTCCGGCGGACAACAAATTCCCCCCTTGCGGCACCGGGATGCACCTCCTCGTGGGCTTTAGATGCCTTTGAAAGGAAGTATGCTTGGGCGCGGAAAGGCTGCTCGCCTGGGGCCGGCTCCAGGCGGGTCCAATTGCCGGTAGAATCCAGAAGCCAGGCATGGCAGTTGTCCTGAAAGTAGGCCAAAAGGTTTTCTTGAACTATTTTCCTTAGGTCATTTGACAGAACAGGAAACATCAATTCCACACGGCGCTCAAGGTTCCTTGTCATTAGGTCAGCGCTTGCAAGGTAGAGTTCTTCGGCCCCTGCGTTGGCAAAATAGTAAATACGGGAATGTTCAAGGTAGTGATCTATAACACTTACCACCATTATGTTATCCGAGAGTCCCTTAAGGCCAGGAACAAGCATGCAGATGCCCCGCACGTTTAGAAATATATTGACCCCGGCCTGCGAAGCCCTGTAGAGCGCATTGACGATGTCGGGATCCGCGAGCGCGTTCATCTTGGCCATAATACGTCCAGGGGCCTCTGGGCTGGAACGGTTTATCTCCCTGGCAATTAGTTCAAGGAGCTTTTTCTTAAGGGAAACAGGCGCGATTGCGAGCTTGCCCATGGCTTGGACAGCCGAGTAACCCGTTATCATGTTGAAAAAAAGCCCCGCATCAAAGGCGATGTCTTCCCGCGCGGTAAAGAGGGAAACATCCTCGTACAGCTTGGCGGTTTTGTCGTTGTAGTTCCCCGTTGAAAGATGGACATAGCGCTTGATGCGGTCGTATTCCCGGCGCATAATAAGCGTTACCTTCGCATGAATCTTGAGGCGGGCAAGGCCGTACACCACGATGACCCCGGCCTTTTCAAGCCTGTTAGCCCAGGAGATATTCCTCCCCTCATCGAAGCGCGCCTTAAGTTCCACCACCGCCGTTACGTGCTTGCCCGCAAGGCTCGCCTGCTCCAGTGCCCTCACAATGGGGGAATCCCCGCTTGTTCTGTAGAGGGTAGTCTTTATTGCCGCCACCGCAGGATCGGCAGCCGCTTCCTGGAAGAACCTGACAACCGGATCAAAGGACTGGTAAGGCAGGTGAAGAAGAACATCCCCCTGGCTGATGCGATCCCACAGCGCTTCGTCCTCGGAAAATGCGGGGTGGGAATATATCTTCCAGGGTTTTTCGCGTAAATGATCGAAGCCGCGGATAAGCTCGTAGAGTTTCCCGAGGTTAAGGGGGCCCGGCGTCTCAAACAGTTCGTCCTCATCCAGTGAAAGCCGCTGTGCAAGGCAGTCGCGGATTTTTTCGCTCCCCGGCGAATAAACCATTCGCACCGGCATGGATCTGTCCCGGCCTTCCAGTACCTCCTCCATCGCCTCGATAAAATCCTCGTCCCTCTGCTCGTCCACGGAAAAATCCGCGTCGCGGTTGACCTTAAAAACGAGGCTCTCTGTAACTTTGTACCCGTTAAAGAGGTAAGTCCCCCAGGTCTCAACGAGATCTTCCAGCAGGGCCCAATAAGTCTGCCCCATTTCCTCTTCCTGTATATCCTGTTCCCCGGGCAGAAAGATAATCCGTTCCGGCACTTGCGGGATGCGGATTATTGATATGTGCTCTTTGTCCGAACCATCCCTGGGATTCTCGCTTTCCAGGAGAAAGGCAGCGTAAAGCGAATAGTTTTCAATTGAGGGGAGGCTCTCCGTTTCCTCGACCCTAAGGGGCGTTAGGATGGGAAATACCTCTCGGACAAAGAAGGATTCAAGGTAATTGCGCTGGGAAGAAGTCCATTCCCCCGGACGCCGGAGGCAGAGGCCCCCTTTGGCCATGCCGGGAATTACCTCGTTCATGAGCGCGTCGTACTGGCGGCTTATAATGGACCGGACTTTCAGGTAAATCCGTTCAAGCAGTTCAGCCGGTCTTAAGCCGGAGGGGTCGGTGTCACCACTTGAGCGTTTCATGGCAGCAACCCTGACCATGAAAAATTCATCGAAATTGGATGAAACGATGGAAAGGTATTTCAGGCGCTCAAGCGGCGGCAGTTCCCTTCTGAGCCCCTCGCCCAATACACGCTCGTTAAAATCGATCCATGAGAGTTCGCGGTTGTAGAAAGTTGGGGAAGTTATACTAAGTGAAGAATTGTCTGGCTCGCTTTCATTGTTCATTATATTACCACAATTTTATACCCAAAAACATCTTGGAACAAACTGCCCTTTTCATTGAGCGCCATCAATTCCAGGGAAAGATCCAGTGCCCCTTCCGTGTGAAGAACCAGGGCCTCTCCTTTTTTTTCCACGCTTTTTATTTTAATCTGCTGGTAGTGTCCCCTGTCCAGGGCATCGGCTACCCTAAGTATGGAAACCATCTTTAACACGAGGATGCGTTCCTCCCTTTGAAGCGCGATGTAGTCTATCTCTGTTGGTGAGGGCGGTGCCCCCCTGTGATAGCGGATGACGTTGCCAATGATGTCCAGTTCTTCCCGCCTTAATCCGAATATCTCCGAGTTGGCTATGATGTACTGGCCGTGCAGATTATGGCCGGCTGCCTTGATGAACATCCCAATCTCGTGGAGCATCGCAGCCGCCTCCAGCATCATGCGTTCCCGCCTGTTCATGCCATGCTCCCGGATAAGGGCGTCGAACAGGGACATGCAGAGGGAGGCCACGTGCCGGCAATGCGGCTCATCGATGTGGTATTTTCTGCCAAGGTTCACTGCGGAAGCGAAGATCTGCGAAAAAAAATCCTCCTGTATGGCAGGATCAACGCCCTGGGCAAGGTCAATCAAGAACCCCTCCCTGATAGAAACCCTTGGCACCACCACCTGGGCTGCCCCGGTCCTGTCGAAGAGAAGCTTGTTTACCATTATGCCCGGTAGAAAAGTTTCAGCCTCCCAAAAAGTCATCTCGAGGCGTTCCATACATTCCTCAACGGTATACTCCTGAACCTTCCTGACAAAATCCGTGAAATTTTCCCTGGAGACTATCGAACAGTGCTCGTTCATGTTCCTGCCCACCTGGGCAGCGGCAATATTCGCGTCAAAACCGACAACGACAAAAGTACGTACATGGGCAAGGTCAAGCTCAGAAGAAAGGATGTCCGACGCATTCCTTATGTTTTCGCTTAAGTAGCGCTCCTGCCCCTGCGTAGAACCGATTCTGGAAGCCTGGTCGATTAATATTGTCCCCAGTTTTAGGCTGTGGGCCGACACCATCTGCCCTCGCCTGAGGAGCATAATCTCCGTTGAACCGCCGCCTATCTCGATGATCATGGAATTGGCGCGCCAGAACATCGGCAAATCGTTTTTAAGGGCAAAGCGCACGGCCAGGTACATCAGGCGGTTTTCTTCGATGCCCTCCACAATGCTCAAAACAAGGCCGGTTTCCTGCCTGACCCTGTCCACAAAGACGTCCCTGTTTTTGGCTACACGCAAGGCGCTTGTGGCTATCACGTGTATCTCGGAATCGTCTATGTCCCAGCCCCGCAGGAACTCCCGGAAATTTTTCAGTATCGTAATGCATTCCAGGAAAGATTCCCTGGAAACCTGCCCCGTGGTAAAGACATCCCGCCCCAGGGCAACAGGCTTGCTTGCCCTGTCCATGGCCTGCCAGCGGCCGTCGGGGAAAATTTCAGCTAC
>JGI24702J35022_10002633_pt1 | contig 10896 bp, 11 predicted proteins | sample TergutTh196P4_FD_35022 | JGI IMG/M metagenome (IMG submission 35022)
CTGGATAATCATTTCGCGGACGTCCTCGCGGGTGACGCCCGGATTGATGCTTGCTCTGCAAAGCGTCAGAAAACCATTCGACGCCTCGATAAATGCCTCGTTTGACGTTTCAGAGTCAATGATTATGCCGCGAATGGCATCGGTTACTTTCGGAATGTCCTGTTTAAAAAGTTCTATCGCCTCGCGGAAATTCCGCACTTCAGGACGTTCGAAAGAAAAAAACGCCGTCAGCAGGCGGTGAAGCGCTTCGTCGTCGCTCATTTGGCAGCGCATGGTTTCATCGCCGCCTTGTATCAGTACAGCGACGCGGCTGTCCTCGAAAAGGATATTGTCATTCGGATAGCCTTTGGCGAATTTCTTTTCGATTTCCTCGTCGATGTCGTCCGCTTCGTCCTTGCTTTCCCAATAGCCCCAATCAAGCCGCAGGCTGTCCTTGAGTGTACCGTCGGGCGTAACGATTTTGCCGGCACGAGTTTTGATGCTGATTTCAGCAACCATCACCCAACCCCGTTGACGGGCATATTCATTCAGAAGATTGTAAAAAGCATTGCGGATGGCGGTTTCCTTCGTCGTGCCGCCATATTTGACAAGTTTTTCCAATTCAACGCGGTATTGTCTGATTGCCTGAATGCTCATGAAACGCTTTCCTTATTCTCAATTCGTAATGCGTAATTCGTAATTGATACGGCTCGATTGATTCGTAGTTTATGTGCAGATTCATTATACCGCTTCGCGTCTGAAAATGGCGGTGGATTTGCGAGGATTTTTGGAGCAAGTCAAGAAAACAGGTTCCGCGCGTAACGGTACTATGCGCGGGTTCTGCTGATGCGGCATTGGGTCAAAAAGACCGCAAATGCGCCGCCATTTTCAGACGCGAAGTAGAAAGGTTCGGCAAAAGATCCGGGAAATTCCTAAAAGCGGAAAGTATACTGTAGTTTCGCCGTACCCCGGTTGTAGATTGAAACATAGCGTTGATCCAGGCTCTTTTCCCATCCGCGGTTAAGGATCAGGAAGAGATCGCTGCCGGGCTGAATGATCCACCGGAAGCGTGTCTGGAATCCCAACAAACGCGACGAGTTGTCGTATTGAACAATATTTGCCCATGACGTATTGGGCGAAAAATTGATGTCGGCTCTCGCGGAAAAGAGTTGTGTGAAAAATTTTCCTTCTTCAAGATTGACGTCGGCGCGTTCCGCCTTGAATCCAAGCTGAACGTAATTTGACGGTTTCAGCAGAAGTTCAATATTCAGGTCTCGGCGCGTTCCGCTGTAGAAATTGCCGAACTCCGTGTAGAGGTTAACCACCCAGCGCCGTTTGGTCGCGGTTTCTACCTTTGCGCGATAGCGTGTGAATTGATAGGAACCCGCGGGAATTGTCGCGTTTCGATTTATCGCAAATCCAGCGGGATTGGAAATACGGTCAAACTGCGGATGAATCTCAAAGTCGAACAGGTCGCCGGATTCCAGCCTGAATTCGAGCGGCGATATGTTGATAAACCAACTGTCGATACGGTTGTCGAGATTGGTGACGATTTCAGGAAACGCGTGAGTAACTAACTGCCGGATTCCTCCCCTGCCCGGACGCGGGCGGAACATAAGAGCCGCATTTGCCTTGCGCATACCCGCGCGAGGGACGAAGCCGAGCGCGGGACGGAAATTTTCTCCGATCTGTTTCCAGCCGATATTCGCAAACCATCTGTCATTCGGATATTCAATGGCAAAACCGGTTGCGTAATCCGAAGTATCGCTTGCTTCATCATCAGTGCGCATCACGTAAAGGCTCAGGCTGAGATTTTTGTTTCCCTGAAACGACGAGGTCGCAAAGCGGGCGTCCGCGCCTACCAGCGTGTTGCCGCCCTGTCCTGATGGATTGCCGCTTGTGAAAATGCCGCCTATGTAGGATTGTTTCCAAAGATCGCGGCTTATGCGGGCGGCGAAAAGATTCTGACCGTCCAGGCCGATTTCGTCGACGCTGCCTGTCTGCACATCCATGATTCCTATATTGAAACCGGACTGCCTTCCCGTAATCTTGCCGCCGACAATGACTGGAACCTCCGTCCTGCCATCTTCGGTCAGTCCTATACGGCGGCTGAAAAACGGGATCAGGTCGGGACGCGGCGTTCCGGCAACCGTAGCGGTGTCGAAAACTCCCGCGCCTTCAAGGAAAAAGGAGCGCTTTTCGGGATAAAACAATGGGAAGCGCGTCAGGTTTACCTGGCGCGTATCAACTTCGGTTTCGGCAAAATCGGTATTTACCGTAAGTGAAGCGTTCAGATTAGGCGTAAGATTTTTTGATACGTCAAGCCCGCCGTCAAATTTCCAGTCATTTCCTTCCCGGCGAGTTATCAGCCCGTAAGGGCGTATGTCAAGTCCCATACCCTGGCGTATTTGGGGCAAACCCTCCAGGCGCCCGGCTTCGGCCAGATTGCTGATCCAGATGTCGCGGCGCGCGCCGGACCAGCGCGATGTTTCGTTGTAGCGTTTGTGTACGCGCTCTATATTTAATCCCCATACGGATGTATCCGGCCTAAAACGCAGCGTCTTGAAAGGTATGACGATTTCGGCTGTCCAACCTTCATCCGTTACGCGCGCGCTTGCGTCCCAGATGCCGTCCCAGTCGAGACTTGCAAATTCGGCATTGTTGGAAATCTGACCGTCCGCTCGCGCGCCGGCGGGGTTTACTCTGAATAAAAATCCATTGCGCTGATCAAAGAAAGGGTCGATAACAATCGTGACGCTGTCGTCCACGTCAAGATTGGCGTCGCGTGTGAGCTGCGTAGAGATAATTGACGACGGATCGCTGTCAAAACAGGTTATGCCGAAATAGAGAGCGTTGCTGTCAACTAGAACGCGGACTTCGGTTCTTTCGCGGGGCGCTTCGCCTTCTCTGGGTATGACCTGAATTAAATTTCCTATCGGCTTTGCCGATTTCCAGGCCGGCTCGTCCAGCCTTCCGTCCGCGGTGATGGTTTCGTTGATGTGGAACACCTCCGCGCCGGGAGTTTGCCCGAATACCTGATACGGGCAGAGGCAGTAAAAAATAGCAAGCATTACGGCGTATCCCGCCGGCCGGATTAATCGCGGCAAAGAACAACGTGACATATGGTCTCCTTCAAAAATCGCCGCATTTCGGAAAATGCGACGGCAAACTTTCTGCAAATTCGTATACTCCCGTCGGAAGTGATAGTAAGATACGAACGCGTGGAAATTTGTTACAAATAAACATTCTGGCGAGGAAATTGCAAAACCCCTGGGAGCGCCGCGCACCAGCGCGGCTTTTAACGTATTGTCTTAAATGTTGTTTAATAAGTCACGTTTGTTGCCTTTTATCATGTGTGTTTACAACACTTTACGTTTACCGGAATGCCCTTGGCTAAATGGCGTTTGATATTAACGTACACAGAGCCGGGCTGGTGCCCGGCGCTCCCAGAGGTTTTGCAATTTCCTCTGGCTTGTAACAATTTTGAAATTCGTCGTAACTTATATTGTTTATGATGAATTTGACGGATGCGGTTCTGATCGAAAAGACGCTCGATGGCGATGAACATGCTTTCGCTGAACTGGTTCGCCGATACCAGGCGGCGGTCTGGGGAACCGTTCGCCGGTTGTTGGGCAATTCTTCCGAAAAAGAAGACGCCGTACAGGAAACATTTATCCGCGCGTTTGCCTCGCTCCGAAAATTCGATCTAAAATATTCATTCGGCTCGTGGGTTTTGCGCATAGCGGTCAATTACTGTATTGATCAATTGCGGAAACGAAAAAATAAGAAGTTTCGGCTTTGGTCGGAACTGGAAGGGGCAGATCAGGAACGGCTGCTGCGGGATTTTGCGCAAGCCGGCGGCTTTGAATCTTCGGAAACAGCGTATCCGGAGGGTTATGCCGAAGCGGCGCGGTTGCTGCTGAACGAACTGAATCCGAAATATAAAGCGGCGTTTATTCTTCGCGAGGTAGATGAATTGGAATACGGCGAAGTCGCGGGAATTTTGGGAACGACGGAAATAACCGCTCGCGCGCGAGTTTCCCGAGCGCGGGCGGAATTGCGGAAAAAGCTAATTAGAATTTTTCATAAAGGGACGGACTGAAAATGAAAGAATGTGAATTGTCGGATCGTTATCGCGACGGAGAACTGTCTGATTTCCAAGCGGAAGAATTCAGGCGGCATCTTGCGTCCTGCCGGGAGTGCGGGCCGGCGAACGCGGCGCTTGACAACCTCGTTTTCATCATGCGCCATGAAGCTGTTCCAGTGGCGGATATGGCTGATAGAATCGCTCGCCGGGCATTTGAGAGGTTTTCCTCATGGGATGGTCTGCTGGCGAGCTGGTTCCGGCCAAGGCTTGCTTTTACAACAGGCTGTCTTTCCGTTATCCTTTGTGTTTTTATCTGGTTTGCGCCCGAAAACGGGAAGGATGAATTTATGGCGTATGAAACGCTGCTGGATATGGCTGAAACCTGCGATCCGGCAGGCGAATTGCTAATGATCAGCGACAGCGATTTCGCTCTTAAACTGCTCGTGGGAGGAAATACCCAATGAAAACAAGGATACAGGCGATTGCCGTTTTGACAGCGGTTCTGCTTTTAGGCTGCCTCATAGGAGCGACGGGGTCATGGTTCCGATATGGGCAACGCGTAAACGTCCAGGCATACGAAAGACACGAAGACGCGCTGCCTCTGTCGCCGCAGGGTGAACAGCATTTATCGGAACAGCTCGGTATGACTATGGAACAAAAGATACAATTTGAATACGCAATGAAAGAATCACGAGAGGAACTGGATGTCCTTAGCAGGGAGCAGCAATTAAAAATAGACGCGGTAATTGCTGAAGCGAACAAAAAAATCCGTTCCATACTTAATGACGAACAGAAAATAAAGCTGGAAAAGTCCTTGAAAGAAGTCAACGGCGTACACAGGCAAGGTTCTCGCGGCGAGCGCGGTTCCGGCTCGCCGTTACAATCTCCGAAACAAAAGCGCGGTCAAAAATAAACCGGGAGTACACCGCAACCTCTATTAACCCCTGGGAACGCGGGCGGCTCGCCCGCGTTCCCAGTAAAAACGAAGTTTTTAGAGGTTGCCATATGGCGGTAATCGAGATGATGTCTGAAAATTTTATTGAGGCGGTTTTTTGCGCCGACGTTGATTCCGGCGAGATTCTTGCCATGCTGTCCGGCGGGGAAGAACTTGGCTGTTGGGAAAGCGACGGCGTCATTCATATTTTCTGGCCTGAGTCGCGCTGGTCGCCGGAAGCGGCCGACGATCTGAGGCATACTCTTTCGATATTCGGTATTGACCCGAGCGCCGCCGGGCTTACAATCGAAAGCGTACCTGACAAGGACTGGAACGCGGCCTGGGCAGCTTCGCTGACGCCCATAGCGCTGGGGCGGCGAATCCGCGTCAGGCAGAGTTGGCATTCTCCCGATTTGAATTTCGACGGCTTTGAGTTGGTAATCGACCCGCGGCGGGCCTTTGGTACCGGTCATCACGCAACTACACAACTTGTAATCGAATGGCTGGAGAAACATCTTCGCGGCGGAGAGCGGGTTTTGGATATCGGCACGGGAAGCGGCATCCTGTCCATGGCGGCTATACGGCTCGGCGCGGCTTCGGCGCTTGGAATAGACAATGATCCGACGGCCGTCGAATGCGCGCGTGAGTACGCCCGTATAAATAACTTCGACAACAGGCTGGAACTGCGCGTCGGAAATTTCAGCGATTGCGCGGACGGAGATTTTGACATTATCGTCGCCAATATTGACGGTAAAACCCTGCCCGCGCTCTGTTCCTATCTGCCGCGTCTGTTGAAACCCGGAGGCCGTATATGCCTGTCCGGCCTTCAGGAACACGACATGGAAGAAATTACGTCCGCGCTCGACCGCGCGGGCTTTGTCGTTAAAATGAAAACGTCGCGCGGTGAGTGGCTCGCTCTGGAATGTGAGCCATGTTCCGCCCCATTTCCACCTTAGGGAGCCGCTGACCGCGCGTTCCAGTTAAATAATACGCGCAGAATGGAATCAGCCTGGAATCAGCCGAAGCGATGTGTACGCAACAGCGGCGCAGACGGTCAAGGTCTATGTTCCATACATCCTGAAACGCCATACCGGAAATACAAAGAGAGTAATTTCTGATTCGCTCCGTGACCGTATCCGCGGGATTTTCCTCAGTGTTGGAAATTTCGCGTATCCCAGACGCATTCGCGCCAACGCGCGCTTGTGATTTACCCGACCTGTGATATTTCCAATGGCGGCGGACGTAGGCGATGGATTTTTCGGCCGCGTCAGCGCCTCGGACGTTTACCCAATCAATATGCGTTGCCGGGATAAGCCGACCGTCTTCATTCAACACGGCAAGCGCCGAAAACGAACAGCGCGGATCCTCGCAAGCGGAGGGAATGAAATTTTCCAGCGTGAGTTCTCCGGCGGTCTGCTCTTCGATTGCCGCGAGAATATCGGGTATAAGTATGCGGTCCTCGTTGCGCGGCGAATGGGGGTAACGTCCGAGCCATGTCATCGGTTGAAAATGTACGCCTTTTACAGCGGGCATTCGTTGTTTGGCAAAACCCAATATAGCGCCGATTTGTCCGTCGTTCACGCCTTTGACCAGAGTGGGAACAAGAATCGCGGCTACGCGCAATTCAGCGGCTGCCCGAACTGCGGCTTCTTTAATGGAAAACAGCTCGCGTCCGCGTATTTTACGGTAAACACCGTCGTCAATGCCGTCGAACTGGAGAAAAAAATCAGTGACGCCGGCGTCGCGCAAGGCTTTGGCGTAAGTGAAATCTTCAGCTATACGCAGGCCGTTGGTGTTGACTTGAATATGGCTGAAGCCGAGCGCGCGGGCGCGGCTGATGATTTCAGGCAGATTGTCGCGCAGAGTCGGCTCTCCTCCGCTTAACTGAATCGGGATGTCGCCGGCGTGCCGCATTACGTTTTTGAGACCTTGTTCTATTTGATCGATACCGGGATCCGGATCGCATTTTTCAGGAACATCCGCAAAACATACGGGGCAGCGCAGATTGCACCGAGCTGTTACTTCGATAACGGCGCTGCATGTTCTCTGGCGGTGTTCCTCGCAAATGCCGCAGTCATAAGGGCAGTTTGCGGCGGGTGAGGCGCTCCGTTCGGCTGCCGGCGCATCGCCGCAATCGCAGGATGACGAGCGGCAGGTTCCGGCGCGGGGTTTTGTCCATGCCTCCAATGTAATGCGGTCGTTTCTCCATATCGGAACTTTTTCAATATCGCCATGCTCCGGACAAGTCTTATGAAGATAAACAATATTACCGTCGGTGATTCTTCGCGCGGAAACACGCCGCAGACAATGCGGGCAAAGACTTTCGCAGATATACTCCGGCGTTTCGGCCATATGTTATTTAGAGTCCAGTTCTTCTTCAGCGGGAGTTATTTCGTTGAGCGTCACTCCTTCAGATATGTACTGAACTCCGCATTTCGGACATTTAATTCCAATAAAAAACCTGTTCATCACAATATAGCTCAACGTAACTTCGGCTTCTTCCATCTTTATTTTGTCTTCAAAACAGTACCAGTCCGACATTAATACGGTTCCCCCATCATAACGAACCTATGCGCCCAGGTTGCGTGAATTTTATAAGTAGATTCGCCGGCAGGGGAATACTCCACATAAAAATAAACCTGTCCGAGGCGGCGTTTGGAAAGAAAATGATTTGAATCCGTTTTATAAAGTTTCCGTCCGGTTTCTTCGGCGTATGTAATGACATTGCGGACGTCTTCGTCCGTTATGTGGCGTTCATCCATAATAGCCGTGATTTCAGCGCTCTTATCGAGCTTTATCGGTTTTTTTTCAGTAGAGGCGGCCGGCTCGCCAAGCGCGACGGCTGCCTCCGCGACCGCGTATGCTCCTATGGCGGCGGCAGGTCCCAGCGCAAAATCGCGGCGCGAAATTAGCGGTGGAGTTTCCTTCTTTTTCTGTTTGTCCCTTTTTGTCATGTTGATTTCCTCACAGTTACCCCAAAGATGGTTCACGGCAACCTGCTACCCACTACCCACTACCCACTGCCGCCGCGCGGCGGCTTGTTTCGACGTCAAAAATTTCAAGTATGCGGTCATGGCCAAGAAAAGACTGCCAGGCGCCTGGCGACACGCGGAATAAAGCGTCCTGCCGCTCGGCTGATTCCGCTTTATTGTCGGACAAATCCGAAGCCCTTCGACGCGCGGTCTCTGCTAGAAGTTTTTCCAGCAGATCGATCATTTCGGAAGGGTTGAATGGTTTTGTCAAGCGACCGCTGGCGCCGACGCGCGCGGACAAATTTTCATCAAAAGTATCGAAAGCGCCTGTCAGCAAAATCACGGGAATATCGGAAAAAACCGGATGCCGGCGTATGCGTTCGCATAATTCGTACCCGTTGTAACCGGGCATGGAAACATCGGCCAGCGCGGCGTCAGGCCGAAACTCCTCCAATATGCCGAGCGCAGCGTCTCCGCTTGCAACCGCCTCAATTACGGCATCCTCGCCGGCAAAGGCCAACTGAACCATCTTCCGCATCGACGCATTGTCGTCCGCAATTAATAATCTCAATGTCATTTTACCTAAGACGGCTTAGGGCTTCCGCTGATACCGGCTTGATTTGCTTTGCTGTCCCGCTCCAATATTAGGACTTGTGCCGCTGTCCGAATCTGGAGTTGAATCCTGAGAGTCGTCGGACGGTTCCGAAGTTTCGTCAGTTGGAGCGCCGTCTCCGCTTCTGCTTATAATCGATATGATCTGAATATCGTCGGCAAGCTTGTCCCTTTCGGCTTTTGCCGCAGCCGCTCTTTCTTCTTCAATAGTTTTCCGTACCGCTTCATACTGATCAGTCGGCTGGATAATCCCCAGCGCCTTGGCGAAATCAACCAGCGGCTTAATCGGATTAAAACCCTCGCTCGGTTTGATTTTTGCCAAATTATCAGCGGCGAGCGCTTCATTTACTCTGGGAATCTCAAAACCTATCTCCGTCAGTCGTTTTATTGCGGTATCATAATGCCGGCTGAATGGATAACCTTCGGCAACCTTGCTATACCATTCGGCCGCGGTTGCCGCTGCCATGACCGAGCGTACCTCTTCATCGGTCATCTGACTCGCTTGGTAGTAAAGATCGGCGATGCGCATCTGCACCGTATCCATTTCTTCAAAATTTTTGTAATTTTCAACAATATATTCAAGGCGCTGCATTGCGCCGAGCAAATTGCCGCTCTTAAAATAATAGTCCGCGACGCCCAGGTCGCCGCGAGCAAGATTGTCCTCGACATTGATTTTCATCGGCTGTAAAAGAGGAGTGTAGTCATGCCCGGGAAACCACAACTCAAAATTTTTAATTTCCCTGAGTACATTGTTCGCATATTGCGGATCGCGATCCGGCGTATTCATTTGCATATAATTCAGCGAAATGATCTTCATCTGCGCGTCGGCGGTTCTGGGGTCGCCGCGGTAGAATGTGATGAAATTTTTGTATTGGTTTTCCGCTTGCAGGTAATTTGCCACCCCGCCCTGCTCGTAGTAAGTATCGCCCATCGCGAAATATACTTCCGACGCAAGATCGCTGTCCGGATAGGTATTTAGAAATGTCTGAAATGCCAAGCGCGATCTGTCGTAAAGTCCCCTCTGCAGGTAATTCTCTCCCATCTCATAAAGATTTCTGTCTGGAGGAACAATGCCCTTCTGGAGTTGAGCGCTTTTCTGTGTACAGCCAAAATACATGGACATGACGCATAATAACGTGATGATTGCCACTATATGTCGGATTGCCCGTTCCATCTTTATTACAGCCTCCACGACCAGTCGGTTTACGATTCCGCAGTTTATTAAATAAACGCTTTCTTTGCAACGGCGGCGATTTTTCGTAATTCCTTTACAGCCGCGTTTATGCCTTTTCCCGTTCCAAATACCGCCGAACCCGCTACTATTATTTCAGCGCCGACAGCGAGCAGTTCATACAGGTTGTGCGCGCCGACGCCGCCGTCAACCTCAATGCCGGCTTCGCTTTTGCTTATTACGATCATTTCCCGCAAACGATCAATTTTTTTCAACATTGAAGGTATAAAATTTTGTCCGCCAAAACCCGGGTTCACCGTCATAACCAACACAAAGTCGGCTATAGGCAGTATCTCTTGCAACGCCGAAAGCGGCGTGCCGGGATTGATGGCGACCCCCGCAAGAACGCCGGCGCTGCGGATATGATTCAGCGTCCGGTCAAGATGCGGTTCTGCTTCCACGTGTACCGATAAACGGTTTACGCCCGCGCGTATAAAATCGTCCAAAAACCGCGACGGGGTTTCGACCATGAGATGCGCGTCAAGCGGCAGTGATGTGACTTTGCGGATTGCGGCCGCAACCGGCGGGCCGAATGTAAAATTCGGCACAAACCTGCCATCCATCACGTCAAGATGCACAACATCGGCGCCGGCTTTTTCAACCGCGCGAATTTCATCCGCCAAGCGCGCGAAATCCGCTGCTAATATAGAAGGCGCCAATTCAAATTTAGTTACCAATGCCAATGGCCCAAATAAAAATATAAATTCTTCCCGATTATAAAGCGGGCGTCAATCATTAATTTAAGACAAGCTCTAAAAACTCTTGGGAACGCGAGCCGCCCGGCGCTCCCAGCAAAAAACTCCGAAATCAAGGCTTTCGGGCAAGCAGCGCGGCAAAAAAGCCGTCCCATAATCGTCTGCTTGGGAAGGTTCGCGCCATCATGTCGCTTCCCGTCCAGCGTTCAATCCCTACAGGACTTTCCGGCGCCTGCAAGCGGAAGTCCGTATGCGTTTCCAGAAAATTTTCAATTACTCGCTCGTTTTCCTCCGGTTCCGTGGAACAGGTGGAATAAAGCAACAGCCCGCCGGGACGTACATGCGTTGAAACACCCGCAAGGATTCGACTCTGCGTTTCAGCCAGC
>JGI24702J35022_10002634_pt1 | contig 10895 bp, 11 predicted proteins | sample TergutTh196P4_FD_35022 | JGI IMG/M metagenome (IMG submission 35022)
ATTATGNTGTTCAGCAAGATATGCATGTTATTCCGATAGAAGTAAAATCCGGCAGACAGGGCAAAATGCAAAGCATGCATTTGTTTATCAAAGAAAAGAACGCCAAAACAGGGATTCGCACTTCGCTTGAGAATTATTCCATATATGATAAAATCAGCGTTGTGCCTTTGTATGCCATTGGCTCAATAAACGCGAAACTGTGAATCATGCATGAGAGCTTCCGACTTGGAGTATAGATGAAGTTTTTTATAGATGTTATTAATATGACTGTGAACCGTTCCAATGCTTATATAGCAGGCGTCGGCCACCATTTTACAACTGTCTCCCATCTGAAAATGCTGTAAAATATCCTGTTCTAATGGAGTGAGTGGACATATAGCCTGCTTTTTGTGTCTTTGCCGTCTATTGAAATATTCCAGCGTTTTAATAGCTACACCACTGTATATAGACGATCCGCCCTGATATAATTCTTCAATAGACTTGATGAGTTCTATCGCCGATGTTTTCTTCATTATAAACCCTGTAGCGCCAACACAGAGAGCATCGAATAATATATCCCTGTTTTCGAAAACAAGATATATCATCACATTCACTTCCGGAAAAGCGTTTTTTACTATTCGTGTAGCTTCTATACCCGATAGTTCGGGCATATCCGTGTCCATAAGGATGATATCGGGACACAACCGGTGACAATCTTCAATTATGTTTACCGCATTGGGAGATGCCGTACACAATTCAAAACTTCCGGCTTCACGAATCAAGTACGACAAGGTTTCAAGCAGTGAAGCATTGTCTTCGTATATGGATACTTTGATCACTATTATTTTTTTTGCAAAAGTAATATGAATGAAAATATATTGAACTCATATAAATATATGATTTTTTGTTTTAAAAAAATCCGACATATTTTTTTCGGCAATTCAACATAACATTTCTCCCTGTACCATAATTAATTAAATCATTTTTTCACAAAAAAAATTATTTCATGGCATGAATGGTAAGGGCGGGCAAGTAAAAAAATAAAAAATTTAAAAACTTGTGCGGTACAAAAAAAAGTATTACTTTTGCCGAAATTTTCAAATCATCACGGGATGATTAGTTAATGATTAATTAATTTAAATCCAAATAATTATGGACGAAGGGCCTTATCCGAGTTGCAGTAAAAAACATACGAAAGAGCGTAACAAACTTTCCGTAGGGTAAGCCTTTTGCGGTTTCCTTGCGGTATTTAAAAAAAGGAGACCGGACAATGAATGAAATCAAAATTTATTTCAGCCAGCTCATCGAGGAGAGAAGCTGGAAAGTTCTAAAACAGGAACTTAACAATTTGGAGTATTTCCAAATTGCCGAACTAATCGAATCTCTTCCGAAACAGGAACAAATACTGTTGTTCCGTATATTGTCGCGCGAATCGGCAAAGGAGATATTTAGCCATCTCTCACACGACGACCAGTCGGACATCATCGAGGGAATCGCTAATAATGTCACCCAATTAGCCGACCTTCTTAACGACTTGGACCCAGACGACCGTACGGCATTTTTCGAAGAACTGCCAGGCATGGTCAGCCAGCGGTTGATGCAGATGTTGTCTGTTGCGGAACGACAAATTGCAACTCGGCTGTTAGGCTATCCCAAAGATACCATCGGACGTTTGATGACACCTGAATATGTTGCCATAAAACCCTATTTCACAGCACAACAGGCCTTGGAACATATTCGCAAATTCGGAAGAAACTCCGAAACGCTAAACGTCGTTTACATCGTCGACAGCAACTGGAAACTGATTGATGACATAAAAATCAGGAACGTCATATTAGCGTCTCCGGAGCAAACCATCGCCGAAATAAGCGATACCCGTTTTGTTTCGCTGAACGCTTACGACGACAGGGAAGTAGCGATAAAAGTATTTCAAGACAACGACCGCGTCGCTTTACCCGTGACGGATACCGACGGGACGCTTTTAGGTATTGTAACGGTTGATGACGTCATGGACGTTATCGAAGAGGAGGCTACCGAAGACTTCCAGAAATTTGGCGGTACCGAAGGATTGGATTTGTCGTACACCAAAACATCTCTTTTCGAATTGGTAAAAAAACGGGCCGGATGGTTAGTTATACTGTTTCTGGGCGAAATGCTGACCGCCTCAGCAATGGCTCACTTCGAAGAGGAAATTGTGAAAGCTGTCGTATTGGCTTTATTTATTCCGCTCATCATTTCAAGCGGAGGCAACTCGGGTTCGCAGGCTGCCAGTCTTATCATTCGCGCACTTGCATTAGGTGAACTGAAATTGAAAAACTGGTGGTATGTCATGCGGAAAGAGATATTTTCCGGCTTGATGTTAGGCGCCATATTGGGAATAATAGGATTTACAAGAATAGTCGTGTGGCAAAAAACCGGATTAGCTGATTATGGCGTTTTCTGGGTATGGATAGGCCTAAGTGTGGCGCTTTCGCTAATTTTCGTCGTCCTTTGGGGCACATTATCGGGTTCGATGATTCCACTTTTACTAAAAAAAGTTGGCTTAGACCCTGCTACCGCCTCTGCTCCGTTTGTGGCGACACTCGTCGACGTAACAGGTCTAATCATCTTTTTCTCAATCGCCGCTATCGTCTTAGGAGGAAAGTTACTTTGAAATTCAGCTAAAAAAAGAATTTTTTTAAGAAAACGCTTGTTTTTCAAAAATGTTTCGGAAGAGTAGTATCTTCTTTTGGAAATCTAAAATTTTCATGTATCTTTGCGGCACGAATTAATTAAAAAGTAACACGATGGCAGTAACCCGTTTTGGCGTTTCATTAGAGAGCGAATTGCTTGAGGCGCTTGATAATTATGTAAAAGAAAACAATTTTCCAAACCGGTCGCAGGCAATCAGACAATTGATCGAACGGAATTTAGTGGAAAAAAAATGGCAATGCAATCATCAGGTAGCAGGAGCTATAACATTGGTCTACGACCATCACAAACGGGATTTAGGTCAAAGAATAACGGATATTCAACATGATTATTCGACCGAAATATTAGCTGTTCTGCATTTTCACCTTTCACACAATACCGATATGGAAATGGTCGCAGTACGAGGGCAGGCTCACCGTTTGACGAAATTGTCAGACAAATTGATTTCACTGAAAGGAATACGCCACGGTAAATTAGTGATGACACAAAGCGACGAAAGAACTGATTTCCCGGAAAGGAATACAATACAATAAATTAGTGGGGATCCAAAATGACAACCGTGAATTGATATTTTTCCCTAAAGTAACACGATTTTATAAAAACATAATACTATATAGAAAATGACAAGAAGAATTTATTTAGCGGCAATAGCCCTGTTATCATCAAGCGTTACTTCGCTTTTTGCACAAGAAGTTGATTCAGTAAGAATTATTGATGAAGTAGTAGTCACGGCCACACGGGTATCGGTTAATCGCAGTAATGTGCCGATGACCGTATCTGTAGTGAATCGCGCTGAGATAGAGGAGAGTAGCGAATCGGCGCTTTTGCCGGCGCTGTCCGAACATGTGCCGGGAATGTTTGTGACGCAACGAGGCGTCACAGGTTTTGGGGTGTCAAGTGGCGGGACAGGGGCCATCAGTTTACGCGGCGTAGGTGGAAATCCTACTACACAATTGTTAGTGCTTATCGACGGACATCCTCAATATATGGGCATTATGGGGCATCATCTTCCTGATGCGTATGTGGCATCGGATGTGGAAAAAGTGGAGGTGATACGCGGTCCGGCATCAATTCTTTACGGCTCGAATGCAATGGGTGGAGCAATAAATATTATCACACGTATGCAGGATGAAGAGGGTCTGAGCGCTGGCGGACGGGTGATGTACGGGTCGTACAACACACAAAAATACATGGCGAACAGCGGATTAAAAAAAGGAAAATTCGACAGTTACCTGTCTGTCAATCACGACCGTACCGATGGACACCGTTTAAATTCCAATTTTTCCATTACCAACGGTTTTGCCAAATTGGGATATCAGGCAAGCGAACATTTCAGGTTTTTAGGAGATATGAGCCTTGCCTCTTTTAAATCTTCCAATCCGGGAACCGTCTCGCAACCCATGTTTGAAAACGACGCCGACATCATTCGGGGAGTGGCTTCGTTGACAGCTGAAAATAATTTCGGGAAATTAAGCGGCGCTATAAAGATTTTCTACAATTTTGGCCATCATAAAATCAATGATGGTTATACCGCAGGGGGCAATCCGAAAAGTTATTTTTTCCGTTCCAAAGACCATAATTACGGTGTCACGTTTTACCAGTCTTTACGGCCTTTTGAAGGGAATCTACTGACTGCAGGCATTGATTACAAGAATTTCGGCGGACGAGCATGGAACGATTTCATTGATGCTACCCCAAACGTTGATTTGCTGTCCAAGACCTCGCTGTATGAGTTGGCAGGTTATATAATGGCACAACAAACCTTGTTTGAGAAACTGACCCTGACTGTAGGGCTGAGGTTGGAAGACAGCGAAAAATTTGGCGTTGAATGGGTTCCACAGGCAGGGTTTGCATATCGACCGTCGCGGTATACCGTATTGAAAACATCGGTAGCGAAGGGGTTTCGCAGTCCCACTATTCGCGAGATGTACATGTTTCCTCCGCAGAACCCCGATTTGCTGCCGGAACGTATGGTCAATTACGATATGTCTGTCGGGCAGGGCTTTTTCGAGGGTCGCCTGACCGCCGAACTTACCGGTTATATGATCACCGGCAGTAATTTGATAATGACCCAAATAGAGAACGGAAGCCCCAAAAACCTGAATGCAGGCGATTTTTCAAACAAAGGTATTGAGTTGTCTGTGCGATGGAAAATCTTGCAAAAACTTGATATAAAAGGCAATTATTCATACCTTAACATGAAAAAGCCGATATTGAATGCGCCCGGACAGCAAGCGTACCTGGCAGCAACCTGTCGGCTAAATAAATGGTCATTAAATGTCAATTACCAATACATACATGAATTATATATAAGATTGGAAGAAGCTGCATCTCAGGCTGTTACCGAAAATTATGGATTGCTGAACGCAAAAATATCCTATCATCCGTCTAAACGGATAGAATTGTTCGCAAAAGGTGAAAACCTAACAAACAAATCCTATCAAATCGTTTACGAATATCCCATGCCGGGGATAACAGTTTTTGGAGGAATAGCGATTTCAATTATGAACTAATGTGATGTCATCTTTATATCGCTGTTTTATTTTTTTTCCCAACTTTTTCTTTTTTCGTCGAAAAACACTATCTTTGCCCGAAATATTTCAATTTTATCATTTTAAAACATAGATTATTATGAGTATCAAAGGCACAAAAACCGAACAGAACCTTTTAAAAGCGTTTGCCGGCGAATCGCAGGCACGCAACAGGTACACTTTTTTTGCTAGTAAAGCCCGCAAAGACGGCTTCGAACAGATTGCAGCTTTTTTTGAGGAGACTGCTGCACAGGAAAAGGAGCACGCAAAAATTTTCTTCAAATTTCTTGAAGGCGGCATGGTCGAAATCACCGCTTCATACCCTGCAGGCGTGATAGGTAATACCGCCGAAAACTTGCTTGCCGGAGCAGAAGGCGAACACGAAGAATGGGATTTACTCTATCCCGAATTTGCCCGCGTAGCCGAGGAAGAAGGATTTAAAAAAATCGCCACTGCTTTCAAATTAGTAGCTACGGTCGAAAAAAGACACGAAGAACGTTATCGCAAACTGTTGGAGAACATTGAGAACGATGAAGTTTTCAAGCGGTCGGACAAAATGGTATGGGTATGTCGCAACTGCGGATATGTACATTATGGAGAAAAAGCGCCTGAAATATGTGCTTGTTGCGAGCACCCTCAAGCTTTCTTCGAGTTGAAAGGCGATAATTACTAATACGAACATCAGGTTTTTAAACCGTTACGCAAAATTTTTACGGTATCTTCCCTTTTTTCCTGTCCCCGTCAATTTCGATGGTTATCACCCTTTCACCCTTCAGAACCCTCTGAGATTTATTTATAAACAGCCGCAAAGAGATAGTTTTTTTTCGATTCTTATCAAAAAACCGCTATCATGCGTACCTTTGCAAAAAATTTATACAAAAATATTATTATGGATGAAATCACAAACAACTATGCTGCGCTAAAAAAAATCGGGTTCGACCTTCCGCCGATTGGAGTGAAATTCAGTTTTTTTAAGCCCGAGGGTTCCATCCCCCCTCTTGAACAGGATGCAAGACTTTCGCTGTGTGAAATGCTTAGAACAGCTCAGGCTGAGAACAGGTGTTTCTATCTTTCCAAAAAACATACCGAAACGTGCATCGGCAAGATACTGCTCGGCATGGAAGACATGGCCCCTTTTGCCGAAAGCGGACATATAGGTCCGCTTCTTGGCGTGTTTGAAGAAGCACGTTGCAACCAGCACATCTACCAGTTCGTACCTAAACTTGACAAAGGTATTACAAACTACGTCCTTTTTTCTCCGGTTGATAAGTTGACATTTGAGCCGGATGTGCTTGTTATCAGCGCAAACCCCGAACAATCGGAAATTGTCATGCGTGCAATGACCTACTCCACCGGAGAAATGTACAAGTCGTCGTGTACGCCTGTCATGGGCTGTGCCTGGCTGCTCATCTATCCATATCAGACAGGCAAGGTGAACTTTATCGTCCCCGCATTAGTGCACGGGCTACATGGTCGGCAACTTTATCCTTCAGATACGCTGCTTATCGGCATACCCTACAGGTGGATACCGACCATTCTCTCCAATCTGGGGAAAATGAAGCTACAATTAGAGGGGCATAAAAGCAAGGCTAACTACTATGCTGAATTTGAAGGTATTATTTCAGACCTGATAGAGAAATCCAACACACAGGTAGATTCGTAATAACCCAGTGGATTCGTTCGTATCGGGGTCTGTAAAAACTGTTTTTTTACAAAAAAGAAGATTTTTTTCTTTTTATTTTTGTTTTTTAAACTAATAGTGGTAACTTTGCAGGCAAAACAATTGGGAAATACAGTGAACACTACCATAAAAGAGTTAAATTTTTTTTCTAATTTGTATTAGACATAGAAGTCAAACATACAAAAATAAGACAGTGATGAATGAACTATTGAATTTGGAATTACTTGATGCGGTTTTAAAAGGAAGAATAAAAGAAGTAAAGTCAATTTTAGACGACGGATTATCACTCGACGAGGCAAATTTCTGGGGTAAAAAAGCGATGAAATTTGCTATCAAGCGCGGTCATCCGGATATTATGAAATTGTTGTATGAAAGAGGTTTTTATACGATTGATTCGGGAATTTATGCTTCCATTTTTTTCGACGATGTTGAAACGCTAAAAAAGTTTCTGACCAAAGACTTTGAATCGAGTGTTCAGGATGCGTTTTTTATAGCTGTTGATTTAGGGAAAATAGAAATCGTGAAAACCTTATTCAATGATTACAATGTCGGTTTTTACACTAAAAACCAAGACGGAAAAACAGCGCTGGAACTTGCTAAAGTAAAAGAACATCAAGATGTTATTCAGTTTTTATCGAAGTATGAATACAATAACAGTCAACTGATACGCGCCTGCAAATGCCTGAAAATAGAACAAGTGAAGATGTTTCTTAAAAAAGGGGCAGATGTTAATTATACGGACAAAGACGGCGAACCGGTACTATCGCATGCTAACAGAGCATTTTGTAAAGACAAAAATGCAATGGCTATCCGTAAGGAAATTGTAAAGTTATTGATGGAACACGGTGCGAAAGTTTATTAAGCCATACAGAATCCAATAGGCAAAGATGCGAAAAAAATGATTACTTTTGCAGTTGTAATAACAATAAGGATATACTATGAATTATCGGCCATATGGAAAACTTAATTATTCAGTCTCGACGTTGGGTATGGGCTGTATGCGGCTGCCGCGTATATTCGAAAACGGCAAGGCGCTTGTGGATTTGGAAAAAGCTTTCGAGCTAATCCGCTATGCTGTCGCGCATGGCGTCAATTATTTCGATACTGCTTACGGTTACCACAATCAGACTAGCGAGGCCGTATTGGGCGAAGCGTTAGACGGAGGGTTGCGGCAAAATGTTAAAATAGTCACTAAACAGCCTATCTGGGCTATGAAAACACAGGCAGACATCCGCCGTAATTTAGAAAACACACTAAAGAAACTGCGCTCCGATTATGTCGACGTTTACCTTATTCACAATATCAACCCCGATTGCTGGGAAGAAGTGCAACGGCGTGAGATTTACAGGGAATATGAAAGATTCCGTGACGAAGGTATGATTAAGGCAATCGGTTTCTCCTATCACGGTGGAGCCGGACTCTTCCCCAAAGTGCTCGATGCCTATCCATGGGACATGTGTCAGATACAACAGAACTTTTTAGATACAGACAGAGAGGCGACAGAGAACGCTATCACGCTGGCAGGGGAGAAAGGATGTGCATTAGTCATCATGGAACCGTTGCGCGGCGGCGGATTGGCTAAAGCGTCAACAGCTGTACAGACCTTATATGATGAATATCTAATCAAGCGCTCACCGGTCGAATGGGCGTTCCGTCATCTGCTCAATTATCCACAGGTAAGCGTCATACTTAGCGGTATGTCAACAATGGAGCAGCTCAAGGAAAATATTATGCTATTTAGCCGACCTGACGCTATTCCCGGCTGCATGTCGCAAGAAGATAAAAACCTGCTTCGTAAGGTAAAAATTGCATATGACGCCATTTCGATCATTCCTTGTACCGACTGTCAATACTGTATGCCTTGCCCGCATGGCGTCGACATTCCCCGTGTCTTCGGACTTTATAATGATGCGGTGCGGTTTGAAAACTTCGACCCGTCCAAAAGAGGTTATTGGTTTGCCGCACTTATGGGTTGCGATGTCAGCCGATGCAAAGAATGTGGCGAATGTTATCAAAAATGCCCGCAGGGTATTGATGTCACCAATCAGTTGAAAATGGTGCATCAGGCTTTAGAGGGCTGGATAGAATAAACATCACTCATAAAGAATTAAAATTAATGTTAGAAACATGAACGAATATTTAAAAGACTTATTAGCAAGAATGTTAGACGTAAGCGATAAAAAAACTCAACCTGACGGTTCAAAAACTATCAGTTGGAAAGCCTGTCGGGAAAGTGAAAAGCTTACCAATAAAGATTTCATCCCTCAACTGATTGAAATTATTGATAAAGAAAAAGATAAAGAGAAACGAAACAAGGCTTATTTTATTCTCGGTAAAATTGCCAAAAATACAAACGACCTTACTGCCACAAAATATTTGATCGGCAGGATAAATAAGGAAAAGGATAAAAATGTGCTGTCGACGCTGTTACATAGAATCAGTGATTTATACAAACCAAAAGACATGAATATTCAGCCGATTATAAATGCAATAAATCATAACGATTCGCAAGTCAAAAGCAGTGCGATACTGGCATTGGAACATACAGATAACCCGTTGGCTGAAGATACTTTAATAGATTTGTTAGAAAACCCCGAATCAACTGACAGTGATTTAGTGTTTGCAAATGCAGCATTGGCAAATATCGGGACGAAAAAAAGCATATCCATTCTAACAAAATTAGTAACGCATAAGAAAATTGATGTTGCCGGTTCGGCATTAAACACGATAATTAAAATTTCCGACGAGACCTGTTTGCCTTTATGTCTGGAACAACTTGAAAATGGAAATAATAAATCAATCGCCCTTGAAGGCGTTGTAAAATATGGAAATGAAAACGTTATTCCCCATATCATCAATCGAATAAAAGAGCTTGTAGATAGAAAAAGAAAAAGAGGCACATTACTTGTCGTTGAAAGAAAATTGATGCCGGAATTAGTGGTCGGATTGGAGTTTTTAAAAAAGTATGCAGAGAAAGGGGAAGTTGAAAGTCTTTTCGGATTTATATTGACGAAAAAATATGACCTGCTTTTTGATGACGAAAAAGAATGGTTAAATAATAATATAAGTACCGTATAAACAAATACGGTTATGAGGCAAAAAAATATTTCGGACAAACAAAGAGAACGGGGTATCTATGAGGTAACCCTCGTCGGAGGTATTGTGAATTTCGTGCTGGTAACGTTCAAATTCATTGCCGGTATCATTGGCAACAGTTCAGCTATGATTGCTGATGCTGTTCATTCGTTATCCGACTTTATCACGGACATCATTGTGATTGTTTTTGTGCATATTTCAAACAAACCAAAGGACAAAAGTCATGACTATGGACATGGCAAATTTGAGACTTTCGCTACCTTATTGATTGGTTTTGTTTTGTTGGCGGTTGGTTTGGGCATTGCATGGAACGGAACGATGGCTATTATTTCTGTTATCAACGGCCAGATATTGCACAGTCCGGGTATGCTTGCCTTTGCTGCGGCAATTATTTCGATCATATCCAAAGAAATCCTGTACCGGTATTCGGTTGTCTGCGGGCATAAACTGAAATCGGATGTGACGATTGCCAATGCTTGGCATCATCGTAGTGATGCTTTTTCGTCGATTGGGACAGCGGCAGGCATTGGAGGCGCTATTTTTCTTGGCGAGAAATGGACTATCTTAGACCCATTGGCAGCGCTGATAGTCAGTTTTTTTATCGTCAAGGTCGCTGTTAAATTGATTAGACCCTGCATCGATGAACTGATGGAAAAATCGCTATCGGATGAGGTAGAAACTGACATCACCACTATTGTATTGTCTTTCAATGGGGTTAGTGATTTGCATAACCTGCATACACGCAAGATTGGGAATAAATGCTCTATTGAATTTCATATCAGGATGGACGGGAAAACATCGTTAACCGAAACACATGATAAAGTGACAGAAATAGAACAACGGCTGAAAGAACATTATGGTAATGAGACACATGTGATTATCCACAGTGAACCGGAAAAGTAATGTCTGGGGGACGG
>JGI24702J35022_10002635_pt1 | contig 10895 bp, 6 predicted proteins | sample TergutTh196P4_FD_35022 | JGI IMG/M metagenome (IMG submission 35022)
GTTCGCGACCAAGGCAAAGAGTGCGAGTACCAAAGACTACACAGTCAGCAATTACGCTGGTCCTGGTAGATACCTCGCAGCTCTGCTGCGGGGTGGTTCATCTCGGTAGCCATGGAGAGATTAACTCTGTGGCAGAAAGCATTACTAGCGTTAAACCACATAAGTTCGTCAAAATAACCTTGCTCTACAAACCGATCTTTTCACGTTTGATTTATGCGAATAGTATTTATGCGTTTTGCACTAGGAGGTCACGGGGCTTTCACAATATTGACCACTTTAAAACCATGACCCATCATAACCACCGTGACAGCTTGGACCTAGGGGCATCCCATCCCTCGACAGGATGCCTACTCAATACTGCAAAGAACTAATGGCAAGCTCTCCCTTCTCATAAAAAATATGCGCATCCTGGCCTTAGACATGGGTGACCGACGCATCGGCGTGGCAGTCTCAGATCCCACCGGACTGATTGCCCGGCCTTTGGCATTCATCACACGCAAGAGCACCCCAGCCGATATCCAGGCCATTGCAGTGCTAGCCCGCGAGCAGGATGTTGGAAGAATCGTCGTAGGGTTGCCACTCTCTCTGGATGGCCATCTAGGACCACAGACTGAGAAAGTGAGGCAGATTGCCACACTGCTGGCGACTATCCTGGCCATACCGCTGGACCTATATGATGAGCGTTTTAGTACGGTTACTGCGCGCGAGTACCGCCTGGAATCTGGTGCCAGGAAAAAGAAGCGCCGTGCCCCTGACGACAGCATGGCAGCTGCAGTCATTTTGCAGTCATACCTGGACAGAGCTCGCGGACAAGACTCCTGAGCCCTCCACCGCTCCGCAATATTACAGCGGCGATTAACGACAGGAGCTCTCCAAACACAAATATCCTCTGGTCTTTCCTATTTCTTATTTCCTCCGTATAGCGCATACTTCCAATAGTCACTTTCGGGAATATGGGCTCAATCAGGGTTTGATATCTGCAGCCGTTCCTCCTCCGTGATATAATGCAAGCTATCCATGATCGCCCTGGCTACTTTACGCAACTACCTTGAGGTGCTCAAACCCCGCGAGACCATTCTCTTGGGGTTTATCGGGCTGTGCTCAGCGATCATTGCCGCAGAGGGTACCCCACCTCTTGGTACCCTCCTCCTTGCCACAGCTACCATTGCCCTCGCGGCTGGGGGTGCGAACGGCCTTACCAACTACCTCGACCGGAAGCTTGATGCCCGCATGAACCGCACTCGGGGCCGGGTCTTTCCCACACAGCGCATCCATCCGCCAGAAAAGGCACTCCCTTGGATATTCGGCTGGATCATCGCGGGATTGGTCTTGGCTTGGACATTACATCCCTGGGCATTCACCGCCGATCTTGTCGGCACGGTAGCCGCTGCTATCTACCGCAAGCGCGTAGCGTGCGTGTTCCCACAAGGGGTTATTGCCTCCTGTGCCCCAGTGCTTATGGGTTGGTTTGCCGTCTCGGAGGTTCTGGCATGGGAACTGGGGCTCCTCTGCCTGCTCATCGCCGCCTGGCTACCGCTCCACGTCTGGAGCGTGATGGTCTCACACCGTGACGACTACTTAGAGGCAGGTCTCTCTTTTTTCCCCATGAATGTCCCGATCAGGCTTGCCACCAGCGTTCTGCTCATCTTTGCTCTCATCCTTAACACAATCGCCATCGGGCTCTATTTTGTAGCACATCTCGGATTGTTATACCTCGTTGCCGCCTTGGGGCTAGGAATAATGATGCTTTATGGCTCCACGCGCCTCCTTACCTCACCTGCCCCCTCGCGCGATGCCTGGCGGCTCTATAAGCTCTCGAGCTTCCCTTACCTCGGCCTTATCTTCCTGGCAATTGTATTGGATGTCGTGCTGTAACTCCCCCTACTACCAAACACATAATATGTCTAATTTGTCATTAATTCGTGAAATTGATGGTGCTCGCTCTGGTAAACTCTACACCGCCCACGGCACCATCTTCACCCCAGTCTTCATGCCTGTAGGAAGCCAGGCTACAATCAAGGCGCTTACACCGGACGAGGTGTATATGTGCGGTTACAACATACTCCTCAGCAACACCTATCACCTCTATCTGCGCCCAGGGGTGGAGAATATAAAGGCACTTGGCGGACTGCATCGCTTCATGCGCTGGGAAGGGGCTATCCTTACCGACTCCGGTGGGTACCAGGTGTTTAGCCTGGCAGCTCTCAACAAAGTGACGGACGATGGCGTGAGCTTTCGCTCGCACCTGGACGGTAATATCCACATCATCACGCCAGAGCGGGCGGTCGCTCTCCAAGAAGTCCTAGGTGCAGATATCATCATGGCGCTGGACGAACCATCACCGGTAGACGCGCCAGTAGCAAAAGTGCGCCAGGCTATGGAACGCACTCACCGCTGGGCGCGCCGCTGTCTTGACACTCATACCACCGCTCAGCAACTCTTCGCCATCGTGCAGGGCGGTTTCTCGCCCGAATTGCGGCGTGAATCAGCAACAACCCTGGCAGAGCTGGACTTCCCCGGCTATGCCTTAGGTGGCCTTAGCCTGGGTGAACCGAAAGAGGTAATGTGGGAAATGACCGCAACGGCAGTCGCCTGTTTACCAAAAGATAAGCCACGCTACCTAATGGGAGTGGGCTCGCCTGAGGACTTCGTGCAAGCGGTTGAACTCGGCATCGACATGATGGACTGCGCTCTTCCCACCCGAGTAGCCCGTAACGGGGCGCTCTTTACGGCAGATGGGCGCATCAACATAGGCAATGCCATCTACCGCACACAGGCTGATCCCGTTGAGGCCAGCTGTGACTGCTATACTTGCCGTAATTTTTCGGCAGCCTACATGCACCACCTCTTTCATGCCCATGAACTCTTAGCCTACCGGCTGGCCACCATCCATAACCTGCGCTTCATGGCTCGCCTGGCAGCACAGATTCGGCAGGCCATTCTTGAGGGTACGTTTGCAACGTTTAGAAATGACTTTCTCTCGCGCTACCGACCTACCGATGAGACTGTGAGACTGACGCAGAAGCAGAGGTGGCTAGCCGCGCGGCAAGGACTGAAGCAGTTATAGTAGGGACCCAACGGTACATTGCGGTTATTCCATCACCCGATTACACGGGTAGGTTTTAAAGGATACCTACAATTAGCGACTACACGGTAATCGGAAAATGTCGGTATGAATGGTTTACAACACGGGTATTCATCACCGCACTTTACAGCGATAGTCAATGCCATCCTTTATTCAACCTGCTATAATAGTGTCATGATTATCACATTTGATATGCCAACCAAGCTTATCGTCGGCGCCGGTAGCTTCAGCCTCCTAGGTGAGGAGGCACGCAAGCGCGGAGCGCGTGCCCTGTTAGTGAGCGGACAGTCATCGGCGCGGCGGATGGGTTTCCTGGAGCGCGCTGTCGCCGACCTGAAAAAGCACGGCGTAGCCGTAACCGTCTTCGAAGGGGTAGAACCCAACCCGCGCTCTTCAACCATAGACGCCGGTGCCAAGCTTATCCGCAACGAAAAACTTGACCTCGTCATTGCCCTGGGCGGGGGGAGCCCCATGGATGCCGCTAAGGGCATGGTGGTCGCCGCCACGGGCAACTCTCCGGTCTGGCATTATGTTCAGGGCGGCGTGAGAGCGGCGGGCAAAAGCCCCGTGCTCATCACCGTCCCCACTGTGGCCGCATCCGGCTCCGAGGCTAACTGCGGCGCAGTCATCACCAACTGGGAAACGCGCGAGAAATGCGTCCTCAGCGACCGCTGCGCTTATCCCGCCGTCTCCCTAGTGGATCCGGAGCTGACCCTAAGCTTACCCACCAAGCCCACCGCCCAGGGTGGCGTGGACATCTTCTGCCATCTCTTAGAGCCTTATGTTACTGCCGCCGCGCCCCAATCCCTGACCGACGGCATTGCGGAGACCACTATGAAGCTTGTTGTGGACTTTTTGCCGCAGGTACTTGAGAGGCCGGATGACCTGGAAGCCCGTAGCCAGCTTTCCTGGGCCTCCACTATCGCCTGCTCGGCTTTTGCTTCACTAGGTGGCGGAGACGGCAGTATGACCATGCACGGTTTGGAGCACCCGCTTTCAGGCTACTACGATATCGCCCATGGCGACGGTCTCGCGGCGCTGCTGCCCGCTTATCTTGAGTCACTAGCCGATATCCGCGCGGCGCGCCTAGCCAAGCTCGGCAGCAACGTTTTCGGCCAGGCAGACGGCCTTATGGCTACAGACGCCTGGCTAAGAGAAATAGGTATGGATTTGAAATTGCGCAACCTGCAGGTGGCTCGCGAGAAGCTGTCCGAGCTTGCCCAGTGTGCCCTAAGGACCGCACCGTGGCTCTCGGGGCATCCCTCCAAGCTGGGCCGGGAGGCAATTTCCAGGATATATGAGGCGGCCTGGTAGAGTTTGAAAACGAGCGGTCAAAGGCAGGTTGCTACCGTCTATATAGACATGGCGACCCATCGAGACCAGACAAAGCATCTGGTTGCGCCGTACTCAGCAGTGTTGGGGTACAACGCAGTCTGGCAGAACATAAGGAGGGGCATTTAAAATGAAGCACTTCCATTCATGGCGAACAAGGAATTTGCCTCGTGTCTTGCCGGCGCTACTGGTCGTGGCAGTGGTGTTGGCGATTACTCCGCTCTCTGGCACCATAACCGCCGCTTCGGGAACGGTGGAATTGGGGGTATCCGGCACCACGGACACGGTCGCCAGAATACAAGCCGCCATTCAAAACGAAATCAACGACACAAGCGGCAGTGGAACCGTCACCATCACGGGCTCTTTCCTATCTGGAACAACAAGCCTCGCATTGAATATCCCTAGCGGCGTAACGGTGGCCTGGCAGGCAAGTTATTCTGGAACAGCGGGGCCATTGATCAATTTTACCGGCGACGGCACCATTGAAATTGGACCGGGCGGCCATATTTACAAGGCCCCTACCAGCAGTGGCATCGTTATTAGCGCGGCAGTTGCCGAGGTCATTGTGACCGGTACCTCCAGCGCCGTCCGCGGCATAGTGGAAGCCGGTACCGGCGCTGCTATTTATGCTTCTGGAATCAATACCATCGTTGTTGTGAAAGGCTTCGGCCTGGTGTCTAACTACGCAACCTCTAACCTGAATCCGGCTATCAATATGAGCAGCGAACAAAACGTCAAAGATAATGTGTTTGTGGTAGATGATGCTCAAGTGCGAGCGCTGTCTACCACGAGCTACGGCTACGCTATTCAGACATACGGCAACGTGGTAATTAACGGCGGCGAGGTTTACAGCGCGGCACCCTATGGTCGCGGCATCAATCTTGTCGGCCCCGACTCCACCGCCACCATAAACGACGGCAAAGTGCATGCCGCCGGCACAAGCGGAGTCGCAGTCAGCACCGCTACCACCTCGCCAGTTCCCCCAAGCGCATCCATATATGTAACGGGGGGAATCGTTTCTGCCACATCAGGCTATGCCATCAGAACGACCGGCGCCAACTCTATCGTCGAAGTCACGGGCGGCGTGGTCACGGCCACCACGGGCAACGCTATCCGCGCCTCAGCGGCATCCTCCGCCATTAATATCAGCGGCGGCTTCGTTTTCGCTTATGGTAGCACCATCATGGGCAACAGCAATGTTGTCTATATACCGAGCGGTGGGGTAGCTAACATCACCAACCCCGGCGTAGTCGTTGCCTGGAATGAGGAGGCTGGTAACATCGTATATACCAAGGGCACCACCAACGACCTAACAATCCAACCCGCAAGTGCCACAGCAATATGGGATATAAGCGCTCCCGCTTACGGTATTACATATCAAAACGAGGCGAATATGGGCTTTTTCCCTCTCAATGTGACGGTGACCGCGACCGTTAACGTGAGTTTTAATGAGAATACCGATGATATCGTGACTGGCCTGAGCCCTACAAGCAAGGCTGTGGCTTATGGGGAAACCTACGGTGGCCTAGATGGCCTGCCTGTTCCCAACCGTAGCGGCTACAACTTCGACGGATGGTACCTTGAGGATACCTGTGACAATCTTGTAACTGCAACAACCATTGTTGCCATCGCGGATGACCACGTCCTCTACGCCAAATGGACACCGGTCGACTACACTATCATCTTTGATGGCAACGGCGGTTCGGTTATAGATGATAGCAGCCCAACCATCACCATGATCGGTATACACATCAATGAGGTGGTCACTTTCCCAGGTTTTGTGCACAGTACACCATCTTGGACTTTGATGGGCTTTGCCAATACAGCAAGCGCCTCTACTCCAGAATTCACTGGATCTTCGTTCACCTTGGGGCAAGGCGATGCGGGCATTGTGAGCCTATTTCCCACTGACACTGAGATCACGCTCTATGCCGTATGGGCGTATTTACCCCCATATGTACTTACCTATGATGCCAACAGCGGCAACGGCAATGTACCCGCAGCCAGTGGCGGCTATGCTAGCAACAGTCATGTAAATTTGGCGACCTGGAACGAACTTAGTAGAACTGGCTACACTTTTCACGGGTGGTCGCTGGAACAAGACGATGACACGCCAATTGCAGACGTTACATTTGCCAACAGCGACATCACTGTGTATGCGGTGTGGAGGTTACAGAGTTATACGATTGGCTTTGATGCTAACGGCGGTGGCGGGGCACCGTCATACCAAATAAGGCAACTCGGCGACAGCGTGGTTTTAGTCAACTATTCCCGAGTGAACTATGTCCTGCTGGGCTATGCTACTGCCGATGACGCAAGTACCCCTGCCTATACCGATGACTTCATCTTGGATGTTGCGGCCATCAGCGCCCTGTTCGTCAATGACACGGTTACTGGTGCTGTTTTGTACGCCGTATGGCAGGGGGAAACTTATACCGTCACCTATGATGGTAACAGCGCAACCGGCGGCTCCATGACTCAGGATACGGCTATTTACGGCGAGAATTTCACCATAGCACTAAACGATTTTTCCAAAACCGGCTACGCTTTTGTCGGTTGGAATACCCTAGCCAACGGCTCGGGGACAAGTTATCCAAATGGGCAAGTCTTGGCCCCCTGGGACATAGGCTACGATCTGGACCTCTATGCGCAGTGGCAAGCGGAAGAACACCTTGTTACTTTCAGTGTCAACGACCAGGACGGCGGATCAACCACCACGGACGCGCCCATCCCTGCCGAGAGGACGGCGACATATGGCACAGCATACGGATCGCTACCCACCCTCAGTCGCACCGGCTACATCTTCGGTGGATGGTATTTTGAGGATACCTGTGATAACGCCGTAACCACCACTACCCTTGTTGCCATTGCCGATGACCACACTCTATACGCCAAGTGGATACCTGGCACCTATACCATCACGTATCTCGGTAACGGCGCAACTGGCGGCTCAATGGCCAGCCAATCCGCCACCTACGATCAGAATCTTACGCTGACCCCAAACGCTTTCTTCCGAACAAATTACACCTTTGTCGGCTGGAATACCCAAGCTAAAGGCTTGGGGGCGAGCTATACCAATGGGCAAGCCTTTAACCCTTGGGCCATGACCAGCGATCTCATTCTCTATGCGCAGTGGGGTTCCGCAGCAACAACATCGACCACCACGAANCCAGCGGTACAACCGACGTCCCCGTTCTCACCCACGACTTCGCCCACCACGTCTCCGACCACGTCGCCAACAACATCACCCACGACTTCGCCCACCACGTCTCCGACCACGTCGCCAACAACATCACCCACGACTTCGCCCACCACGTCTCCGACCACGTCGACGCCTCCCCTAACGACAACCGAGCCGTCAGGCCAGGATGGCAGTGCCTGCTGGGGTCTCCTGAACCTGATGCTCTGCATACTAGGAGCCCTACTTGCGGCAGTAGCTGTTATCTGGGCATTTCTTACCAAAAAACCAAAACTATTATGGCTTATTTTTACTATCGTCATGGGCATCGCTGGTGTAGCAGTGTTTCTGCTCACAGAGGATATGAGCAATAAGATGGCGACAGCAGACCTATGGACTATATTACAGTCTGCGATCCTCGCAATGGAAATCATCGGCATAGTGCTTGCTTTCCGACACCAGACAAAAACCAACCAAAGTTGATACAGCGTGCGCTGGAAGCCATCGGGTTTTTAGCTCATATTGAAGACTTGACAGGCATTTTCAGTCGTGGTAGTATGTCCTTTGTCTTTATACAAGACGGCTATGAAAAAGGCTCTAACATAAAGTAAGGTCTCTGGTGAGATATCCGAGCGCTCGCTTGGTGACTTGCCAAGCGGGCTTTCTTGTGTAAAGCCTCTTTAACAACCGAATATCGCAAAGCTAATATCAAATCTGAAGCAAGTCAAGCGGGAAAAGGCGCACGGTGGATGCCTTGGCATCAAGAGCCGATGAAGGGCGTGGCAAGACTGCGATAAGCCTCGGTAAGCTGTCTAACAAGCACAGCCGGGGATGCCCGAATGGAGCAATCCATACCGATAAAATCGGTATACTCCCAGCTGAACACATAGGCTGGGTAGAGGTAAGTGGGGGAAGTGAAACATCTCAGTACCCCGAGGAAAAGAAAACCCATTCCCTTAGTAGTGGCGAACGAACGGGGAGCAGCCTAAACCGCATGAGCTTAGTGGTTCTGCGACCTATGCTTATGCGGGGTAGTAAGACGGAGCGGGTCTGGGCAGAACAGACCGGGAAGTTACCAACCGAACTCTAGCCGAAGGTCCCTGGAAAGGACCACCATAGATGGTGATAGTCCAGTAGGTGAAAGAAGTAGGCTTCCGCTTCGCTCTTGAGTACCACGGGGCACGAAGAACCCTGTGGGAATCCACCTCGACCACGAGGTAAGGCTAAATACTCTTGATGACCGATAGTGAACAAGTACCGTGAGGGAAAGGTGAAAAACACCCCGAGAGGGGAGTGAAATAGATCTGAAACCGTGTGCCGACAAGCAGTCGGAGGCCTGGTTTGCCAGGCTGACGGCGTGCCTATTGAAGAATGAGCCGACGAGTTAATCTGTGCAGCTGGTTAAGCAATTAAGTTGCGGAGCCACAGCGAAAGCGAGTCCGAATAGGGCGGCAATGGTTGCACGGATTAGACCCGAAGCCCGGTGAGCTATCCATGACCAGGGTGAAGCGAAGGTAAAACTTCGCGGAGGCCCGAACCTTATAGCGTTGCAAAGCTACTGGATGAGTTGTGGATAGGGGTGATATGCCAAACGAACCGGGGGATAGCTGGTTCTCCCCGAAATGTATTGAGGTACAGCCTCGGATAACTGACTAACGGAGGTAGAGCTCTGAATGGAATAGGTGAGAGAGTATCTTGCCGACTCCAATCAAACTGCGAATGCCGTTAGTTTTATTCCGGGAGTGAGACTACGAGGGCTAAGCTCCGTGGTCGAGAGGGAAACAGCCCAGACCATCAGCTAAGGTCCCTAAGAACAGGTTAAGTGTTAAAGGAAGTAGGATTGCATAGACAGCCAGGAGGTTGGCTTAGAAGCAGCCACCCTTAAAAGAGTGCGTAACAGCTCACTGGTTGAGTGATGCTGCGCCGACAACCTAGCGGGGCTTAAACCTGTCACCGAAGCTATGGCTTTTCCTTCTTCGGAAGGAAAGGGGTAGGGGAGCGTTCCTTGAGCAGCGAAGCTGAGAGCGTAAGCTCCGGTGGAGTTCAGGGAAGTGAGAATGTCGGCATGAGTAGCGAAAGCAGTGTGAGAAACACTGCCACCGAAAAACCCGAGGTTTCCTAAGCAAGGTTAATCCGCTTAGGGTTAGTCGGGCCTAAGCCGAGGCCGCGAGGCGTAGGCGATGGACAGCAGGTCAATATTCCTGCACCGCCGTGGTGGAGGCAAAGGGGGGACACGGAAGGCTAAACTCTGCATACCCATTGGACATGGTGTGTCGCTCAGTTAAGGTTCTCGGAGCAGGAAAATCCACTCCGATTATGCTAAGGCTGGGCGGGAGTTGCGTAGAAATACAAGGCGACAGAGTCCACGTCATACCGTCTAGAAAATCCTCGTTGCCATTGAAACTAAGGCGCCCGTACCGAAACCGACACTGGTGGGTGAGGATCAATGTCCTAAGGTGTTCGAGATAACTATCGTTAAGGAACTCGGCAATTTAGCCCCGTAACTTCGGGAGAAGGGGTACCCACTTCGGTGGGTGACACTAAATGGGCTCAAGTGACTGTTTAACAAAAACATAGGTCTGTGCCAAAGCGTAAGCTGATGTATACAGGCTGATACCTGCCCAGTGCTGGAAGGTTAATGGGAGAGGTCAGCGCAAGCGAAGCCTTGAACAAAAGCCCCAGTGAACGGCGGCCGTAACTATAACGGTCCTAAGGTAGCGAAATCCCTTGTCGGGTAAGTTCCGACCCGCACGAATGGTGTAACAACTTGAGCGCTGTCTTGACGATAGACTCGGCGAAATTGAAATACCCGTGAAGATGCGGGTTTCCCGCCACAGGACAAAAAGACCCCGTGGAGCTTTACTGCAACTTGTCATTGAGTCTGGGTTTACCATGTGTAGGATAGTTGGGAGGCTTTGAAGCCCTGGCGCTAGCCGGGGTGGAGCCGACGTTGAAATACCAATCTTGGTGAATCTAGCCTCTAACCCCGGATCAAGCCGGGAGACAGTGGCTGGCAGGCAGTTTGACTGGGGCGGTCGCCTCCCAAAATGTAACGGAGGCGCACAAAGGTCCCCTCAGGGTGGATGGAAATCACCCGTAGAGTGCATTGGCATAAGGGGGCTCGACTGCGAGACTTACAGGTCGAGCAGAGACGAAAGTCGGTCAAAGTGATCCCACGGTACCGCGTGGAAGGGCCGTGGCTTAACGGATAAAAGCTACCCCGGGGATAACAGGCTTATCTTGCCCAAGAGTTCACATCGACGGCAAGGTTTGGCACCTCGATGTCGGCTCGTCGCATCC
>JGI24702J35022_10002636_pt1 | contig 10887 bp, 7 predicted proteins | sample TergutTh196P4_FD_35022 | JGI IMG/M metagenome (IMG submission 35022)
CTCTCTCTCTCTCTCTCTCTCTCTCTCTCTCTCTCTCTCTCTCTCTCTCTCTCTACTATATATACATTAGGAATAGTCTTATGATAATTCTTTAATTTAATAATTGTAATTTTAAGTGGTTTCGGGAGATATTTTTTTAGTAAAAAGCGAATCCGGTGTATACGCATCATGCAGAACCAATATAGATCGACCTTTAATGATGGTGTAATATTTTTGGCATTTTGCCATTTGGTCCTTTTTACCTCTACACTTCTTTTTTCAGACATGCCGCCTGAGATATATGATGCTATGATTAGATCTAATCTCAAAAATTTTAATTTTTCATTATAACATTTATATACTAATTCATGATCTGCCGCTATGTTATTTATACTAAAATAATATTTTTTTATGATATTAGTCTTCATAAATATACTTTGATGGCAAATAGGCATGAATCTCCATATACTATTTAAATTTCCTGCTTTTTTGTAGATTGAAAAGCCAATACTATTTAGATATGCACAATCGCCATAAATTAGATCGTATTGATCATAATTATCTATTTTAAAAACTGATTCTATGACCGATTCATTGAAAAAACTATCTCCTGCATTCATAAAATTTATCAATGAGCCGTTAGCTAAATCTATACCTTTATTCATAGCATCAAAAATGCCCTTATCAGGTTCGCTAATCCATAAACTAATTTTATCTTCATATTTTTTTATTATGTCAATAGTACTGTCATTAGAGTCGCCATCAATGATTATATATTCAATATTTTGATAGGTTTGATTAATTACACTTAAAATAGTTTTTTCTAATAGAAAACCCGAATTGCGAACTACTGTAATAATAGTGACTAATGGTTCGTAGAAAGAATTCATTTGTACACCTTCATTATAACCGATTTATTTATAATTTTTTTTAGTTTTGCCTTTTGGTATGTATTTTTGTATTATTTTAAAAAACGGTGTTTTTTTATACAACTATTTTATGCAATAAATAAATAAATTTATAAAAAAAATTAGTGAATGGCAAAAAACAGGAAAAATCTATAATATATGCAATAATAAAGGGATACAACTCAGCAATATAATTGACATCTTTCGTTTTTAATATTATATTTGATTTGGTAACAGATAAAGGTCTTATAAGGCCAAATGAGAATAAAAAAATTTTTAGCGTTAATAAAAAATTAAAAATACTATTAAAGTGCATTGAATTTGAGATAAACAACTGTCATGAATAGAGACTCAAAAATATATTTAGCAGGCCATGATGGATTAGCAGGATCCGCCATATACAGAGAATTAGTTGAACAAGGGTATAACAATATAGTAACGAGAGAATTTACAGAGTTGGACCTGCGAAATCAAAGCGCAACTGAAGATTTTTTTAGAACAGAGAGACCTGATTATGTTTTTTTATCCGCTGCTAAAGTTGGTGGCATAATGGCTAATTCAAGTTGTAAGGCTGAATTTATTTATGACAATTTAATGATCGCGGCAAATGTTATTCATTCTTCATGGAGATACGGCGTTAAAAAACTCCTGAATTTAGGAACTTCATGTATATATCCAAAGCTTGCTCCTCAACCTCTCAAAGAGGAATATCTTCTGTCCGGTTATTTGGAGCCGACAAACGATGCATATGCATTGGCAAAGATAACAGCTATAAAATTATGCAATTCATATAATGAGCAGTATAATACAAATTATATATCTGCAATGCCGACAAATCTTTATGGATTAAACGACAACTTTAACCTTGAAACATCCCATGTACTTCCTGCTATGATAAGAAAATTCTACATAGGGAGATGTTTAGAGCAAGATGATTGGGATAGTATAAAAAAAGATTTGAATAAGAATCCCATATCCGGAATAGACGGATCATCAAATGAAAATGAGATCTGTAATATACTTAAAAGACTTGGAATATTGAAGGATGGGAAAGTTGTTACTATAACTCTATGGGGAGACGGGAGTCCTTTGCGCGAATTTCTCTATTCCGATGATTTAGCTAAAGCAGTTGTTTTTTTAATGAATAAAGTTAATAAAGAGGATATGCCGAATGGTTTTATCAATATCGGTACAGGTAAAGATATATCTATATATGATTTGGCAATGCTTGTTAAGGAGATTTCAGGTTCTACAGGATATATTGAGTGGGATAAGAGTAAACCTAATGGGATGCCAAGAAAATTATTAGATGTAAGTAGAATATCTGAGTTAGGTTGGAGACCTGAGATTAAGTTAGAAGATGGAATAAAAAAAGTCTATGGCGCTACCGTAAGGGGAAAAAAACAAAACTAAGGGTACACTTCAGAAAGAACAAGTTAAAGACTCTCACAGAGAAAGGAAACAGATGAAGTATTTAAAGAAAGTGCGCCAAAACATAATCATGTTTGCCGGGCAAGAAGACGAGGTGTTTGATAAAAAAACGTGGCAGCAGTATTTACATTGCGTCCTCATACTTTTTACGATTCTTTTTATTGTTTTTATATTCGGACCGGTTCATATTTCACGGAATAACAATACTCTGTTAGAGGTTATTTTTTTATGTATGATTATCTTAAGCTGTGCCGGTGTATCTGTTCTGTTGTCATGCTTTGTATTTTTGCTGCGAAGAAAATACAAGTACATGGAAAGCATATTGACTGGGCTGCTGTTGCTTTGCTTTATCAATGCAACAATTATACCTTTTCAGGCAACTATCTTGGACGGGAGAGGATTAGTTACTGTTAGTGATGATATTTGGCCTGTAATACGAAACATTTTACTGCTTATATTTTTTATCCCTATATCATATGTTTTTCGCAAGAATTTACGATTCGTAGCGGTTCCGCTGTTGATTTTCTGCACAGCATTTACCGTATATGAACAGAGCAGCATTAAGGCGATTCTTCAAAATATAAATGAAAGCGTTCCGGTTCAAAGCAGAGAAGAAATCCTACAATCCGCACTTACATTCAGCACCGGAAGAAATATTCTTGTGATAGGTATTGATACGCTGCAAGGTACTGTAGCGGAAAAAACTTTTTTGGAATACCCAAATTTGTTGAAGGACTTTGACGGATTTACATTATTCACACGGGCTTTTACCTCCTTTCCGTTTACAAATTATTCCAGACCTGCTATTCAGTCCGGCAATGAGTATTCATCGCAAGATACGGATAATATCATCAACGAGCTTCGCGCTGCAGAAGATTCGTTTATGACTGATCTGAAAGGTTCCGGCGTAAGAATAAATCTGTTCGGACTTTCTCTATTCAATAAGTTTCCCACTCCTACAATCGATCGATTTTTTGTAGGGCCGCGATATATGTATGGTTTTGCTGCAGCAGCGTCGGTAGCGCGGCTCATAGGATACTGGCCATCCAATCCGTTTTTTGGAGATATACAGAATCATATGCTAAACATTAAATTAAATTCAATTGAACACTATAAAATTCTTAACGAGCGTTTTACGGTGAATAGCGGCGAGGATAAATGTTTATTTTTTTGGGATTATACCCTGCACAGGCCGATTGCCATATCAAAAGACGGACATGCTAGCGATCCGGCAAGGTTGACTCTTGAAGAAGCTGTTATAAATGAAACATATTTCGGATACACGCAATTAGTCCGGTTATTTGAAACAATGAAAACATATAAAGTGTATGACAATACTCTGATTATTATTGTGAGCGATCACGGCCATACTGATATGACATCAAAGGAACATATAAGTTTTTTTGAGGATTTTGCGGATGGATATAAGCGTAATGGCAATTATGCCAGTTCGGCATTTTATAATGCAGTTTTATTTATCAAACCGCCAAATGCACAAGGCAAAGCGGTTATTACACACAACAGCGCATGGAATGGTGATGTTCGTAAGCTTGTTAATTATTACTACCATAATTTTTACTATACATCACCTATTAAAGTTGAGGCTGCAATACGCGCAGAAAAACCGGAGGTTAAGGTTTTGTTTATGCCTCGTTTTTTATCAAATCCGCTGTACTCATCTGCTGCCCATGAAACCGTAAGTGTGAGATCACTTTATGATATACCTAAGGCTTTTGGTAAAAGGTCAGGTAAAGTTGATGAATAGAATAAGTCAATTTAGTTTTAATCATTTGATATGAGTGTTTTGTCGAAAAACTCATGAATGAAGTTTTGCATAAATAATTTTGAAGATATAGATAAATAATTAAATGAAAATTTCTAACAAATTTTTACATTTTTCTTGACATACCGTTTTTCTTGATTTACCATTAATTTAAAGAAATAAAGATGTGTTTTTATGAAAACATTATTAGCAATATACGATATTCAATATGGCATATAACGTAGATTTAAAAGAACTCTCTTTAAGAGAAGGCGAAAAAGTTGAATGGAAAGAAAATGGCGGCGACAGGAATGTTGTAAAAAGTATTGTAAAAACTATTTCAGCTTTCGCTAATGATGTTGCAAATATGGGCGGAGGTTATGTAGTTTGCGGTGCAAAAGAAACAAAAGATGAGTTCGGTTTTCCAAAACTCATCTTTTCAGGTCTCTCTGCTGACAAGTTAAATGAAATTGAAGGAAAAGTACTACAACATTGCAGAGATTATGTAACTCCCTCAATAGCGCCGCTTGTTCAGGAGTTGAGGAATCCGGAAGATGAGGCAACAAAGATTTTGGTTTTTATTATAATTGCTGACTCTGCAGCGCATGCTTACAGAGATGGAGAAACGTCAAAATATTATGTACGTATAGGCAGGGAAACGAGAGAAGCCCGAAATGGTGTTTTAAGACAGCTTTTTGAAAGCAAACAGCAAATAGAGCCTTTTGACAAACGCCCCAATCCAAATGTTGATAAAACTGATTTTGATTTGCTTCTGTTTAGGGATTTTATGAATGAAATAAATCTTTTACAGCCGCAAAAACCATTAGAAGATTATTTGTCGGATAAAGAACAAATAGCTGAGTTTGTTCCTCCTTTTTGTGTAAAAAAAACTCTTGATGGCGATTTTTGCCTTAGAAATTTTGTTTTATTGATGTTTGGCAAAAAGAAGTCCATCAGTCTGAACTTCCCGGATATTTATACTCTTCTTTCTATTTACAAAGGTACGGACCGAAGCGAACCGACCGGAGAGCGGTACACTTTAACCGGTTCAATAATTGAACAAGCAAAAAAATTGATAGGATTATTGGATACTCTGACTTATATTATATTTGATAAAACCAGTACAAAACCTAATAAAGAGAAGTATCCCAGAAGAGCTCTCCAGGAAGCATTTGTAAATGCAATTGTTCACAGAGATTATGAAATTGCAGAGCCGGTAAGAATTACGGTATTTTCTAACAGGATAGAAATACGGTCTCCCGGGACATTGCATTGGGGAGTAGATAAAAATAAATTCATAACCGGGAAAGCAAGCCCAAAATGGAGAAACCAGAGTTTTGCCTATTTATTCAACAAATTACGACTTACCCAATCTGAGGGACAGGGGATCCCTACCATTATTCGTTCAATGAGAGAGGAGGGTTGCCCTGAGCCTGTTTTTGAAATAGAAGAAGAAAGCGTAACTTGTATTTTATATTCTGTTCTTCAATAAAATGTATTAAATTATGATACATTTCTTATTTTTTGGCAGTTGAAAAACAGTAAAATTTGCCAAGACTAAAACAAATGAAGAAAAACTTAATTGCATTGACATACAAGTAAGGGAATATTTTTCTACACTATAATAATAGGACTATATTATGCCGGATGACATTAGATGGATTCAGCGTATTTTTTAAAATTTAAAGAACTGAAAGAAAAAATGAATTGTTATTTACAGCAAGGATAAGGCAAATGTATGGTATTTCACAAAATGCTTTGGATAGAATAAAAGCTGTTTTATTTTCCATACAGGGAGTTTAACAGGTTATTTTGTATGGAGCCCACGCCAAAGGCAATTACAAAGAAGGCTTGGATATAGACTTGACCATAAAGGGGAATTTAACTTTTGGCGATTTGATAAAAATGAGCGTTAATTTGGACGATTTGAATCTGCCTTGGGAAATAGATCTGTCTTTATATAGTCAAATAAAAAATGAGGAATTATTGGAACATATAGACAGAGTCGGTGTGGTGATTTTATGAAGAAGATAAAAATATTATTTATTTATGGTAATTTAGAGTTTGGTGGCATTCAAAGAGTTATACAATTATTAAGTGAAGAACTTTCTAAAAGAGGAAAGTATGAGATATATTTAGGTCTGTTTAATAATATTAAAAATATACCATTTTGTGGAGAAATTATAGATATTAAAGCTCCAACATCTAAGAATTTTTTTTTATTGTTTTTAAATATAATAAAAAGGATAAAAAGAATAAATAAAATTATAAAAGAAAAAGATATAGATGTAATTTACGCTTCTTCTCTTATGCCAAATTTAATGGCTTTGCTTTCAAAAAAAATTTATAAATTTAAGATTCCTATAATTGTAAGCCATCATACTAGTCTTGAAAAGTTTGCAAAAACCGTTGGTGGGATTTCCGGATTAATTGAAAAAAGGTACAATATTAAATTTAAAGATACAGCGGATAAAATTTTGTGTGTATCTAAAGGGGTTGAGAATGAATTAGCTGATAATGGCTTTGACAAAGATAAACTGATTACTATATACAATCCTGTATCAATAGATAAAATAAATTCAATGTCAAAAGAAAAAATAAACGGCGAACATGAATTTATATTTGATAAGAAATTTAAAATTATAATATCTGTAGGAAGGTTCGTAAAAGCGAAAAACTTTCCGCTATTACTTGAATCCTATATGGAGATAAATAAAAATATTAAATCCCAATTAGTTATTATTGGAGATGGACCTGAGAGAAGTAAATTAGAAAAATTAATAATAGATAATCAACAACACGACATATATCTTCTGGGATGGCAAGAGAATCCCTTTAAATATTTAAAACAATCGGATCTATTTGTCCTATCAAGTAATTGGGAAGGATTTGGTAATGTAATTATTGAAGCTATGGCTTGCGGTATACCTGTTATCTCTACAGATTGTCCATTTGGTCCAAGAGAGATAATACAAAATAATGTTAATGGTATATTGGTTCCTGTTAATGATAAGGTGGAGTTATCAAAAGCTATGTCTAGAGTTTTATCTGATAGATCTTTTGCAAAGAGATTGTCTTCTAAAGGAAAGCAAAGATCATTAGATTTTTCAATAGATAAAATTACATCACAATATGAAAAATTAATTAGTGAAGTTTTGTAGAAATATGTTAATGTTAGAAATTAAAATTGCGTGAGTATTAAATAAATTGCAAAAAAACTCTTGCTTTTTAAACGATGCAGCAGATATGCTTAAATTCAAACTTACATTAGAAATAACCAAGTAGCATACTTATAAAGTTGGAGATAATAGTGAAGATTGTAATAATTTTCCCGAAAGACTCAGAAGCAATTTTTAATATAAATTCCACTAGAACTTTTGGTGGCGCAACTACTCAACTTTATATGTTAGCAAAAGAGATGGTAAAAAACAAAGATCTTGAGGTGATTTCATTTATACCAAATTATAGAGAAATATGCTTCTTGGATGAAGATAGCTTCAATCTGGTTAAAACATATAATGAGAATGATAATATTATCAAAAAAATATTTAGATTTCATCATATTATAAAAAAAATATCTCCGGATGTAATAATACAGAGGGGATTAACACTTCAATCATGTCTATTGGCTCTGTATTGTAATTTATTAAAAATAAAATTTGTCTTTATGCTTGGACACGACTTTGATAGTTATGGAATTTATCAAACATCCGGAAAACGATGTTATTTATTTCCAATGTTGTTAAGAAATTCATACCGACTTATAACTCAAAACGAGTATGAATATAACAAAATTGTTCAATCGCATAAGTATGTAAAATCTAAATCTCATATTTTGAAAAAAGGTCTGGACACAAGTTATATTAAGTCCGGCTTAGAGAAGGTATATGATTGTATGTGGGTGGCTAAATGTGAAGGATGGAAAAGACCTGAACTTTTTCTTAAGCTTGTAAATGACAATAGAGATTTAAAATTTTTGATGATATGCACGGTAGCTCGTACTAGTGAAAAGTTATTTGATGAAATAAAATCAGAAGCAGAAAAAATAGAAAATTTAGAGTTTTTAAATTTTGTTGAATATGAAAAAATATTTGAGTACTTTGCGCAAAGTAAAGTTTTTTGTACAACATCAGATCTGGAGGGGGATTGGCCTATGACTGTTCTTGAATCAGCGGCATCGGGCTTGCCCATACTTTCTTTATCTCTTAATTATGAGGGACTTTTTGATAAGACTGACGGTGGTTTTTATTGCAATGGTAACATTGAGCTTATGTCTGAATATCTTAAAATATTGATCAAAGACAAAGAAATCTATGAAAAGAAATCTCTGGGAGCAAGAGAGTTTGTTAAAAATAATCACAGTATAGAGAAAAATACCGAATTACTTATAAAATATATTAATAAATCAAATGAAATAATGGTTTAAATTGTTTAATATTACTTTAAATAATAAAACTTTAATAATCCCCCAAATGTGCCGTTTTATGGAAAGATTATAGTTCTTAAAACTGTAACAACGAAGAATTATTTTTTATTGCTTTTAAAAATAATAAAAATGAAATTTTATAAAATATGCTAATGGTAAATACAATAATTAGAATATGAAAGACAAGTCACGTATATTTTTAAACTCAATAATTGTTTTTACATCAACGATTATTGAAAATATAATTTTTTTTGTTATAAATATAATTATTGCGCGTTATCTTTCTATTGAACATTTTGGAGAATACTCTACAGCTTTAGGATATGCCACTTTTTTCTTAACTCTTAGTAATATTGGTATAAATCAAACACTAGTCCGCTTAATTAATCTTTACCCTGATAAAAAAAATGAGAATTTCTCTACAGCATTTATTCTTAGATGTATTGTCGGCACTTTTATATATGCAATAATGGCTGTAAGTCTTTTTTTAACTAACTATAGTTATGAATTAGTAATATTAACTCTTATAATGGGTGTATTTAGAATGGGGAGTGAGTTTCTTTTATCTTTTTATTATTCTTTTGATGCTGAAGAAAAATTTATTTTATCTTCAATATTTAGAATTACATTTTCAATTGCTTTTTTAATTTTAACAATCTGCGTTGTATTATTCCATGGCTCTCTTTTTCACTTTGCATATGTGAGATTATGGCTTGTCATAGTTTTTTTTATTATTTTAATTGCTACATACGGCAGATTTATAAGTTTTAGAATGTCATATAAAACATTATATAGTTTTTTCATTGAATCTATTCCTTTTGGAATATCAACTATTTTATTTAATATATATCAGAGAATTAATATCATTATCTTATCCCTTATTCATGGGAGTATATATTCAGGAGTTTTTTCAAATGGATTTGTATTCTTTACAACTCTGTTTCTTATTCCTTGGAATATAACAAGAGTCTTAATACCTTACCTTTATAAAGTATCACATAAGGATAATCCGGCAAAATTTCAGTTTGCCTTTGATATCTATAATAAGTTTTTGGCTATTATCTCATTTTATTTTATGACAGGCGCTCTGCTTTATGGGAAAGAGGTTATCTATCTTATCTTTGGGAGTAAATACCATGATTCGATTATTATATTACAGATAGTATCAATCGGTATTCCTTTTATATTTACAATAGCCCCTGCAATTATTACATCGCTTGATAAGCAACCTATGCTTACTAAGATTTATATAGTCGGTTTTTTGATAAGTATAATATCAAATATATCACTTATCTATTTTTATAAATCCGAAGGCGCTGCTGCATCTGCAGTAATTACTTATGGTTATATTTTTATTGCAACAAATTATTATCTATCAACTAATAAATTTGTAAATGTATATGGCATTATCAAAATATATTGTTGGCAACTGATAATATTATTTTTATGCTATTGCATTAAGACATTTATTATACCGGAGATGTTTTGGATTGCATCATTAGCAATTATATCTATTGCTTTCATTATATTAAATTTAATTTTTGTGATCAACAAGGATGATGTAAGAATCGTAAGAGAAATACTTAATATTGATAAATTCCCTGTGAAGATTTATAAAAAATAACTCATAGCCATATTTCTTCACAAATATGAGAAAGAGTCTCTCGAAGATTTTATAAAAATAGCTGCCTATGCATATCTCTTTACAAACCTGTATAGTTGAAAAATCAGCGCAAGCATAAAGAGTGTAGAACAGACTATAAGAGCAATTCTAAACTCGTTTAAAATCAGAGAGAGTATAACAATGAAGTCCCTTGTATCAACCATTCCTAATGAATAGTTTTCGCTGAATTTTATTTCCGGAGTCCTTTCTTGAGTAAAGATTTTTTTCGAATCGCTTATATATCCGCTCATAACATTTGTAAATATTGATATAAAGCCGGCTAGCAGATAGATTTCATTATCATACCTTTTGTACATGAGGTAACCAATAAGGCCAAAGAAAAGAAACTCTTTTATTCTATCAAGAAATGAGTCAAACCATCCTCCAAATAGTGACCCAATGTTTGTAAATTTCGCTAAATCTCCGTCTGCTGCATCAAATATGCCTCCAATCCACCACATTGCCGCAGCTAATAGTATAAAATTATAATTTTCCGGATATATATATAAAATAATTATTCCTATAGAACAGAAAACTAGTGAGAGAAAAGTGACAAAATTAGGTGTTAGTGATAGTTTATAACAAAAATATGCAAAGATATGACTTACAGGCCTTGTCATAAATGACCCAAAAATTCCGTCAGGCTTTTTTTGGGTTTTCTTTATTTCTTTTAATGTATAAAGCATTTCTCTCTCTCTCTCTCTCTCTCTCTCTCTCT
>JGI24702J35022_10002637_pt1 | contig 10883 bp, 6 predicted proteins | sample TergutTh196P4_FD_35022 | JGI IMG/M metagenome (IMG submission 35022)
TAGGTTTCAATGTATTCCTGGTTACCGCCACGGCTGTCAAAAGTTCTTGATATGGCGCGGAATGTCACGGCTTCTTCCGCGTTGTGAACAGCGACAACTTCAAAAAGGATATTGGCGTTCTTTGTTCCCGGAGGAAACTCGGGGTCGAGAACAAGATCGTTCGCGTCCATTTTATAAGTGGAAACGATATCAGCCTGTGCTTCTGTCATTTGATTTGGGAAAGAAAATGTATACGACGCTCCAGCTTCCAGCCCTTCCAGTTGGGTAACTTGAATATGAGCACAGCTTCCGCTTTGATTAAAGCCTGCGCCCATAGGGTCAGAATTAGTCCGGATATCTTCAGTTACCTGTCCGCGTAAATATGCATTAGAATGACGCCAATATCCCTGTGTGTTTCTTGTAATTGTGAAAAGATTACTTTTTTGGACTTCCGCTTCACCCGGATTTGCTATTATATCCAACCTGAAGTTACCCTCNGCTGTTATTTTTTGTCCAAACTGGTCGCNCCCAGCCAGCGAAGAAACAGCTATAACTTCAGTNGAAAGTTTATCTGACGACCATAAAATGGACGATGAGCCGTCAAGAAGATGCTTTTTATTGAACTGCGTCGTNGNGGATATCCGGTTTATNTCGTCCTTTAGTTGGTCGATTTCAAGTTGAATATAACTTCTGTCTTGTTGCGTAAGGGTATCGTTTGCCGCCTGAACTGAAAGTTCGCGCATACGCTGCAAAACAGAAATCATCTCCTGAAGGGCGCCTTCAGCAGTCTGAATCATTGATACTCCATCCTGAACGTTACGCCCGGCCATATCCAGACCTTTTATCTGCGCGCGCATTTTTTCCGATATGGCGAGACCGGCGGCGTCGTCCGCAGCTGAGTTGATGCGGAGCCCTGACGAGAGTTTGGAAATAGACGCCGCTATTTCCGATTGTTTGAAACTTAGAATGTTGTATGCGTTGAGTGCGGGCAAATTATTGCTTATTTTCATCCGAAAATGCATTCCTTTAATAAAAGATACAAAATCAGGGGGGCTGGAGTTCTCTCCTATGTGTGTGGATTCTTTTTTATTATCGGTATGTCCTGAAGAAAACCTAATCAACGAACTGAGAGCTGAGAGCAGTGTAGGAGGAGACATCCTCCAAGGCCAGGCTGTCCGAAAATCGAATGAAAACAATCGCACGACCTCGGTCGAACATACGCCTGAAATTCTGTAAAGCCCCTGCGAGGCTTCAGCGCCATCGTTCTCGTTTCCATGGATGGAGCACTGCCAGAGGATTACGATGCGATCACCAAAGCACATTTTTGTGTGTTAAGTTTGAGTTCCCATGTTAAAATACTATTTTAAATATTCATCTCGAAATAAAGGGTAATAAGATATCCTAATTATGTTAAATATTTATATTATTCTGATATGATAGCAAAATTACAAAAAAAAGAAAAGGTACAAAATGGTTATTTTTAGAAACTCAAACTTCCCAGTATTTGATAAATCATGGGAGCGGGGGCGCTCCCACCTGTAAAATCTATGGGGCGCCGATTCGGAAACTAAGGAGCAGCAGGGCATGAACCAATATGAATAACTATTATAAGTATAAAATTCTCCGATAAGAATACAAGTAAAACAACGATTTGTCTATGAACTTTTTAGGAAAGGAGTTTTTTATCATGCAAAGTAAAATTTTCCCCGTTTTTCAAAAAATGTTTTATTGTTTACTTTTATGTTTGTTATTTGCGGGTCCGGCCCATGCTGCTATGGATAACGCGCGCTTCATGAGACTTTGCGAATGTGGTTCTTTGCAACAAGTCAATCATGCCATAATGAATGACGCAAATGTTAACGCAAGAGACAATTTAGGGATGACGCCTCTTATGCGGGCGGCAGCTCATAACCCGGACCAGAATGTAACTACAGCCCTTATTAATGCAGGCGCCGACCTACAGGCAAAAAGCAGGAATGGAATGACGCCGCTTACATTAGCCGCGCGGAACAACCCCAATTCTAAAGTGGTAACAGCTCTTGTTAATGCGGGTGCGGATGTCAACGAAAAAAATGATGATGGAATGACGCCACTTATGATGACAGCAGAGAAGAATACCAGTCCTGCAATGATAACATCCCTTCTTAATGCAGGAGCGGATGTCAATAAGCGGGGTAAAGATGGAGTTACCCCCCTTATGTGTGCAGCAGCAGATAATTCAAACCCTGAAGTTATAAAAAGACTTATTGAATCAGGCGCGGACATAAACGCGAAATGTGATTTAGAAGGAAGGACGCCATTTGTGTACGCAGTCAGGAAAAACTCCAATCCGGAAGTGATAGAAATTCTTATAAAGTCGGGCGTGGATGTTAATGAGCGAGCTAATGACGGTCATACGCCTCTTATGCACGCCGCATCGGAAAATGCGAATGCTGAAGTAATAAAAGTCTTAATTAGAGCAGGTTCACATGTCAATGCAAAAGACGCGCACGAAAGGACGTCGCTCATGGCGGCAGCGCTCAGCAACTCCAATCCTAAAGTAATAAACATGCTTGTTGAAGCGGGCGCAGACATCAATGCGACAGATAAAGATGGATGGACGCCGCTTATGTATGCAGCGTCAAAAAACACTAAGGCGGAAATGATAACGATAATTGTTAATGCGGGAGCAGTAGTAGACAAAATAGATAAAAAATATGCTATGACGCCGCTTATGTTAGCGTGCAGAACCAACTCCAATCCGGACGTGATAACAGCGTTGGTAAAATCCGGCGCGAATGTCAATATGAAAGGTAAAGATGGATTTACGCCGCTTATGTATGCTGCATCGGAAAACTCCAATCCGGAAGTTATAAAAGCCTTAATTAAAGTTGGTTCAAATGTCAATGCAAAGAATAATGATGGAGATACTCCTCTCATGTTTGCAGCTTATAGCAACCCCAAACCTGATGTAATAAAAATCCTTATAGCATCAGGCGCAAGTATCAATACTCGAAATAGAAAAGGCGAATCACCAATTATTTGGGCAACTCTTAACCCAAATCTGGAAGTTACAAAAACTCTTATCGCGTCAGGCGCGAATGTCAATATGCAAACTAATAATGGAGGCACGGCGCTTACGTGGGCAGCGTGGAACAACTCAGAACCGGAAGCTGTAAAAATCCTTGTTGAAGCAGGCGCGAACATAAATACAAAAACCAGCAATGGAGGCACGCCTCTTATGCGCGCAGCCAAGAACAACCCAAACCCGGGAATAATAATAGCCCTTTTGAGTTACGGAGCAAACCCAAAAGCGATAGATAGCTATGGTAAAATGGCAATAGATTACGCGTTGGAAAACGAAAGACTTGTAAACACCCATGCTTTGACGAAGTTAAGCAGCGAGAGTTATTAGTGTATAATAATCAAATGTGAATTCAAAGTGACAAAGAAGTATAAGTAACATTTGTACAGCATAAATTGGCGGTGACTGCGATATGAAAGTAGTTATTGTAGGCGGAGGTGAAGTTGGCTATGAAGTAGCCAGAACACTTTCGGAAGAGGATATGGATATAACTATAGTTGAAGCAAATAAAGAACAAGTATTAAAAATTCAAAACGAGCTTGATGTAAATGCAGTGTGTGGTAATGGAGGAAGACCTAATGTACTCGAAGAAGCAGGAGTATACCATGGAAGCGGCGTCGATGTTTTAATAGCCTGCACTAATCGGGACGAAGTAAACATCCTTGCATGTCAGATAGCTCGCCATTGCGGGGTACAACAGGTAATTACGCGCGTTCATGGCATGGAATTTACCGATACGAATGAATGGGCTAAGGACCTTGGAATAAACGCGATGATATCACCGGAGAGATCGGTTGCAAGAGAAATTCACGAACTGCTTACAGTAAGTTCGGCTGTACACGCAGCGGAGCTTTTAGGGGGACGCGGTGCTATATACGCTTTCCACGTAGCTGAAGATTCGCCGTTGATAGGGCTTTCATTGAAAAAAGTCAGAGAAATATACACAGATTTAGTAGCAATAGTAGTGTATATACAAAGGGAACATTCGCGGGACATAGTTCCAAACGGCGATACTGTGCTTCAACAAAACGATCTTTGTTATGTGGTAACATTCCGGTCGCAAATATGGCGTCTTGAAAAACTGTTTCAGTTGAAAAAAAGCAAACCCCTCAAACGAGTTATTATTTCGGGTGGAGGTAAAATTGGGTTTCAGGTCGCATACAGATTGATGCTAAGCGATCCCACAATGGATATAAAACTAATTGACAAGGACAGAGCAAAATGTGAAAGGCTTGCAGAAGAACTCAACGGAGTGCTTGTTCTGTGTGGAGACGGAGCGGATAGAAAACTTCTCAGTAATGAAGGAATCGACGAAGCTGACGGGTATGTCTGCGCTACGGGCAGCGATGAGGTCAATATACTCCATTGTATTGTGGGAAAGTCGATTGGAGCTCGCAAAACCATTGCAGTGACAAGGCGTAGGGTGTATGAAGATATTTGGGACAGGCTAGACGTGGACTCAATTGTCAATCCAAGTTTAGCGCTTGCTTCAGTAATTTTACGTTATATCAGGTATCCTTCAGGAATAAAATCCATTTCCATGTTAGGAAATATCGAGGCGGGAATGATGGAAGTGACAATTTCCCAAAATTCTGCGGTGGCAAACAAGATGCTGAAGGATCTGTCCCTACCTACAGGCGCTCTGGTTGCCCTTGTTGTGCGGGACAAAGTTTTTGTTCCAAATGGATTTTCTGTACTCTTGCCGGGAGATAATATCGTGCTTTTCGCTGAAAATGAAATTTCCAGAGAAACAGCCGAGATGTTCAGTGCGACTGAAGCTAGTAGCACGAGCGACGAATAACGTAATATAAGAAATGAAAATTTTCATCGTTTATCGCGCGCTATCTTTAATATCGTTAATCGTATCAATATTAATGCTTTTGCCGTTTGGGTGGGCATTGTATGATGGAACTTCGGATTATATTGCTTATATTGGTTCAATGTTCATTGGCGCTTTTACAAGCCTGTTCCTTTTTTTATTGAGCCTGGGAGAGTCCGATTACAAGGAGATAGGAATTAAAGAAGCTTTTGCTGTTGTAGGGTTTTCATGGATAATTGCATCGGCGGTGGGAGCGCTGCCATACATATTCAGCGGTGTTCTGCCTGATTATACCGACGCGTTTTTTGAAGCCATGTCCGGTTTTTCTACAACAGCCGCTTCGGTTATAACTGATATTGAATCATGTCCCAGAGGAATTATTTTTTGGAGAAGTCTGACGCTTTGGCTGGGAGGTATGGGAATAATAATTCTTGGACTTGCCATATTGCCATTTTTTGGGGTTGGAGGCATGGAGCTTTATAAAGCTGAAGTGCCGGGTCCGACCCACGAAAAACTTACTCCGCGACTTCACCAAACGGCTCTTCTGCTTTGGGCAGTATATGTTTCCCTCACAGCGCTCGAAACAATTCTACTCCTGTTCGGCGGAATGAGTCTATTTGACGCCATTATCCACAGTTTCGGGACTATGGCGACCGGAGGGTTTTCCTCAAAGAACAACAGTATAATGTGGTTCGGGAGCTTGTACATTGACTGGATAATTACTATATTCAGCTTCATAGCCGGAGCAAGTTTTGTTTTACACTTTAAAGCGATTAAAGGAGGTTTTAAAGGCTATTTTAAGAATGATGAATTTTGTTTCTATGCGAGCGTTATTCTATTATGTACGGTAGTTACAACGTTGGTTCTGCACATCGGAGGATGGTATGAAAGCATATTTGAGGCTTTTCACTATGGAGCGTTTCAAGTCGTCAGCATAGCAACAACGACCGGATATGACGCGGCTAAATATGAAACCTGGCCGTATTCGATTCATTCTATATTGATTTTGCTGATGTTCATTGGAGGATGCGCCTGCTCTACCTGCGGCGGGATAAAAAATATACGGATTCTAATTTTATTCCGCGCAATCCGCGCCGAGTTTATGAGGATTTTACATCCGAACGCTATCACACATATTCATATCAACAATAAAGTTGTATCGCGGGAAGCTGCCTCATCGGTTATGATATTTATCGTGATATTTATATTTGTTTTCATATCAGGAGTTTTGTTGATAACATTCATTGGCGTCGATGCCATGACTTCATTTATAAGCGTGATAACAACTTTGTGTAATACAGGAACAGGTTTACAATTAGCTGGGCATGCAAATTACGCATGGTTGCCCGACTCCGCAAAATGGATACTATCTTTCTGTATGCTATCCGGTCGTTTGGAGCTTTACGCTGTGCTTATGCTATTTCTTCCCGCAACGTGGAAAAAATAACTTGCGCGATCCTGCAAAAAAAATACTAAATGAAATGTTTGAGGCGTTATATCTCGATAGTCAGATTAATGAACCGATAATAAACTTGACATTGCGTTATGAAAGATACTAAATTATTTCCCACAATTCCTCTGTTAAAAAATAAAATTTCTAAGGCGGGGTGTTGTTCAAATGGAAAGAGTTTTCATAAACGGTATGTGGCAATACAAACTTGACATGCTGCAGGCGGCTGCTCTGGGCGCCATCATGTACTACTTCGGAACGTGGCTCCGGTCTAAAATACCAACGCTAGTGAAATACTCAATACCGGCGCCGGCTATTGGCGGCCTTGTCGTTGCCATATCAACAGCTATAATGCAGTCGATGGGTATTGCGAGCTTTACCTTCGACGGTACGCTTCAAACTGTATTCATGATCTGCTTTTTCTGTACTGTAGGTATAAACGCAAGTTACAGGCTGGTAATCAGGGGCGGAATATTGGTTGTCGCTTTTTGGGGCGTGTCATCCCTTGTCTCTGTTCTGCAAAATGCCGTCAACCTTCCGATATCCTTCAGTTTCGGATTGAATCCGTTTATTGGCATAGCCGGAGGCTCCGTCTCTATGATTGGAGGACTCGGCACGGCTGGGGCTTTTGGCGCCCTATTCCAGGATGAGTATGGCGTTTCGGGGGCGCTTAGCGCCGCTATAGCCTGCGCCACGTTCGGAATGGTGGCGGGCTCTATATGCGGCGGTCCGGTAGGCGAATGGATAATGAAAACCCACAAAATAGCAGCGCCAAATGCGGAAACAATGAAGGAGATGAAAAATCCCCCCTTTGGAGATATTGCGGCTAATAGTAAAGCTGTGTTGGAAGAAGTAGGAGAGTTTGCGCAGGACAGTCACGTGGATGCTAACGAACATAAAGTATCCGGTCCTCATCTCATGAAAAATATTTCATGGATAATGATAGCAGCGGGATTTGGCTCTGCAGTCAGTTACTATTTAAAGAAAGAGGGAATCACATTACCTCCATATCTTGGTGCAATGATAGTGGCGATAATAATTCGCAACATCGGAGACTTATCAGGATTATTTGCGATAGACTCAAAATGCGTTGGTATGATAGGTGACATAACGCTTGGCTTTTATATTACGATGGCTATAAACTCGCTCCAGTTAAGTCAGCTTGTGAACCTCGCTTTACCTTTAATAATAATGATGATAGTACAAATAGTGCTAATCATTGTATTGGCATACTTTTTGGTATTCTATGCGTTTGGCAAAAACTACGACTCCATAGTTATGGCCAGCGGACTCATCGGATTTGGGCTTGGCGCCACGCCCAACGCGCTTGTGTGTATGCAGGCGCTGACTAATAAATATGGTCCGTCAGAAAGAGCGTTCTTTGTTGTGCCTATTGTGGGGGCGTTCCTGGTGGATATTTCCAACGCCGGCATAATAGCAATGATCAGCGGGTTTCTGAGATAGGGGGCGCCGTACCATGCGGAAAGATTTTGCAGCAATCAGCGTTCTCATTATCGTAGCTATACTGTTTGCCGGTTATTTCATGAAGGTCGATAATACGGGCTTCTCCGCCTCCGGCAAGATAAGGATAGCCACAGGCGGAGAATCCGGTATCTACTATGCCTTCGGGGATTCGTTGGCAAGTCTTTTGGAAAACCAGTTGAAAATGACGGTAACGGTAATCCCAAGCGGAGGCTCGGTAGATAACATCAACTTGCTCCGGAATAGCAGAACTGATATTGCTTTCGTGCAAAACGATATAATGACATATGCTTATAATGGAACAAATCTTTTTTCGACCGAAGGACAGTTTCAGGAGTTCGGCGCTATTGCAAGCCTCTACCCAGAATCATGTCAGGTAGTGGCGCGGCGTAACATTATAAACGACATTATTGATCTCAAGGGCAAAAGAGTTTCAATTGGCGCGGAAGGAAGCGGCACCGAGCTGAACGCCCTCCAGATATTGGACTCATATGGCATAAATTATGCCGACGTCAATGTTGATCATCTTGGCTTCAGCGCATCTGTCAATGCGTTTCGGGAAGGGAAAATTGACGCGTTCTTCTGCACGGCTGGAGTCCCAACACCGGCCGTAAGCGAACTAACAGAAGCCGGAGAAGCTTACATACTGAGCGTTGGCGAAGCTCACGCAAGCTTAATTATCTCTCAATACCCTTTCTACAGCAGACAAATAATCCCGAAAGGCGTTTATCCTGGTATTGACGAGGATGTGGAAACTGTAGCTGTGAAAGCTACGCTGGTTGCCAGCTCAAAGCTCAGTGAAAATACGATTTTGGAGATAATGAAAATAATCTTTGATAATTCTGAGGAAATAGTAAAAGATGTGCCGGGAATAAGTTTAAGCCGTTCGTCAGCTACTGAGGGATTGTCTGTTCCTCTGCATCCGGGAGCGGAAAAGTTTTTGTTCTAGTAGGGCGGGGGTTTGTGTAACATTCGTTTGTAGGGGTTGAAAATTTTCAACCCCTACCACAACCATCGCCCCATAGAATTGTAGGGGACGATGCCTACATCGTCCCGCAGGGTGTCCCCGTCTAATAGCTCACTTCTTCCAGTTTCCGAAGAGCATCGGAATTTCTAAGTCGTGAATTATTCTTCGCGTGATCAATTGCCATTCTGCCGTTGTTATCCTTTATTTTGGGGTCTGCCCCAAGAGACAGGAGGGCTAATATCGCTTCTGATTTTGGGTTACGCCCTGAAGCGCGCATAAGAGCCGTGTGTCCCTCTCTATCTTTTGCATTAACATCTGCGCCTGCTTTGATAAGAGCCGCTATCGCTTTGGGATTAGAATTGATAGCTGCGTGCATAAGCGGTGTAAGCCCCTCTCTATCTTTTGCATTAACATCTGCACCTGCTTTAATAAGAGCCGCTATCGCTTTGGGATTAGAATTGATAGATGCGTGCATAAGCGGTGTAAGTGACTCTCTATTTTTTGTATTAACATCTGCGCCTGCTTCAATGAGAGCTGTTAAAACTTCCGGGCTTGCGTTCCACACTATCGCATGTACAAGCGGTGTATGTCCAGCATTATCTTTCTCGTTAACATCCGCTCCTGCTTCAATAAGGACTATTATCACTTCCGGAGTGCTAATATCCGCCGCAGCCATAAGAGGCGTACCTCCGCCATTAGATCTCGCATTTACATCCGCTCCAGCTTCAATAAAAGCTCTTATCATTTCCGGCTTCAAGGTCAAATTCCTTACTGCCGCCATAAGCGGTGTATATCCATCAATGAATCTTACATTGACATCCGCGCCAGCTTCAATGAGGGTTGTTAAAACTTCCGGGCTCGCGTTCCACACTGACGCATGTACAAGCGGTGTACGTCCTGCTTTATCTTTTATGTTAACATCCGCTCCAGCTTCAATGAGGGCTGTTAAAACTTCCGGGCTCGCGTTCCACACTGACGCATGTACAAGCGGTGTACGTCCTGCTTTATCTTTTATGTTAACATCCGCTCCAGCTTTAATAAGGGCTGTTATCAATTCTAGTTCCGATTTCATCTCAACCGCGCGCATAAGCGGTGTACGTCCATCTTTATCTTTCGCATTAACATCCGCGCCGGCTTTAATAAGGGCTGTTATCAATTCTTGTTCCGATTTCATCTCAACCGCGCGTATAAGCGGTGTACGTCCATCTTTATCTTTCGCATTAACATCCGCGCCGGCTTTAATAAGGGCTGTTATAAATTCTAATTTATAGTTTTGTTCAACCGCGATTATAAGCGGTGTACGTCCATCTTTATCTTTCGCGTTGACATCCGCTCCAGATTCAGCAAGAGCTATCATCACTTCAAGGTTTTTATAATGCGTTGCGCGAATAAGCGGCGTTACTCCGTCACTGTATTTCACATTAACATCCGCGCCTGCTTCAATAAGAGCTGTTATCACTTTTGGGCTGGAACTAAACCTCACTGAGTACATAAGCGGTGTCCATCCATCTTTATCTTTTGCATTGACATCCGCTCCTGCATAAATGAGGGCTGATATCACATCTGAGCTGTCTCTCCGCTCTGCCGCGCGCATAAGCGGCGTTTCTCCGTCACTGTATTTCGCATTGACATCCGCGCCGGCTTCAATAAGGATTGTTATAACTTCTGTGTTTGAGTTTTCTCCAACCGCCACCATAAGCGCCCCCAATCCGATGTTAGTTTGTGCATTGACATCCGCGCCTGCTTTAATAATGGCTCTTATCAATTCTAATTCCGATTTCTTCTCTACCGCGCGTATAAGCGGCGTACGCCCATCTATATCTTTTGCATTTACATTCACTAATGCATTGAAAGCGTCATGTATTTCCTGTATAGAATCGAATTTATACAACTTAAGATAATCAAGATTACTTAATACGGCAATCGCCAGACCTGCAAGCAAAATACAGACTAACGAGCTCCAAAGTATCTTTTTAAATACAGGTCTTTTTTTCTCTTCATGTGGTGAATCCATTTCTATGCTATTGTCTTGTTTTTCCATTACATCGTCACCTCCAATATGTTCTGACCGTGCATAAATATGCCTCTTTAGTCTTCATTGTACCCGTGTAGATTCTACCCG
>JGI24702J35022_10002638_pt1 | contig 10883 bp, 9 predicted proteins | sample TergutTh196P4_FD_35022 | JGI IMG/M metagenome (IMG submission 35022)
GTTTACGCCGGAATGGAGATACTTCACGAACTCTTTTTTTACAACCGCCTTCATAATCCCCTCAGCAGCCCCGTGAATCTGAGGCTGGGAGCCCAAATTGGCGATGTACAATTTTCGGATAATGAAACAGAACGGCTGAAAAATGAAACGATCAAACAGGCTGTTCACCTTGAATCCCTGGCGGCCAGCAATTCACTAAGCGTGTCCTATAACCTGTATATAAACATGGACCAGAATAGCCTGAATTTATTCAGCGCCGAAAAAACCAGCGGCCGCTGTAAATACCGGCTTTATACCATGGGGTTCGAAAAATGATCTATATAGTCTCGCCCAAAAATACCGCCGCCATAAGGGCCGGCCTGGAACTCAAAGAAAAAAAGACCTGGGCTGAAGTACTGCCGCAGTTGCCGGAAGGATACAAACCTCTGCCCGATGATCAGGTCTATGTTGATATTTCCGGCTTTTCCGCGGCGGATCTTAAAAAGGCCATTGGGCCGCTGAAGAAAAGCGGCGTCTTCTGGGGAATTATCGATCCAAAAGGCACAGCCAGTGATCCTGCCTCTTTCTTTTTCGAAGGTTCAGGCGACTACATCGGCCGGGATCTGATGAAAAAAGGCCCAGGCAAAAAACGTTTTATGGCGGCCCTTTCATGGACCAGGGATCAGAGGGGCCATATGGACGGCCAGACAGCAGGCAATTATGCGGTTAAAAGAAAAAAACAGAAATTACCGGCAGAGAGATTTGGCGGATGGAAGTCCATTCGTTCCGGAACCCTGGGATCGTTCTTTTTTCTTTTTGCTTCCCTGACGGGGGAATCAAACCTGCGTTCACTGGTAGGAGAAACCTCGTTCAGCGGAATAAAAACGCACCTTCGTGAAACACTTCAGCAGTACCTGGGAGAATCAGGCGCCCTGCTATGGATGGAAACTGAAGAAAACAGCCTGTTTCTGATTCCGCCTAAATCATCAAACTGCAAATCCGCAATTGAAGCTGCACTGAAAATAATTATAAACAGCAGGCTTATCGGTATAGAAAGACTGGGGCTTTCAATCCCGGTTGAATTTACCTTTGCCCTGCACTACGGCCAGACAATTTTCCAGTCGCCCGGAAAAACCGGAGCTGTAATTTCAGAATCGGTGAATTATATCTTTCATTTGGGATTAAAGAAGGCGGAATCCGGAAGGCTCACCATATCAGACGATGTGCCGAATGAGATAATCGCACGCGGATTCCCGGATTTTTTTTATCCGGCCGGGATTTTTGAAGGTATACCCATTCATCAATCAAGGCGCTTTGTTTGCAAATAGGTTTTGATATGGCAGAGAATAATTCGCTTATCTTGCTGCAGGACGCGCTGTTCCAGCAGGAAGAAATTTTGCAAACAAACAGGGAATATATCAAAATTCTGAACAGGGAGAACATACCGATTTTGTGCATCAACAGAAGTGCCGGAATAAAACGGTATATGCCATTCGGAACTCTTTATGAAAATAATGACAGCTTCTGGGAACAGATAGGCAATTGGGAATATTTTATTAACAGGGATGATTTTAAAAATGTCCTGGAAAAGGCCACTGCCAAAACCGGTCTTCGGGAAGCAAGAATTGAAGTGATGGAACAACAGGCGGATGAAACAGAAAAACCAGTCATTGAGCAGGGGTACGGAAAAGAGGCCGAAGCCGTTTATAAAATGACCGGTGCCGAGAGGGTACAAAAGATTGAAAAAAACAAACAACACCTTAACGATTTAATCATAAAAAAAGTCAGAGACCCGAAAATCATTACAGGGGTTTTGGTGAAAACAACAAAGGATGCAGCCCTTATTAACCATGCTGCCCTGATGGATGTAATGAATATTATTGACAACGAAGCAAAAAAACAAACCCAGAGTCTGGTGGATTCCACATGCGAAATGGTGAAATATTCAGCACAGTTAATTTCGGAAGACCTACATGACGAAGAACTGATGAATGCCCTGGTTGAAAAATCCAACGGCACTATAGTCCAGCACATGACAAGAGTCTATCTGAACGGAATTTCCTTTTTGGCGTTCTACAACAGGCTGGTCTCAACTTCCAGCAGTACAATAAACAGGCTGAGAATTTCTTTTGCCGAAAAATACCGTAATTATTACCACTTTTTGCTGCCTCACATGACTATTGATGCCATACACCTGGAACGCGTCTTTTTTAAGGGAATGATGGCAATCCCCCAAGAACTTTTTTACCATTGGGCAGTAGGTTTTCTTGTTCACGATATAGGGAAAACCAGCGCTGTGGAATATCATGAAGGAGAAGCGGATTATGACCGTGATATTGCGGTCGAGCATGTTAAGCTGGGCTATACCTCAGTCATGAACAAGACAAACTATCCAAGAGAAGCCGGCCTTATAACCGGATATCATCACGAGTATTACGGCAACAACTCCGGTTACGGATATTTCCGGGCTTATCTTGAGCAGCATAAAAAGATAAATCCCGGTACAAAGCAGGATTACTGTATTACCTATGAGCTTGCACCTATGCTCGATTACATAGCACTGGCCTACTTCCCGGCTAAAGTTCTGGAAATAATGGATATATACGACAGTGTTACCGATCCAACCCGCAAAAACCATAAGGCCATGGCCGTCGAAGAAGCCATTGAAAAAATACGCGAAGAATTCATTGTAAAGCATCGCAGAATCGATCCAATTCTGTTTGACATCTTTGAGGCTTTTATGAACAGAAAACAGAAAAAGCAATCAAAGGCCGTTACGCCAACAACCGGTTCAGCCTCTTCACAAAATCCGCAGGGTCTTTAAGTTTTATCCCTTCCACCAGCAGCGCCTGATCCAGAAGCACTTCTGATATGTCGGCAATGCGCAGCTCATCTTCGGTTTCCCTGAGTTTTAGCACAATTGAGTGCTCGCCGTTCACTTCAAGTATAGGTTTAATATCCGGCATCTCGGATTGTCCCATGGCCCTTAACATCTGGGCCATCTGCATGGTAGGATCGTTTTCATCCGCTACAATACAGGAAGGCGAATCGTGAAGACGGCGGGAAAGTTTTACATCCTTTACGCGGTCTCCCAGGGCCTTTTTGATTTTCTCGATAACAGGCTTAATTTCTTTTTCAGCCTTCTTATCGGCTTTTTCGCCCAGTTCTTCGTCTGCCCCGGAACGGTTTACGGCCTTTAAGTCCCAGGACTTGCTTTCTGTTTTGCCATCGGCGCCGGGGCTCTCTTTCCGGTAACTGAACAGCGAGGGAATCACGATCTCGTCGATCTCGTCGTCCATGACGAGCACTTCAATGCCTTTGGCTGTGTACGCTTCCAGGAGGGGGGAGGCTTTGAGGGTCTTCTCATCGCAGCCGCTGGATGCGCCACCCCCGGTAATATAATAGATATTTTTTTGATCATCCTTCATCCGGGAAACATAATCGGAAAAACTGGTCCAGCCTTCTACCAGTGTGCTCTTGAACCTGACCAGTTCCTGGATGGCTTCCCGGTTACCGAAGTCCTGGTAAAGTCCCTCTTTAAGGGGACGGTTGAACTGGTTCACAAAGGTTTCCCATTTTTCCTTTGCTTCTTCATCTCCGGAGGCAGCCCTGTCCGCCAGGGTTTTGAATTCGGAAAGAAGCCTTTTAACCGAAGCGTTTTTAATATTAACAAGAATTTTATTCTGCTGAAGGATCTCCCTGCTCACGTTAAGGGGCAGATCCTCTGAATCAATAACCCCGCGAACAAAACGCAGCCAGGTTGGCATGAGTTCCTTGTCGTCGTCGGTAATAAAAACCCTTTTCACATAGAGCTTCACACCGGGTTTATAATCCACCTGATAAAGATCGAAGGGGGCTTTTTTTGGAATATAGAACAGCGTTGAATATTCCAGTGTTCCCTCGGCCCTGGTATGAATGTAAAAAAGGGGATCTTCCGTGTCATTGCCGGTTTGTGAGTTAAAACTCTTATAAAAATCCCTGTAGTCTTCGTCCTTTAGTTCCGATTTGGCCCTGCGCCAAAGAGCGGTGCCTGAGTTGATCCTTTCACATTTGGTTTTACTGCCCTTTTCCTTGCCTTTATCATCATATTCCTTCTCGTCGTATGTAAGATAAATGGGAAAGGCTACATGGTTGGAATAGCGTTTGATGATATCTTCGATGGACCAGCGGTTGGCGTATTCGATGCCCTCTTCGCTGAGGTAGAGAATCACAGTCGTGCCCTGGCTGTCGCGGCCATATGGTTCTATCTCGAAAACATCCTTGCCTTCGCTGGACCATTTCCAGGCGGCTTCTTCCGCAGCTTTACGGCTAATAACCTCTATCTTTTCGGCAACCATAAAGGCCGAGTAAAAGCCCACCCCGAACTGGCCGATAAGGTTTGAGTCTTTTTTTGCGTCCGCAGAAAGTTTTTCCAAAAAGGCCCTTGTTCCCGATCTGGCTATGGTTCCCAGAGAATCCGCCAGTTCAGCTTCGTTCATGCCTATACCGTTATCGGAAACAGTCAGGGTTTTGGCCTCTTTATCAAAAGATATATCAATTCTTGGATCAAAACTGAGTAACTTGTAGGCTTCTTCCGATACGGTAAGATATTTAAGTTTATCCAGAGCATCGGAAGAGTTGGAAACCAGTTCCCGCAAGAAAATCTCCCTGTTGGAATATAGGGAGTGAATGATGAGATGAAGAAGCCTGCTCACCTCGGTTTGAAACTGATGCTGCGCCATAATATAACTCCTTGTGATCATTATTAATTAATGGGGTAAATAAAACCTGCACTGCAAGCATAACAAAAAATAAAAAATAAAACAATAGAGGAAATTGAATGTTGACGGATTTGGCATGCAATGTTACGCTTCCAGCAGTGGGTCACGGGAAAAGATCATTCTACCAGATTAATAAAAACGGAGGAGAATTATGAAAAAAAGAAACACAGACCTGCTTATTCCTGGTTTTTTATTGCTAATACTTATGTTTTCATCATGCCAGGGCAAATCAGGCGGTTCCGCCGGAGGGGCCTCAGATGCAGTCAGGCTGGGTGTAGTACTACCGCTGACGGGCAGCAATGCCACCACAGGAAACAACCTTAAGGCGGCCATGGAAGTGGCGGTTGATATCATTAACAACGAGCACAACATAGACTGGGACCTTGCAAAAAATAAGGGTATCCAGGCTTTCAAGGGAGCGCCGGTTGAAATATTATGGGCAGATAACCAGTCTGATGCTTCAATCGCTTCCACCGAAGCGGCGGCACTTCTCGAGAAGGGCATTGCAGGAATAGCCGGCGCATATGCCTCAGGCTATTCAGCCGCAGTCGCCGCACAGGCTCTGGAATATGGCGTTCCCATGGTATGCGGATCATCCTCCTCGGCTTCGCTGACAGATGGCGTCTCTTATGACTTTGGCGCCATCTTCAATCGTGTTGCAGCCAACGATGAAATGGAGACCATTGAATTCATGGAGTTCCTTAAATTTTGCAATGAAAAATACAATGCGGGAATCAAAAGGGTCTCCATTGCCTATATAAACAACGCCTATGGAATTCACGCCGATGAGATGTTTTACAAGTATGCACCCAAGTACGGCTTTGAAATAGTAACCCGGGTCTCCTACGACACAACCATAACATCCGCCGATACCGAGGCTGCGCAGATTATTTCCTCAAGGCCGGATGTGGTATTTCAGGCTTCGTACATAGGCGACCTGACCATGTTTGCCCAGGCATACAACTCCTACAATTTCGGGCCCACGCTCATAATGTGCTACTGCGGCGGTTTCCAGGATGCAAGTTTTGCAAATGTGGCGACAAGCCTTGGAGTTAATTTCTATGCCGGGGGACAGGCCTGTTCTGCTGTACTCGGCAACATAATGCCTACTTTTTTTTATATAAATAATCTTTATAAAGCCAAGACCGGATTGAATATTGACGGCCCTGCGCTTGAAGAATTTGCTTCCATTATAGTCCTGGCCCAGGCCATTGAGAAAAGCGGAAGCACGAAGCCGGCTGACATAACAAAGGCGCTTCGCGCAGGGACTTTCGAAGCTCCCTACCTGACTGTTGGCTATGTTGAGTTTAACAATAATGGCCAAAATACGGCAATGGCTTCATTCATAACTCAGCTCATAGACGGCAATTACGAGGTAGTTTTTCCGGTTGATGAATTCGTTACACGTGAACCGGTACTGCGTTAAGCCAGAGTAAAAGGCTGAGGGCGGCCTTCCGGAGAAATGTCATGGATAACATGATTTTGCAGATCATGGTAAATGGCCTAATGGCCGGTTTTATATATGCGCTTGTAGCTGTTGGTCTGACCCTGACATGGGGTGTCATGGATGTTATCAATTTTGCTCACGGCGAATTTTTGCTTTGGGGCATGTACGCCGCCTTCGGCCTCTGGAGCGTATTTTCTCTTGATCCGGTTTTTGCCCTGCCTGTCTGCGCCGCATTGATTTTTGTGCTTGGTGTTTTAACCTACCTTATCATCATAAAGCAGGTTCTCAACGCCTCCGGTTTGACAGCGCTTCTTGCAACATTCGGCCTTTCAATGGTTTTGAAAAACCTCGCGCAGTTCTTTTTTACAGCAAACTACCGGAACGTGACAAACACGATCTTTGGCAGCGGAAGAATCGAGGTTGGCAGCCTTTTTATAATACGCCACGATTATCTGGCCGCCGCTACAGGAAGCCTTATTATTACCATCCTTGTAATCCTGTTTATAAAAAAGACAAAAACAGGTATCGCCATAAAAGCCACCGCAATCAACAGAAATACAGCCCTGTTAATGGGAATCAATACCAACAGGATATTTGCCATAACATTCGGCATCTCTGGCGCCTGTGTCGGCGCGGCAGCCGCACTGATGACTGCTTTTACGCCCATAACGCCCAGTTCCTGTACGCTTTACAGCATACTTGCATTTGTCATTGTGGCTTTCGGCGGGTTTGGAAACATAAAAGGCGCTCTTTTGGCCGGGCTCATGGTAGGCCTGGTTGAAGCGCTTGGAGGCTACCGGCTTGGGACCGAGTGGAAATACGCTGTTGTCTTCGCCCTATACCTTATTGTAATGCAGATTAGGCCAAAGGGGCTTTTTGGATGGTAAGCACTGGAAAGATTATTAAAATCCTTCGTTCGAATATTTTTGCCCTTGTACTTCTGGCGGTATTTATAATACTTCCCCTAACAATAGGCAACAACGCAAATTTTCATAATATGATCATATACATACTAATTTATGCCATGGTGGGAGAGGGCTGGAATTTAATTTCGGGCTTCGCGGGCCAGACAAGCTTTGGCCATGCTTCTTATTTCGGCATTGGCGCATATACCGTAGCCATACTTGGCAATACATACAACATAACACCATGGGCAGGCATGTTCGCCGGGGCCTTCATAGCTACCGCAGTGGCATTTTTGATAAACTACAAGCTGTTTAAACTGAAAGGGCATTATTTTGCCATTGCAACCCTTGCTGTGTGCGAGATTCTGCGTACCGTGTTCAGCAAATGGAAATACGCCAGCGCAGGCGACGGCATTAAAATTCTCTTCCGTCCGGAAAACAAGCTGGCCTGGCTTGCACTTGACGTGCAAAACCGCCTTCCGTTTTTATACATTACAATGTTCGCACTTGTACTGGTATTTATTGCCTGCCGCCGGCTTGAAGATTCCAAAATGGGATACTACTGGAAGTGCATCCGGGAGAGCCATGAGGTAGCCGAATCAATTGGCATTTCGCCGCAGAAGTACAAGGTAATCGCCATGATGATTTCGGCCTTTATAGCGGCAATAGGCGGCGCATTTTACGTTCAATTCTTCAAGTATATAGACAGCTCGGTTTTCGGTCTTCAGGTATCCATGATCTTTGTTCTGGTTACGGTTCTTGGCGGCACCGGCAATGTGTATGGACCCATAATCGGCGCCATCATCTATTACGGTCTGGAACTTTTCATGCGCCAGCGCTTTGGCGGCCAAAGCTCAGGAATTAACCTCATCATATTCGGCGCCTTGATCGTGATAGTGGTATGTTATCAGCCCAGGGGCATAATGGGCATATACGAAGACATAAAAAACAGGCTGAAAAAGGGAGTCCTTCCGCATGCATCCAATCCTTAAGATCAGCGGCATCACAATGAAATTCGGCGAACTTTTGGCCAATGAAGACGTAAGCTTCAATATTGAAGACAGAGAAATAATCAGCCTCATAGGACCCAACGGTGCCGGCAAGACAACGCTCTTTAACTGCATCACCGGCTTCTGCGCTCCATTTTCGGGAAAGATAGAATACGATGATCAACACTCAGGATGCCGCGACATTACCGGCAAATCTCCGGACCTGATATGCAGAATGGGAATTACCAGGACTTTTCAGATTGTGAAAACCCTGAATGAAATGACAGTTGAACAGAATGTAATGACAGGAGCCTTTCTGCACACCGGCAGCACGGCGGCTGCCAGAAATGAATCCGCCAGGGTTCTTGACATGACCGGCCTTTCCGGCAGAAAGAATGTCATGGGAAGAAACCTGACCATAGCGGACCGCAAACGGGTCGAGATAGCACGGGCGCTCGCTACAAAACCGAGGATTTTGATGCTGGACGAGTGCATGGCCGGACTCAACCAGACCGAGGTAAAGGATGTGATGAAGCTTGTCATTGAACTCAGGGATCAAGGACTGACCATACTGATTGTAGAGCATATCATGGAGGCGATAATGCCCATCTCGGATAAAATTGTTGTGCTGGATGCGGGAAAAAAGATTGCCGAGGGCAGGCCCAAAGAGATCGCAGAAAATGGAGAAGTCATCAAAGCCTACCTGGGGGAAAAGTACCATGCTAAAAATAAAGAACATTAACGCCGGCTACGGGAATGTCCCGGTATTGTTTGATTTTTCCTGCGAGGTAAACAAGGGCGAAGTTATTTCAATAGTTGGTTCAAACGGCGCCGGAAAAACGACCCTGCTCAGGACTATTTCGGGCATAATAAAGCCTGTGTCAGGCGAAATTGAATTTATGGGGGAACCAATTGCAAAGCTTCCGGCCCACAGGATAGTAGAGATAGGCATTGTACATGTGCCGGAAGGCCGCGAGGTATTCGGGAAATTATCTGTTAAGGAAAACCTCATGTTGGGCGCCTACACGGTTAAATCCAACGCTCAAAAAAACAGGCGCTTAAGGGAAATGTTCGATTTGTTTCCCATTCTGGAAGAGAGGCAGAATCAAATGGCCGAAACCTTTTCCGGCGGAGAACAGCAAATGATGGCAATAGCGCGCGGGCTAATGTCCACCCCGAAGCTCCTCCTTGTGGATGAGATATCCCTTGGCCTTGCGCCGGTATTGGTCGAAAAGGTGCTCGAAACCCTAAAACTGGTTGCCAGGGAACTGACAATACTCATGGTTGAGCAGAAAGTACAGGAAGCACTTGAGATTGCCGACAGGGGTTATGTTATACAGAACGGCCGCATCGTAACGGAAGGCACCGGGCCTGAACTCCTGGAGAGTGAAATGGTCAAAAAAGCCTATATGGGAATGTAATGCGGGGCCAGACAATCCCAGAATTACTTGAGCCATTTTCAAAACTCTATTAGTTTTGAAAAAGCCTCACTTAATTAATTCGTATCCCAAATCCAGCGCTTTCCTGTTGAGTTCTTCCGTCCCCCTGGGTACTTTGTCCAGCACCGCTTCCGCAAGTGATTCCCTGGACACAAGATTCAAAAGCCCGTTGATTGCGCCTAATGCAATAATATTTGCTGTCATTGGCTTGCCCAGTTTATCCGCAGCCGAGTCCAGTATTGGAATTCTTACAACCCTTTCCGGCTCGGGATATTTCAGGCTTAACCGGGAATCCATAACCAGAACAGAGGTGTAATCTTTTCCGTACTTGTCATAAGCCGCCTGGGTAAGACAGAGGAGCATATCGCATTTCTGAACCTTTACAAAATCAATATCAGAGTCGCTTATTATTACTTCGGCCTTGCTCGCGCCGCCCCTTGCCTCGGGGCCATAGGACTGGGACTGAATGGCGCGCTTACCGTCTATTAAGGCAGCCTCGGCCAGAATCACGCCCGCAAGTATAAGCCCCTGTCCGCCGGAACCTGATAATTTTAGCTCTTTCTGCATATTTGTCACCTGACCCTGTCAATAATTTTCCGGTATTCGTCCGTATATTCCGGCTCAACGACATTCTTGAATTCGCCAATGATGAGTTTTCCCCTCAGATACTCGGCAGTCATGCCTTCGGCCTTTGCTTTTTTAATGTCAACCGAGTTATCCTTGACCCATTCCATTATCTGAACGGCGCTGCCTTTTTTGTTCTTCCGGCCGTAATAGGTGGGGCATTCGCTTATGCCCTCGATAAGGGAGAAGCCTTTATTGGAAAGACCCTTTTCGATGAGCTTTATCGCCTCACGCACATGGTAGGTGGTGATCCTGGCCACAAAAGTTGCGCCTGCTGCATCGGCCAGTTTCATAAGGTCGAACGCGCGCTCGATATTGCCATAGGGCGCCGTGGTGGCCAGGTCGTTCAGCGGGGTAAGCGGGGAATACTGTCCGCCCGTCATGCCGTAAATGCTGTTGTTGAAAACGATAGTTGTTAATCCGATGTTTCTGCGGGCAGCGTGAATAAAATGGTTCCCGCCTATGGCGGTAGCATCGCCGTCTCCTGTTACTACAATGACGTGCAGCTCGGGATTGGCCAGTTTAATCCCGGTAGCAAAGGCAAGAGCCCGGCCATGCGTTGTGTGCAAAGTGTTGAAATCCATATATCCGGCGGCCCTTGAGGAACAGCCTATGCCGGAGACAATGCAAACCTTGTTCTTGTCCAGTTCTTTGTTTTCAATAGCCTGGGCTACGGCCCGCATCAGAATCCCGTGGCCGCAGCCCGGACACCAGATATGCGGCAGCGTGTTGGTACGCAG
>JGI24702J35022_10002639_pt1 | contig 10881 bp, 13 predicted proteins | sample TergutTh196P4_FD_35022 | JGI IMG/M metagenome (IMG submission 35022)
GAGAATTGTGTTTAGCGGGAAAACAACTTACTCAGGGATACTGGAAAAATCCTGAGAAAAACGTCGAATCATTTTTTACCTATAAATGTGAAAGGTTTTACAAAACAGGAGATATTTGTTTTGCGGATTCAGACGGCGATATTATGTATTGCGGACGGCTTGACTCGCAAGTAAAAGTACAGGGTTTTCGCATTGAACTCGGCGAAATAGAATTCCATGCTAAGGCATTTCTGGAAAAAGCCAACGCTGTTTGTATCGCTTGCGAGAACGCGAACGGAAACACGGAAATCGCGCTTTTTATTGAAAAAGACGAATGTAACGAACATGATGTGAAAAATTTTCTAAAAAGTAAAATTCCGCCGTACATGATTCCCTCTCAAATTATTTACTGTAGTCAGTTTCCATTGAATGTAAACGGAAAAACCGATAAAAAGGCATTAAAAATGATGGTAAAAATTTGAGTTGTTTAATTATTATGAGACAGGCGGCGGCAAGTGAAAAACCGTTTCTTTAAAAAATGATAAAGTCACAAAAAAGGAGTTGACCATGGAAAGATTTGAAATAATGGAAAAAACACAGAGAATTTTTCGCAGGATTTTAGACAATGATTTATTGGTACTGACAGATGAACTAACTGCGGCTGATGTCGAAGGGTGGGACTCATTGAGCCACATTGCGTTGATTACGGAAATTGAAGAAGCATTCTCCATAAAATTTAAATTGAAAGAATTAAATAAAATGAAAAATGTAGGAATTTGCATAGATATAATAAAAACCAAACTGGAAGAAATTAAGTGAGTATATTTTCACTAAAATTCTTTGCGTTTTTTGTACTGGTTTTTTTCGCCTATTGGCAATGCCTGAAAAACAAAAATAAACAGAACATACTTCTGCTTATTTCAAGTTATGTTTTTTATTCTTTCGCCGATTGGAGAATGAGCTTCCTGCTCATCGTATCTACTATAGTTTTTTATACTTTGGGCGTAGCGATAGCACAAACTACAGGCAAAAAAACTAAAACAGCATCCATTCTTACTGCTATCGGATTTCTGGCTGGAATAGGGCTTTTATTCTATTTTAAATATTTCAACTTTTTTATTGAAGGCTTTACGGATTTAGCTGCATTATTCGGATTACAAACCGGTTGGACGGCGAAAGTCATAATATTTCCGCTTGGAGTGAGCTATTTTTCATTTAAATTTATAAGCTATATATATGAAATAAGCCAGGAAAATATTAATCCGGAAAAGGATTTTATCACTTTTGCATCCTACATCGCTTTTTTTCCTACAATAACTGCAGGTCCGATTGATAAGCCCCAAAACTTCCTGCCACAGCTTAATAAAGAAAGAATTTTCGAATACTCTCTTGCTGTTGACGGTTGCCGTCAAATTTTATTTGGAACGTTAAAAAAAGTTGTTTTTGCTGATAATCTTTTAATTGCAATTGAAAGCGGAACTACGGGATCCACCAGTATTGCGCTTTTTGTCGCTGTTATTCTTTGGCCGATATATATTTATATGGATTTTTCAGGCTATTCCGATATCGCTATTGGAATAGGGAAACTGCTCGGTTTCAGAGTACAGCAAAACTTTAACTACCCGTATTTTTCCCGAAACATCGCTGAATATTGGAGAAGGTGGCATATTTCACTTACAAAGTGGGTGACGGATTATGTTTTTACACCGTTAAATTTTAGCTTTCGCAAAAAAAAGAAACTTGGAACAATTGCGGCGATACTAATAAATTTTCTGGTTATTGCGCTTTGGCACGAAGGAAGTTCGCGATATATTTTATTTGGTATTTACAACGCTATTCTTTTTATTCCTATAATCCTTTGCAATAAACTACTCGATCATGAAGAAATGTCGTACACTCGATTTGGTTTACCCGTGTTCCGGCATTTTCTTGCCATTCTGGGAACTTATTGTCTCATTTGCGTCGGAAATTTCATTTTATTTTTCACTGATTTTGCAGAAGTATTCCAATTCACAGCTCGTCTTTTCCAGCCTGAAAACGGATTTTTTTCAATCGACAGCATTCATGGTAAAAAGGTAATACTCGGTCTAATAGCCCTGTTTACAATAGAATGGATTTCATTTAAAAACAAAATGGAATACGGGTTTTGTCTGGTTACAAAAATTAAAAGCAACGTTATTAGATATGCTGTTTATATAGCCTTATCTATTTTGGTGTTATATTTTATTGGTGGTGATACAAAATTTGTTTATGAGGGCTTTTAATATGAAGCTGTTTCTTAAAAATATTATTTTGGTTTTGATAATTATTCTTGTGATAACAACCGGAGCTTTTTGTTATAAAATATATTCAGTAAGAAACGCAAAATGGAAGATTCCTGAAAGAGCAAACACCATTCTTGTTGGTGCTTCAGGGACTGGCGTAATGATAACCGAATGGCATTACCCAGACCTTTATAGTTTTTGGGCAAATTCAACTTCTCCTTTTTTTAGTTATATTCGTCTAAAAAAAATATTAAACTCTGACAATCCACAAATTAAAACAGCGATTTTGGAATTTAGTCCATTTTTTGCAAGCGGAAATTATGACGCTGTAATACTTGAAGACGGCTCTTCTTTTCAATTATTTTCACGTTATGTCGCGCTTTTTAACAGGGAACAATCTGACTATTATTTGAGTCACTACGGTAGTTTTTTTAAAATGCTTTCTAAAGGTAGTATAATGAGCATCGCAATTGGAGATAATATATCTAAAAAAAATAACCGCGACGTACAAAAAGTTACGACCAAAGTAATGGCAGATGATACAAAATACGCTTATATAGAAAAATTCAATGCAAGATACAATGCTTATAATTATTTTGGCAATAAGGTTTCATTAAATTATTTGAGAAAAAGTATTGATTTATGCCATGAAAATAATATCGAAGTTGCGCTTATTACCGCTCCGGTTATTAAAGAAGCATATAAATTATACGGAGATAATCCTGTAGAAATTCTAAATGATTTGCATGAAAAATATTTTTCAGACGTAAGTTATTATAACTTTTTACTATTGGATTTACCAGAATCATGGTACTACAACGCCGATCATCTTAACGACAGTGGAGCGGAATACGTATCTAAATTACTTTATTCAAAAATGTCGGATAAATGAATAATTCCGCAAAATGGGTTATTCAACAAATATGCATATTAGAGATCTGAAGGAACTCACACTGATGAAATATCCGGGTTAGGAGGAATAATGGAACGAAGTCTGAGAATGGCGATTATACGTACTATTGGAACGCCCATATCTGCCGGTTTTTATAACAGCCAGGAGATCGGGCTTGCGCGGGGACTCAGTAAATGTAATATCAGCGTAGATGTCTACGTGGCAGGTGCCGGGACTCAAGTCAAATGTCAAGACATAGAGGCAGACGGATCGGGAAAAGTCAGACTTTTCGAGGTTCCTTTTCGCATTATCCCTGCTATCCACCAAGCCGTCTACCCCAAGCTAATCCCGCTACTGAAGCGGGGGAGTTATCAATTCATCCATGTTAACGAAGAAAATGAACTGACTTCATTTCAGGTCGCCCGCTATGCGCGTTTGCGCGGTATCCCGGTGGTCGTCTACCAGGGCATGTACGAAGGACTGACAGGCAGGATATACTCCACATTTCAGCGTTGCTATGACTTATTGCTGCTTCCAAAGCTAAAGAAATACATCGATATGGCTTTTGTAAAAACAAGTCGCGCAGGCACATATCTTCAAAAAAAGGGCTTTGACAAAACAATGATCCTTCCGGTTGGGCTGGATCTGGCGTATTTTGCTCAAAGTCGCGACAGGGACTGGCGAAATGAATTCCATATCCCGAAACAAAGCGCGATTATTTTGTATGTCGGCATATTCGAAAAGCGCAGAAACATAGATTTTATGATTGATCTGGCAGTAAAGCTTCGTGACGACGACGTAGTATTTGTAATGGCAGGCGCAGGGCCCGAACATTCCAGAATTGCGACAAGAATAGAAAGTGAAAATATTGACAATGTGCGTCTTGTCGGCATGGTAGAACAGGGATACCTCCCTGGGCTTTACAGGGAAAGCAGTCTCTTTCTGCTGCCCAGCAGCTATGAAATATATGGCATGGTAGTCTTAGAGGCAATGTATTTCGGCGTTCCCGTTATGTCCACTTGCACCGCCGGCCCGGAAGATATTATTGTTGATGGTATTGATGGCTTCCTGATGTCCGATCTGGACTGTGAAACCTGGGTTGCCGGAATCAGGAATGCCGTGAAGGAAAGGGATATTCTCGCGGAAATGTCAAAAATGGCCGCTGAAAAAATATCCCGGAATTTATGTTGGGACGCTATAGCCTTAACGTATAACGGGCATATCAGAGGACTGATCAAATCCAGGGATTCCGCAATTGCGCCGTCAATGTCCCTATGAACGTGTAAGGACAAAACAAAAGCCAGGAGACAAAATAAGTGCTTGAATCAAGAGACAGCGATTATATCAATTTACTGCGTGGCGGGTCTGTCATACGCGTGATGCTTGTCCACCTGGGACTAAAAAGATGACAACTCAATACCGAAGAAAAAATACTAAATATTGGAAAAGGTCAATTGTTCAATCTTAAGGCAACCTCCGAAAACCTCGTTTTTTGCTTGGAGCGCGGGCATCATGCCCGCATTTTTCAAGAAGATGCGGGCGAGCCGCCCGCGTTCCCAGGAGTTTTCGGAGGTTGCCTTAAAACAGTTTGGGTAACTGATAATACTTAACATTAGAGAGGCTGGTATGGATGAGACTCGCGTTAATCGCGAAAAAGAGTGGCATAATTCGACTTTTGGACACGATGCCCGAAAAAAACTGGGCAAATTCTATTCAATTGTAAACCCTATCCATAAAAAATGGGATGAAACAACCGCCGGGAATTTTCGAAAAGATACAACCGTTTTTTTGGATTACGGATGTGGCGCCGGTCTCTATTTAATAAGACAGGCCTCAATGATAAAAAAGGGAATAGGAATAGACATTTCTGAAGCATTAATTAATCAGGCCGTAACGGAAATGAAAGCTGCAAACGCCGAAAATCTGGAATTTTTGGTTATGGATGCAATGAATACGTCATTTGAGAATGATTATTTCGATATAATCCACGGACACGCAATACTTCACCACATGGATTTAACAAAGAGTCTTGAGGAAATCAAACGGATACTGAAAGATGATGGAAAAGCGTTTTTCGTTGAACCGTTAGACACTAATTATATAATTAAAATGTACCGCAAAATAACGCCTTCAGCGAGAACTGCGGATGAACGGCCATTTGAAAAAAAAGACATAAAATTAATAAAACAACTATTTCCCGGTACGAAAATTAAATATTATTTTTGTCTTTCTCTGCTGGCGGTCCCGTTCCGTAAACAAAAAAAACTGTTCGAAAAGATGCTGAAAATATTATTTTTTCTTGATGAAATACTATTAAATGAACACTCCCCATTTAAATGGCTGGCCTGGAGTTGCGCAATTGTGCTGAAAAAATAGAAGAACGACTTTCATATCTGGCCGTGTTTTTATGTTGTCACATGATACGATGGACGCAACGAATATATTTAGAGAGTATGTTGTTCTTCAAACAAAATTTGAGACATGAACAGAAAGGACAAAATTTTAATTCCACGGGTATACTTGAAATTTCGGAAATCGCATTGGAAGAATTGGTTCAAAACACGCTGATTCACCGCGATTATACCCAAAATTCGCCGGTTCGTATGATGATTTTTGATAATAGAATTGAAATCATAAGTCCCGGATGCCTGCCAAATAATCTGACAGTTGAAAAAATCAAATTAGGATATGCCGTAGTCAGGAATAATCTGCTGGCAAGTTTTTCTTCCCGACTTCTAAAATACAGAGTATTTGGATCGGGAATCATCCGTGCAGTGGAAAATCAACCCGGCATCGAATTTATAAACGATGAAGACGGCAATCAGTTCAATGTTTGCAATGGAAAACTGAATATGTCGCCTTAAAATGAACACTAGCGTCGGCGAAAATGAACAGTTGCGTCGTTTTAAATTGAACACCGGCGTCGCGCCAGTTGAACACCATTGAACCTACTATAATTTGTTTGTGATGGTATGCAAAAACTCAAAGGAAACAACGAAAATTAGGCCTGCGGCCTATTGAGGGCTTTGCCCTCAAACTCCCAGGGTTTATCGCGTATTGTTTTCCAAAGAGAGAGAGTAATTGATTGTCTGATTCGATATCTAGCAAAAAGAGTGATACCTGACGGCACCACTCTCTCTTTGCCAAATCTCATACGGCGCTCAGGTCGCTCCCCAGCGTTGCCCTATCCTCCATATGAGCAAAAGCATCTTTAGCGTAACCGTCTTTACATTTCATTGTCAATGTACAACCCTTGCGCTGTGAGTGTTCAATCTTAAACGACGCTAATGTTCATTTTAAGCGCCCAAGGTGTTCAATCCCAAACGACGCGGGTGTTCAACTCGAACGGCATATTCAGAAAACCTTTAATTATGATTTCACAAGTAGCAAAATGGGGCAATAGTCAGGGAATACGAATGGAAAAACAAGTATTGCAGAGTTTGGGTTTGTCTATTGGAGATATAGTGGAGATTTCTAAAAAAGGCGAAGAAATAATTATTAAACCTACACGCGGCATTGACTGGTATCTTCAAGACTACAAAAGCCCGGATGACGGTTGGGAACACATTGAACCGAAAGGGCGGGAAGCATGGTAAACCAGGGTGACATAATCTCTGTCAATTTCGCGCACACAAAGGGGCGAGAACAATCTGGAGAACGTCCTGCGCTTGTAATCAGTAATACAAAATACAACAAGCAAAGCGGTTTTGTGTTGGCGTGTCCGATAACAAGCGCAAAAAGAGCTATGAATATTCGTGTTCCGTTCGATGAACGAACAAAAACGCAAGGCGATATACTTTGTGAGCAGGTTCGCATAATTGATTTGAGGGAACGCTCCTACCGCATAATTGAATCAGCGCCGCAGGATATACTTCAAAAAGTTTACAAAGTGGTAAATGCCTTGATTGTGCCGACAGTTTGATAAAAAGGCTGTAAATGTGGATTGCACATTTCTTGTAAACAACTGGTCGAAACAACTTTATGCGCGCCGGCGAAACGATATGGCTTGCATCCGTACAGATGCCGTCGGCAGAGGTATACGACGGTTTTTGAATGAAGTTCTCTGGCTGGAATTCGAATGACTCAAAATGTATTGGAAAACGAGGCGCGGAGGTTGTCGTACTTTAAAAATTTAACAATGACATTACAAATGAGATTAAGCGTGATTAACGCCTGATATGATATGGACGCAACGTAATTAATCAGGGTTTACCTAATCACTGATTAAAGCGCGGTTATTTATTATGAAGGAATTCATATATGGATAATTTATTGAATAGAATAACGATAAATAAGAATGTTTGCAAGGGAAAACCTTCAATCAGAGGAATGCGATTCACTGTTGCGCAAATATTGGAACTTGTTGCTTCCGGAATGACTTCGGAAGAAATTCTGAATGAGTATCCATATCTTGAAGCAGAAGACAAAGCTGCTTGTTTGCATTACGCAGCCGGTGTATTGAATAATCGAAATATGTTATTTATTGAAGATGTGGCCAGATATGCTCCGGTTGATTGTTGATACGCAGTTGCCTCCTTCGCTCGCTGAATTTTTCAGGCGGAAAGGATTTGATATTAATGAAATGCAGATTAAATGTTTTTATGAGTTGAAGTATAAGTCAAACGAAGCGCAGTAACCAATGCCTGTATAATTAGGAAAGACATTATTCTAACATGGTTCATATTGTTGTATTTTCCGACGACTGGGGGCGACACCCATCGAGTTCCCAGCATATCTTCGGACATTTGCTGAACCGATGTAAAGTTACATGGGTAAATACCATCGGTATGCGAACAGTGCGCATTTCACCGTATGATATGAAAAGAGCCTTTCATGTGTTGCGCAACTGGGCAACTTCCCGTTCAACAAAGGATACTGCCGAACGGAAGGGAAATGAGAACCCTTCGGTGCTGGCGCCTATGATGCTTCCTACCTTTCGTTATCGTTTGGCGGCATATATAAACCAGCAGATTCTTATACGAACTGCGCGAAAGGCGTTAATTTCAGAGGAAAAAGATGAAAAAACAGTGCTTGTGAGTACGTTGCCGATTATCCCGGCTGTTTTTTCAGCCAATATTTTTGATCGTACGGTTTATTACTGCGTGGATGATTTTACAACATGGTCAGGCGTCGATGGAACCGCAATGCGGCGTCTTGAATCCGAAACACTGCAAAATTGTGATTTATTAATCGCCACTTCATCTCAATTGCTTGATTCACGCGGCGTTTCAGTAAAAAAAGCCAGTTTACTTACGCACGGCGTCGATTTTAAACATTTTGCCCGCGTTTCTCAATTGTCTCCGCCGGATGAACTTACGAGATTACCTAAACCCGTAATCGGCTTTTTCGGGTTGTTTGACGAACGGATTGACGGCGCTGTTCTCAAAAACATCTCCAAAGAGTTTGCAACCGGAAGCATTGTTATCCTGGGACCGACGGACAGAGACATAACGCCGTTCGCGTCATTTATGAATATTCATTTTATGGGACGGGTTTCCTATCAGGAGCTTCCGTCATTGGTTTCCGGATTTGACGCATGCATATTACCTTACAAAGTCGATGAAAGCACGATATCCATCAATCCACTAAAGCTTAAGGAATATATCGCAACCCAAAAGCCGGTCATTTCTACGCCTCTTCCTGAAGCCGTTCGACTGTCGAAATATGTAAGAATTGCGTCTTCGGACGATTTTCCTGAAGCCGCGCGTAAAGTAATTGAAGAGCCTTTTTCCGCAAACCCAAACCTTGAAGCGTTTCTGCGCAGCGAATCCTGGGAGAGAAAAGCCGAAGAATTCTGGCAGATTATAACGGAAGGATTATGAACGAAAAAATCCGGGTATTGAGCATTTCATCAATGTTTCCAAATTCACGTATGCCTGTTCACGCGCAATTCGTAAAACAGCGCCTGGATGCTCTGGCGCGATATGTTGATTTAACCGTAGTTTCTCCCATTCCCTGGTTTCCCGGAGAACAGCGAATCTCCAGATACCATAACCGTCACGAAGTTCCCCTCTACACGGGTCAAAACGATTATCCAACTTCATTCCCAAAATTTCTTTCCATTCCGGCGATTCTAAAGCCCCTGGATGGTTTGTTTATGGCGTATTCCGTATACGCCTGGGTTCGTAAAAACCATAGTCCCGATGATTTTGATCTGCTTGATTGTCACCTGGGGTTTCCCGATGGCTATGCCGGAGCGTTGCTGGCTAAAATATGGAAGAAACCTTTTGTTGTCACGCTACGCGGTCACGATATAAACGATCTGTATAAATACCCGATTCGTATCAGGCAGGTTATTTTTGCGCTCCGCCGATGCAACCGCTTTTTTGGCGTTTCACAGGCATTGGTTGACGGCGCCGTAAAGCTGGGAGTGCCTGGAGAAAAAGGTTATCGTAGCGCCAATGGAGTGGATTCCGCGCGTTTTTATCCATCCGACCGACAGGCTGTCAGAACTCAACTTGGTCTTGATCCTCAATTACAATACATGTTTTCGGTTTCCCATATCGTAAAACGCAAGGGGATTGATATCCTTATTCGCGCACTTGCGCTTTTGCGGGAAAAGGGGCATTCCAAACTAAGGTACCTTGTTGCGGGCGCCGGCGGCGAAGAAGGAGATTATACCAGCGTTTTGAATAAACTTGCCGTGGAATTAGGCGTTTCTGATTATATTCAATGGATTGGCGCGGTTGAAAACACAAAATTGCACCGGTATTACTCTGCGGCGGATATCAGTTGTCTGGCCAGTGAAAAGGAAGGATGGCCCAATGTTATACTTGAATCGCTGGCCTGCGGAACCCCCGTTGCCGCTTATTCCACTTGGGGCGTTCCTGAAATAATTACTTCGGAAAACCTCGGGTATCTGGTTAAAGATCGCACTCCGGAAGCTTTTGCGGACGCCATCGAAAATGGGCTTGCAAAAACCTGGCACAGGGATGTCATCATTGCTTACGCAAAAGCGCATTCCTGGGAAAATACAGCTAAAGGACTACATGAACATTTTGCGAAAATTATTCATGTGGATTATAAATATGAGTGTAATTGATTGTTTGCACGAAGTAGAAAATATAAAATTATCAAACAATACAGTGTGGATAGTAAGCGGTAATGGTTGTTTTGTTGTCTTATCTTCAAAAACTTTTGCTGAAGAATACAAGAAATCAGCAATTGAAATATGGGAGAAATCTATCATTAGAGATACGATTCCCAGACGACTTAATACCATAGTTGAAATTAAGATGTATGCCGAAGATTATCCCGAAGTAATACAAGTCAATGATATTTACTATGAATTAGTAAAAGTATGGTCATCCAAGGAAAATAACCAGTATTGGGAATACCGACAAATGCCAAATGAACATTGGAATGATTATTATCAAAAATTTGTTTTGGAATATGTTATTAAAGACCATGTTGTTTTTAAATAACAGTGTCGTCACCCATAACACCGCTGACGACTGGACAGACTTTATGCAAGCTCCTAAAACCCCGTTTTTTGCTGGGTACGCGGTCGTCTCGCCCGCATTTTTCAAGAAGACGCGGGCGCGTCGGACGCTCGCTCTGGGGTTTGCGGAGTTTGCCTATAACTTCCACTGGCATGTGAGCGCGGGACATGGGAGCGCAGGCGTCCCCGCTTGCGGAATGCAGCGTATACCGTCCATGTTTCATATTTCCGCAAAGCCTTACATATCTCTCTTCCCGCATTGTACTCTTTAACAACTATTGTGTCTTCCGCTACATTCCGCAGGC
>JGI24702J35022_10002640_pt1 | contig 10880 bp, 12 predicted proteins | sample TergutTh196P4_FD_35022 | JGI IMG/M metagenome (IMG submission 35022)
TCCCTCGTCCACCATTGCCCGAAAAACAAGACGTCCAATCCTGCCAAAACCATTGATAGCTACCTTAATTGCCATAGAAATATCCCCCTTTTGATAAAATATTAAGTCTTATTGAGGTTTGAAAGCAGATTTTTCGTGAAAAATCATCACTTATCAAATGGACCTCAGTTCTTTAGTTTAACAGCTGCTATATTAGCCAGTTTTTACACAATATCCCGACAAGCGCTCCAAAAAGTATTATTAACTGAGGATATTTTCGGCAGAATTCGTACTTCAACAAGAACGTGCATAATATAACTACTCCCCAAAGAGTCGGCTTCGGTAGAATCGGTCTTGCAAGAGTAAAAAACGCTGAAAATACAAGACCAGCAACCGCAGGACGCATAGCTTTTTGAAAATACGCAACTTTTGAACGTTCTTTTCCCCAAAAATGTTCAATTAAAAATAACACAAGTATTAACAAAACAATAGGCGTCGCAACCAGGGACGTCGTGGCGAAAAGCGAGCCCCAGAAACCGGCCAGTTTATACCCTACAAAAGTTGCGGAGTTAAGAGCTACCGGGCCGGGTGTCATTTGCGCTAGTGAAACTACTTCCGAAAACTCCGTTTCGGTTAGCCAGTTTCTCGCTATACATAACTCATATTGAATAAACGGCAACGCCGCAAGCCCTCCGCCAAACGATCCCAGCGCAACTTTCGCAAATACCAGCACAAGAGTGATAATGACTGACATATTTATTTCTTCAACTTTCGCAGTCCTATCGACAACACGGCGCCCACGCATAGCCCTATAAAAGGATGAACCCCAGATATAATAAGCAACGAGGTTGTTGCAAACGCCGCCATCTCTTGCCATCCGGTCATCACGCTTGTTTTAACCATTTTAAAAAGCGTTTTACCTACAACTACCACAACTCCGGCGCCGGCGCCCAGAAAAAACGCTGTTAAGTAAGGCGTTCCCATATAATTCAGCAATACCCCGGATAAAACCAAAATTGACAAAAAAGGAGCGGTGGCTGTGCCTAATACGGCAATGAAAGCTCCTGTAAATCCGCCCAAACGCTTTCCAGCAAGAAATGACAGGTTTGTGGCTATGGGGCCGGGTATTGCCGTCGCCATAACTATATCATCGGCAATTTCATCTTCGGTTAATAGTCCCGTAGCTCGCATCTCGGATTCAATAACGCCAAGCATTACTATGCCGCCGCCTATTGTGAAAGCGCCTATTCTCAAAAAGCGTATATATAGAGAAAGTAAAGACATGTTTTAATTTAACCTCTTTTGATTTTACAGTTGAGCGAGTCTCATAAGAAGAACGCGTAGCGGAAGCGCGCTATCAATGTGATTAACTGAATGACATTGAGCGCGCGAACCCTACAAAGAAACTTCAATAAGATGGAACCTTTTCTTTCCGAGACGGGCAAATATGTATTTACCGTGAAGCAGAAGCTCTTGCTCAATTTTTGCCCCCTCTTCGGTAATTTTAACATCATTAAGGGTCACACCGCCCTGTTTGATAAGTCTTTTCGCCTCTCCTTTGCTTTCGCACGCGCTTCCCGCCGAGAGGATTTCAGTAACTTGACACGGAAGGTCTATGCTTATTTTTGAGTATGGAATCTCGTTACTGAGGATGGCTATTATTTCTTCATCAAGTTCCGAGCATTTAACAGCGCTGTCTCCTGAGCCGAAGAGCAACTCGCTTGTGCGCGCGGCGTCGTTAGCTGCTTTTTCTGAATGTACTAGTTTTGTAGTTTCGAACGCGAGCAATTTTTGTGCGGCGCGTTTTTCAGGATTCTGTTTGTGTTCAGCTATTATACTTTCTATTTCTTCAAGCGGCAGGAACGTAAATAACTTGAACAGTCTTTCCACATCCGCGTCTTCTGTGTTTATCCAGAACTGATAGAAACGGTATGTGCTTGTTCGCGCGGGATCAAGCCATACGGCGCCGTCTTCAGTTTTTCCGAACTTGCCTCCTGATGAAGTGAGGAGTAGGGGTTGAGTCAGCCCAAACGCTTCCCCGCCGGTAGTGCGGCGGATATAGTCAACGCCGGCGATGAGGTTACCTTGCTGGTCGTTTCCGCCCATTTGTAAGCGGCATCCGTATTCTCTGAACAGGTGAGCGAAATCGTAAGACTGTAATAGAGCATATGAAAACTCGGTATATGATATCCCTTTTTCGGGGTCTTCAATTCTGGATCGTATGTAATCGCGGGCAAGAAGATTATTTATTGAAAAATGCTTGCCTACATCGCGTAAAAAGTCCAAAAACGAAATTTTTGAAAGCCAGTCATAATTATTGACTAGAAGAGCCGAATTATCACCGCAGTCAAAATCAAGAAAATGCGCGAGTTGTTTTTTTACGTTCTCAATGTTTTTTGCCATAATTTCGAGAGTGAGCAAATTACGTTCTTTGCTCTTTCCTGAAGGATCGCCTATTAGCCCTGTACCTCCTCCCGCTACGGCTATCGGTCTGTGACCCAGCTTCTGAAGCCACGCAAGCCCCATAAGCGGAATGAGATGCCCTACGTGAAGGCTGTCCGCTGTTGGGTCAAAACCTACATAAGCTGTGACCATTTCGGTACAGAACACTTCACTTAGCCTTTCGGGGTTACTGCACCATTCTATACATCCTCTTTTACCAAAAACTTCGTATACATTCTCAAACAAATTGAATTCACTCCCCGGACGAAAAAATCCTATCTGAACTGTGATACATTATAGCAAATTATTTTTTCGAGCAATTCACGTGTAAAACCTTCTTATGAAATTTTCTTAAAAAAACCGTAACAATTGGCGGTCGGTGTAAAATTGAATATATTTGTGATATATTCTAATTGATAACCGGAACACAAAGCAATATTGCAGTGAAAAGCGGAAGACAAAGAATTTAAAAATTCAGCAGCGTTTTGCGTAAAATATTAAAAAGCGGGTGAGACATATGGATAAAGCAATAAGAATAACTGATGGAGTTCACTGGGTTGGGGTAAACGACAGAGAGACGGATGTTTTTGAAGCATTGTGGCCTCTTCCTCAGGGCGTGGCATATAACGCCTACGTAATTGAAGGGGAGAAAACAGTTGTAATAGATACTGTAAAGGGACCGTGGTTTAGCGACTATCTGGCGAATATAAAGAGCGTGATAGGAGAAAAACCTGTTGATTATCTTGTGGTAAATCACATGGAGCCTGACCATTCCGGGGCGATAACTTCGCTTAAACTTGCTTATCCAGATATGAAGCTTGTAGGTAACCCAAAGACATTTCCGCTTCTTAACGGGTTTTACGGCTCGCTATGCGCTGATTGTAACGTTGTGTACAAGGATGGGGAANCNTTGGATATAGGAGGGCATGTCCTTACTTTTGCTACTGTTCCCATGGTTCACTGGCCNGAGAGTATGATAACATACGATACTTCAACGGGAATACTATTCTCTTCCGATGCTTTCGGGGGATTTGGAGCTCACGAAGGCGGCCTTTTTGACGATCAGAAATGTTCCGTACGCTGGGAAGACGAAATGCTGCGTTATTTTGCGAATATCATTGGTAAATATTGTTCGACAACGCAAGCGGCGCTAAAAAAACTTAGCGGGATAGAGCTCAGGATGATATGTCCCGCTCATGGGACGCTTTTCCGCAAGGATGTTAAAAAGGTTATCTCGTTATATGACCGTTGGAGCCGGTACGAGAATGAGTCGGGCGCCATGGTGGTGTANGGTTCNATGTACGGAAACACTAAACGCATGGCGGAAGCCGTATGCAGAGGGTTGGCTGAGTGCGGATTTTCAAATACGCTTCTCTATGACGTCTCCCGTACAGAAGCGTCATATTTGCTTCGCGATTTCTGGAAAATGAAGGGACTTGTTGCGGTCTCGTGCACATATAACGGCGGACTTTTTCCGCCGATGTCGGACTTTTTCAGCAAACTTGCAAACCGCAAGCCAAAAAATCATCTGCTCGGATTGGCGGGAAGTTACAGTTGGAGCAAAGGAGGGCTTGACGCTCTTCGCTGTTTTGCCGCTGATCTTGACTGGGACAGAATTGAACCCGAGCCTGAAGTATTTACCGCCCCAACGCTTGGAGACCTGGAAGCTTGCGCGACGCTTGGAAAGAATATGGCTGCAAGGCTTCTGGAAGAAGAATAATCTGTTTTCATTGAGAAGAGGCGCTTAGAATTAAATCTATTGTTTTTTTCCTATATAAAATAGCAGGAGGAATGGTAACGCCGCCCGGGTGTTTTTTTGTGTTGCTTTTTCTCCTGCCCCTTATTGGAGTAATCAAGACGAAGGAACGGACAACGAAACGGATTTTTAAGCTCGTTCTGTTTATCGTTGCGTTAATGTACGTTCTTTTCACGCCGCTAACCGCCATGTTCCTTATGGGTTATCTTGAAAGCGGGCGCCCGGTGTTGCAGGACGACGACCGCGCCACGCTCGTTGTCGTGCCCGCCGGAGGAGGAACTCACCCCGTTCCGGGCGGGACGAGCGAAGTTAATGTTGAGCTTGCCGAGCAATCTTTTCAGAGGCTGGCGGAGGGAGTGAACGTAGCGAAGCGCCATAATTGGCCGCTCTTTTACACGGGCGCTTACGAAGAGGGCGATAGTTTAACGTATACAGCGTCTATCCGGGCTCAGGCGGCGCTATGGGGCTTCGAAGGCGAGGTGGTCGTGGAGACATCCTCCAGGAACACCTGGGAAAACATGCAAGAGGTTGCGAAGGCTGTGGAAAAAGGAGGGTACGAGAGGTTGGTAATTTCAACGACTGCCTACCATATGAAGCGCTCTCTGTGGATGGCAAAACGGCACATGCCAGATATCGAAATAATTCCGTGGTCATCGGGCTGGCGCTCGACAAGTGATAGTGTCACATATAACATGTTCGCCCCAAGCGCGAGGGCGTTCTATGACTCATGTGCAGCGCTGCGGGAGATTGTTGGGTTATTTGCTTATATGGTGTTTTATTAACAGTTTCATATTTCCGGCCAATGCCGATTAACTCCAAAGAGCAGCAACCGGAACGGCGTACATATCCGGTCCAAACGGCAGGACGTTCTCGCCAGTGTAAAGCACGACGCCTATGAAATCTTTGTCAGGAACAATATTATACTTAAACCAAGTCATGTGTTTGAAATTGTCTTTGGACACAGAGGACCCGGCTTTAACTTCCACGCCTAAGAGAATGCCGCAGTCGTTCTCAATTAAAAAATCTATTTCCCTGTTTTCCCTGTCCCGATAATGATAAAACCTGTATCCTTCGCATAATCCCAACTGCGCCGCCAGTTCGTTGAATACGAACGTCTCAATTATCTTGCCATTTCTATCGGAATCAAGCATGACATCTTCCATGCGCCAATTCAGTATGCTCGCCATCAAGCCAGTATCGGCAGCAAACAGTTTCCCCTTACGCCCCGCCTTTTCATAATCGGTTCGCACCCATGCTCCTAACCTCTCAAACAGGCACATTGAGACAAGAATGTTGACATAGTTTTCGAGTGTTGGTCTTGATACTGCAAGTTTACCGCAGATTCCAGCCACATCCATCAGCTTACTTGACCATGCTGCCAGTACATAAAGTAAGTCGGCCATCACCTCATGCCTTTTTATATTGGCGATGTCTCTCAAATCCCGTTCAAGCAGGCTGTTGACATAATTAAGATGCCAGGAGCGTCGATCGGCAGCGGACAATTTGATGGTTTCCGGATATCCGCCCCGGAACGCCAAGTTGATTACGGCTTCTTTATCGTAGCCCGTAATTTGCATAGGCCAGTTTTGAGCGAATGCTTTTTCAAAAAATGCCGGCTTTTTTTCCAGGATTTCTCCAGTGGTGAAAGTTTTTAAACGGATATTAGCAACGCGCCCGGCCAGGCTTTCGGACACTTCCGGCAGGCTGCGGATGTCCGCTGAACCGGTTATAAGAAACTGTCCAGGTTCATTATTATCGTCCACAATGCGTTTGATGGCTGGCAGCAATATGGGCGCTTTCTGTATTTCGTCTATAATCATCGTCGTGCCTTTTTCGTGTTTGAGAAATCCCAACGGATCGCTGTTGGCGACATTCAATAATTCCGCATCGTCCAATGTTCTGTATCCAACATTTTTTTTGAAGATTTGCTTAACCAAAGTAGTTTTTCCACATTGACGAGGACCGGAAATTACCACTGTACGCCATATTTTTAAAGCGTGTTTGACTGCCGATATTTGCCATCGCGCATATTCTTTAGCCGCCACATCACATTCCTCCATTAACGTTACGTACCATATTTTTGTTTGTCAGCGATTAACATCCGACAATAGGATACCGACGTTTTTACAAATAGTCAACCGACGTTTTTATAAGTAGAAATCCGACGTTTTTCTAAATTGCCAACCGACGTTTTTATAAATAGAAAACCGACGTTTTTCTAAATTGCCAACCGACGTTTTTGTAAATTGAAGTACGACATTTTTATAGGATGTTTAAGTTATTGGTTCGCTGTTGGCTTTTGAAAAAACTCTCCCAAAGTAGACCCGCTTAAAATCAAAATGGCGCCAACTATTTGAATAAGCGTCAATCGTTCCTGCAACAAAAGCGCCGAGAAAACCAAAGCCGATAACGGCTCAAAATATCCGCAAATTGCGACCGATTGGGCCGATAGCTTCTGGACTGAGGAGAAATATAGATAACACCCTATCCCTGTGTTAACTATACCCAAAAACAAAATCGGAAATATGCTTTGAGGCGTAATGGAAATTATCATCCCTTGCTTTATCGTTATGAAAATCATCACGGTGATAAAACTCACGGACACTTGATAGACTGAATTTTCAAGCCCTGTAATGCTTGTTGCCTTTTTATTAAAGATAACCATAAACGCATACATAAAAGCACCCATGACGCCGCATAACAAACCCCATGAAAATCCGCCCTGCATAAGAGCTCTGCCGTTTACAAAGAGCATTCCAAGCAAAACCGTAAAAAGACCAAGAACCTTTGAAGCGGTCATCCTTTCGCGGAAAACAAAAGGCGAAAGGACCATCACTATCACCGGACCGCAATAGTATGCGAGAGTTGCTATGCTGACGCCGATTTGCTTATACGCTTCATAGAGGAACATCCAGCTTGCGCCCATCGCAACGCCGGAGATAATAAGGCGCGTAAAATGTTTTGCATTCCGCCAGCCGCTGAATTTTCCTTTTGAAATGATGTAAACAGCCATAAGGAACAGGCTCCCGATAAGCGTCCTTGTGAACACAATTTCATAGCTGCTCAGCGGGATATAGCTGGCAACAACGCCATTTGAACCAAAAAGCAATAAAGCCGATATATGTTTACAATAAGCTAGTTTCATAATATCTCATGAATGAATGAATGATTTTCAGTAGTTTAGTTTATTCGAGGGTTTCGTCATAATACACACTTGGCGCCTTTTTATCAATGTAAACACGCTTCCATCCTCCTGCGGGTTTTCCTCTCTTTGCAGGATTGTTTAAATGTCCTAAATATCGAAAAACCTTTCGTTCTGTGATAGTGCTATGAACATCGTAAATAGCAAAGTCCGGAATTAATTCTTTGCTAATAGTTAAACTTCCAACTTGGTATAGGTTTATATATTCTCTTGGACTTTGTCTGTTTCTATGAGCATCTCCACATATCCAATAAAACTTCATATCTGCATAGCTTTTCAATAGATTATCAAGCGTTGTTTCTTCAAGGTTCGCCATATTCTGAATTGGATGGTGCGCAAAAAAGAACACATTATTTAAATTATGCGCAACTGCTGAATCTATTAACTGTTTCAGATATGCTGTCCCAATAATCAAATTACCATCATGACTGTTGCTAATACAACATAAAGTTGAATTAACAAAAACTAACGCGTATTCCTCATATATCGCCAGATAATGTGGATTGTGAACCCATTCGCTCCAGGGGTTCATTTTTTTGTAATATTGTTCGCACAGATTCCAGAAGAAGCCGTTTAATCTATTTATCATAATTGGTAAATCGGACTTAGCATCATGGAAAGTTCCGTTGGTATAATCGTATTTTTTCCTAATTTCTTCAATTTCTTTATCTTCTCTTCGATTTAAATCATGGTTGCCGGGAATAATGTGGATTTGTCGCTTATCTGAAACATTTGCTGATGCAGCGATGCGGTTAATTACTTCAATGGCGCCTTCGACACTGATTTCGTTTTTTGAATTCCTTATATCACCAGTAATTACAATTTGATTAAACTTATTTCCCTTAGCGTTTTCAGTAACGAAATCATAGAATCGCTCTAAAACACTTTCCACTTCGATTCCTTTTGGTTCTTCTAAGTGCAAATCTGAAATGTGCAATATCCGCATATTTGACATCCTTAGGTAATCTGTAAGGTAAATTCTGCTGCGGTCATGAACCCTTCGATTACCAAAAGCAGAGATTTTGGGGTATATGTCCGGAATTTAAAAGTGTAATATAGTTTTTTGCGAAAATCATCAGATAACTCGTGTTCCTCAAACTTTTCAATAAAGTCATCTATTTGAATATCTGATTTAAATTTCTGATCAAGTCTCGTAACTATATTCTTTATGAAAAGAAACGAAAATATGTACTCATTTATATGTACATACTTGTCGTCAATGTCATCTTGTTTATCAATCTGTATTGGATGATTTCTTAACAACCAATACGTTTCATAAGCAATGATTTTTTCTATTTGAACACGCTTGTACCCGTTAAATTCTTTCAATCGGGCAATATCTTCAAAATAATCCAGCACTGCTTTCCAAAGAAGTTGCTTGTTTACAGTGCAATAATCCAAGAGACTACGTTTCTTCAATAATTCTTGTATATTGATAAAAAGATTCATAAAACGCGCCCTAAAAATTTCAGGCGCTAGATTATTGTCATTATCATCAATAAAAATCCTATCGTCAACTAAATAACGATAGGACTTAGGTAGCTCATTCATCACCAAAACAGTCACCTTCTTAATCTTCGTAAGTTGATTTGAATAAACGCGAATTTGGATTAGTATTTCGTATTGCTTCAGAGTACATTTCTTCTATCTCTCCATGATACATACATTCACTGTTTGGTAGACTTTCGACAATATACTCGTCGTTAATGAGCTTATTAATAAACTCATCAGCAAACTCATTAATCTGTTCAATGCTATATTCCATCTAAATATCTCCTTTTAAAAAGTAAATTTTACTTTAACACATAGAATTAAAAACCTCAACTCTCATTTATTTACATTTTTATTCTCCATAACCCATTTTTCCACTTCATCCTCTTTGAATCTTACACCACGCCCTATTTTGAAGCAAGGCATCCCTTCGTCTCTCCATTTTTTAACCGTGCCACGTTTTACCTTATATTTATTCATTATATCGTCAGTGGTTAAATATACTACATTCGGCATCATTGATACCTCCTAAAACATTTGCCTGGATTATAGTATGTAAATAATCACTTGTCAACATTAATATTCATTAATCACCATAAATAACATAATAAGATCATAAACAATAACAAATGAACATCAATGCAACCAATTATTAAGGAAGCATTTGATAATTAAAAAGAGCGCCTTAAGGTGAGATGAAGTGGATGATGATTCGGTTCAGTAATTCAGGGAAGTTTTTTCTTCAATTTTTCATAGAACTTTTTTTAGCGCAAGAATTGCTTTTTTCACAAGTTCTTCTTGTGCCTGCGCTCCCATGTGACCAAACCGGAATACTTTACCTGCAAGAGGTCCGTAATTGCCGCCGAGAACTACTCCTTCGGAACGCAACTTATTATTTAACGTTTCCCAGTTTGTGTCTTTTGGGACATTTACAGCGGTCACTGTAGGTGAACAAATATCCTCATTTTGTGGAAAAAGTTCGAGCCCCAGAGCTTTTATACCATCCCTGCATGCTTTTGCCGCGCGCCTGTGCCGGTCGTATACGTTTTCTATCCCTTCCCGCATTATCAAGTCAAGAGAAACACTGAGCGCGTTCATGGCGTGCCAGTCATGAGTATATGGGAGATAACGATTTTGTATGCCGTCCCTCCATGGTTTAAGAGCGTCGTATCCTGCGTAATTTACGGCTGATATCCTACGCCACGCGCGATCGCTGACTGTAGCTATAGAAAGGTGCGGCGGCATAGAAAGAACTTTTTGGCTGCCTAATAATCCTATATCAATTTTGTTCTCGTCGACATTTACGGGACATCCGCAGCCGCTTGCGACAAAATCAACTATTAACATAGCCCCTACTTCNTCAGAAATATATCCCAATTCGTAAAGAGGAGATAATGTNCCGCTTGGAGTTTCGCAATGNACTGCGGTTATTATGTTTGGGAGATAGCGGTGTGCAGCTTCCCTCACTTTATTGAAGTCCGGGATACCATTCAGACCAAAGTCGAGAGTTTCAACGTTTAGTCCTATTTCCTTNCCCATTTCGCCAAATCCCAAACTGAAAAGCCCATTTGCAACGCAAAGNAGTTTACCGCCGCGCTCAGCAGTGCTATTNAGCGCTCCCCATAAAATTGACATGGCTTCGCCCGACATTATCGCGATTTTATTTTTCGTCCCAAGNATTTGCTGAAGAATATGCTCATTACTTTCGTATAGCTTAAAAAATTCTTCCTCAAGGTCGGCGCTTCCGAATTCCTCGAGATATGCTTTGCGTACCTCCGGAGGAATGTTTACAGGCCCCGGAACCAGCCCAATTTCATATTTGTTCATATTGTAACCAGCCTTTCATTGTTATTGTTTTTATTTTACGTTATTATATAAGAGATTCAGAAGTAAAAGGAGAAACTTATGATTAATTTTATGATGAAAGTTTATGGTTGTCAGATGAACGTGTACGACAGCGATAAATTAAGGACGGCGTTGGTGAACCGGGGTTGGATAGAGCGTTCTGAC
>JGI24702J35022_10002641_pt1 | contig 10878 bp, 6 predicted proteins | sample TergutTh196P4_FD_35022 | JGI IMG/M metagenome (IMG submission 35022)
TTCCCCAACCCGACAAACTCCAGTTGTTATCGCCCGAATTGGCCAACGATTCCCCTCCCGGCACAATGTAGTCCACCCGGAAACGCGCTTCCATCTTGTCGATATGTTCTAACCAGTCGCTTGCCGGGCGCGGTTGCTCATCTCCTACCTTCGGCCAGTCGGGCGTTGTCCCGTCATTAAAATAGTAGTTTTCCAGGAAATTAGTCAATAAGCCGACATTGTCGGTATCATAGCGGTTGAACCACCAATAATTAGAGGCGTTATAATAGTACGGAATGATGTTACCAAAGCTTTGGTCTGAACTATTGTATTTGTATGCCAGAATCACTTCTTCATTACCCGGAAAAGAAACCGCCGTTCCATAATCCGCTACGGCATTGGGATTGGGTAGCCCTGTACCGGCGCCTCCGGTGTTCAACAAACGGTAGTTGTTGGCATTCGCCCAGGTCAGCACCGCTTCGTTGGCGGTTATCGCTTCGTTCCACCGGTTGGCGTCCTGGTTGCCGAAGCAAACCAGCCGGTCGGTTTCCGGATTGGAAAGGTAAGGCGTAGCGCTGTTAAACAGGGGACGGGCGGCAAACAGTTGCAAGCGCGCTTTGATGGCCAATACCGCTCCTTTGTGAATACGTCCTGTATATTCCGTTATCCATTTTTCGGGTACNAAAGCCAAGGCNCTATCACATAAATCCATAACAAAATTGTAGGTGTCTTCCAAAGAAGAGCGTGGAATATTCAAGTCGTCGCTGGCTTCGAAAGATTTAATTACCAAGGGTAACCCGCCGTAGCGGTAAAACATTCCCATNTAACGATACGCAATTANGGCCAACGCCTCTCCTTTAATGTTATCCTTCAATGCTTCGTCCATATCCGGNACACGGTCGATATTTTCATATACGATATAACTTTCACGGATACACATCCAGTTTTCGGCGAAATTTTCGGCGCCTGCATCCGACCAGTCGCAGCCGTTGACGCTCAATCCTACTTCGCTGATTTCGTAGGTTCCATGCCAGTTATATCCGCGTTGACGTTCTCCGGAAATCGAACCCAGCGTTCCGTGCGAAACGCCCCATCCGCCGGGCCAGCCGTGTTTCAGGGCGTCGCGGTAGCATTTAGCTAATGCGCCTTCCGCATTTTTTGCCGAGGAATAGATTTCATCCAAGTCCACGGTTCCGGAAGTATCCGGAATTTCCAAAAATGTATCCTCGCAGGAGAATAAAACGATTGAAAATAAAAAAATCAATATCTTTTTCATATTCGTAATTTTTTAATCAAAATTGTATATTGAACCCCATATTGAAAACCCGCGTAAGGGGATAAATATAAGTACTTCCGTCTGTAGTTTCCGGGTCAATTCCCAATTTACGCATGGCATTCCGGAAAGTAACCAAGTTGTTTCCATTTACATAAATGCGGAGCGAAGAGATACCCGCCTGTTTCATAACCTTCCGGTTGGCCGGAACAGTATATCCGATTTCCATGTTTTTCAGTTTGAAGTAATCGTTTGAAAACATCCAGTAATCGCTCGTCAGAAAATTATTCTCCGATGGAGTCGGATTAAATATGGCACGCGGATAAGTAGAGGTTTCTCCGGCAGCGTATTTTTCGGGCGTCCATCGTCCGTCGTATTCCCATTGCCAGGCATTCCCTGCATATTTATAATAAGGCATGGACAGTCCGGGGTTTATATAATAAGAACCGTTAGCTGTTCCGCTGAACAGAGCGCTGACATCCAATCCTTTGTAATCAAGCCTTACTTTAATCCCGTAAGCATACTGGGGAAAGTTGGGATAACCGATGGGCGCCACATCTTCGTTGTTGATAATCCCGTCGCCATTTAAATCTACATAACGGATATCCCCTAATGTAGCTTTATTGCTGGTGTAGTTATTGTAGGGACGGTTGGCCAATTCTTCGACGGTATTAAACAGTCCGTCGCTTTTCAGCCCGAAACGTTGACCGATACTGAATCCCGTTTGGTTCATCCAGTAATAGGGATTGGGCGCTTCCGCCCGATAGATGATTTTATTTTTCGAATAACTTAGATTTCCTTCTATCGAATAACCGAATTTCCGGATACGGTCGGCCCAGCCCATCACGATTTCGTATCCTTTGTTAGAAGTTTTCCCGACATTGGCGGGCGGCACTTTCCATGATTCTACACCGTAGATGCCCGGAATAATTCCCAGCGTGGTTAAAATATCATTTCTTGTCTCGGAAAAATAATCATAAGTAACAGAAAGGCGGTCGGTAAACAATTTCAGTTCGATACCAGCATCAGTCTTTTTTACTTTTTCCCAGGTTACATTCGGATTTCCCAGCGTTCCTTCGGCCACTCCCTGGTAATAATCGCTGGCCGTGTTGCCGGTATTTCCCCACCAATAGCCTCCTTGCTCCAAGAGATAGGTATTGGGCAGATAGAGGTAACGGCGGTCGTTACCCAACAGGTCGTTACCGACTTCTCCGTATGAAGCCCGGATTTTGGCAAAGCTTATCCATTGGTTTTTCGGGAAAAACTTTTCGTTGGTAGGAACCCAACCCGCAGAATATGCTGGGAAGTAGCCAAACCGTTTTCCTTTCCGGAACTGTTCGGTACCGTTGTATCCCATGTTTACTTCCAGCAAATAACATTCGTTGTAATTGTAAGTAACCCGTCCGACCAGCCCAATCACCCCCGAAGGCGTGTTGGTATTGTTGCTGTCCCAAGGCATATAATATTTGGATGCTTTTCCGAGAAACAAAACCGAAAGATTGTGCAGGCCAAAACTGTCCGCCCAATCCAGCCCGCCATCTAAATACAACTTATTCCAGTTGCTGTATCCCCATTGGCCGAAACCGTCCTGACCGACAGCTCCTCCGAAAAATTCCAGTATATTCGGATTTTCCAAGTTGCGTTGCACGCTATACGCAGGGATGGAGGGATTAATCCGTGTAATCCGGTTGTAATTATCCTGATAATTCACCGTTCCCCTCAATTTGAGATGTTTCAACAGATAATCCAGTTCATGCTCTATTTTAGCGATGTATTCAGCAAGGTATTGTCAATAATACCCGTACCGCTGGCTAATAGATTGTAAACCGCATTCTGATTTCCTATCTGGCTGTTGGTTTTTGCCGCCAGCGGATTTTGAGCCGACCCCGGCGTACCTGCATAATCATCAATCAAATGTCCGTCAATAATTCCCGGCGCCATTGTCGGGTTTCCGTCATACACGTATTGCATGATTTGTTTGTAACGCGCCCCCAAGTCGTAGGGGTCGTCTGCCGTGCCGGGTCCTTTCGCGCTACCCATCTGACCGGCTAAATCGACCGATATTTTCAGGTTGTGCAATACGTTTATATCAAAATTGGAACGGAAATTATACCGGTTGTAAGAGGATTGGGTGTCGGAACCGTAATATTTATCGGCTTTTGTTATCCCTTGCTGTGAAAAATAACCGATAGAAGCAAAATATTTCAGCCGGTCAGTACCACCCGAAAGATTCAGGTTAAGTTGGGTTTGCGGCCCGTATTCCCCAAACTGTTTCCCATATAAATCATCGCTGCCGTAATACAAAGCCGGACTGTTCAATAAAGCAGCCCGTTGTTCGGGGGTCAAGTTAGTCATGGCGGCTACTTCATCGGGAGTGAAATCCCGGTTATTCCTGAATTTCCACAAATCGTCGTCGCTGTATTTATAAATGGTATTGCTTGCTGCATTGGCGTAACTTCGTATTTCGTGATCAATCGCTTCGTTACGCATATACGCCCAATCATACGACGATAGGTTGTGTTGGAGATTGGTTGCCTTGGTAACTCCATAATTTGAAGAAAAACTGATAACCGGTTTGCCTGAAACACCCCGCTTAGTGGTAACGATAATCACGCCGTTTGCCGCGCGAATACCATATACAGCCGTTGAAGATGCATCTTTCAAAACGCTGATACCCAATATTTCATTCGGGTCTATGGAATTTAATTCCGAGAACGCCTGTTCAGCCGATTGTTCTACGCCGTCGATAACAATCAAGGGCGTATTATTACCATAAGTAGCAATACCACGGATGCGGATAGTCGCCGCATTTCGACCCGGCTCGCCGCTGGTTTGTAAACCGCTGACACCCGGCGTATTACCGACAAGCGCATTACTGATATTGGCAACGGGCATAGAAACAATTTCTTTTCCCGACAGCGTAGATATCGCTCCTGTTACGTTCACCCGTTTTTGGGTGGCAAAAGCTGTTACTACCACTTGCTCCAATCCAACAGCATCTTCCGACATCACAACGTCTATGTTTTCCCTTCCGGCTACGCGGATTTCCGAGGTATTCATTCCTACATACGAAAAGACCAGCGTGGCATTGGCAGGCACATTCGACAATGTGTAACGACCGTCTAAGCCGGTTACGGTTCCGAGTTTTTTCACTTCTTTCACAGTGACGCTCACTCCAATCAGCGCTTCTCCCGATTTGTCCGTAACGATTCCGCTTACCGTGACCGGACGGGAATCCTGGGTGGGATTGGCATATCCCGGCAAAATACCCAAGGCAAACGCCAATACAGACATCAGGAGATAATGTGAGAAAAAGTGAGGTAATTTTTTACTTTTATACTTCATAATAATCTGTTTTTCATTTTTGAAACATATTTGTCAACAACATAAAACTCTGTGGCGGAATGGTCATCCGGTGTGTTTTTTTGAGCGTGATTTCCGATTGTTCCGGCACCGGATGCTCTTCGTTGTACACATAGAGGGAAGCATTGCCCCAACCGGTTGGAAAGGCGATGTTTAATTGTTTGTCCGCATTTCCCGCATTAACGGCAGCCAGGGTGTATTCGCCCTTCCGTTCGGCTACGGCCATATATACGCCCTGCGTCCGGTCGAAAGTAGTTTTCAGGATAGTTGAACCGGCCGGGAAATAACGGCACAGAAGCGACCAGGCATAGTACCAGGGGCGGATTTCCTCTTGGGAAGCATCATTGAACACTTCTTCTCCCAGAATATTCCACATGCCCCACAATTTAATATCCTCCGGCTTGCCCGAATCGCCGTTGCTGTGCATGGCATCGTCGAGCATCCAGGCGGCTATTCCGGAAAAACCGCTGTTCATTACTTCGATACACAAAAGCGCCATGTCCAATCCATAAAAAGTATCATAGACAAACATATTGGAATCTGAGCCTTTGGTAAAAGGATGTCCTTCCGTCCGGCGGTTGTATTCTTTCATCAATAGCGAATCGGCCGTCCGCCAGTATTTGAATCCGGCTTCCCCCATGATGATTTTTTTGTTTTCCGGTACGATTTGCTTGTATTGGGACAATATTCCGGCATAATCTCCTTTCCGCACTTCAAATTGACCGGGATAGGCATGCACATCATATACGCCGACAAGGGAATCCAATTCTTGCGCGGTTTGCCGGAGCCATCCCTGCGCATCGTATTCAGAAGCTGAATTGTTGTATTCCATTACAATGTCAGGGGCTGCAAACTGTACTTTTTCCGTCAAGCCGGGATATTGCTTCATTTTATCGTGAAACCGTAAAAGCATGGATTTCCACAGTTCATAATCCCCATTGGTAGAAGCCCAATTACCGTCCGGCTCGTTGAATATGACAAAATACCGGATGCAGTCGAACCCCAATTCATTGACTAAATAGTTGAGGTAATCCACAGACATTTCCACCCATTGGGGACTGTCTTTCATCGACCAGTCCGGCGGATTATATTCCCCGTAAACCACGGTGATATTGCGGTCGGTACAATATTGCAATAAACGGGAAAGCGATTGGATATTGCGGGTTTTGTCGTATTTCCCGGATACGGCATCGTAATACCGGAACGGACTGTTAATCATGCAGCGGACGTAAGCCGGTTGCATGTAATCCAAGCGTTCAAACAATTTTTGCCAGTGGCTTTCCGACAGCGGCGCACCCCAGGATTCCGCTTCATCATACGGGTCCCATTCCACTCCGTTGCCGATGTAACCGGCGCTGACACTTTCAGACGAAACGGTGATATTCATGCTTTCTCCGGAGTTGCACGAACACGCCAGCCATCCGATTATCAACAGTAAGATTATTTTTCTCATTTTCTATTTCTATAAAAAATTACATATTAGTATATAAAGTAAACGATTGTGCGGGAATGGCCATTTTTACCGGATTCCTCAAATCGAGCGTTACATGGTCGTTTTCGGGTGCGGCAAATCCCGAATCATCGAGCTTGCCGGTAAAGTTTGCATTATCGCCGGCAATATAGGTAAATTCTTTCATATTTTGCAATTCGGTTCCGTTTTCCATTTTCAGGTACACATCATCGTAACTTACAATATTAGAGTTTACTATTGCAATAGTGTATTTACCGTTCTTTTTTCCGGCAACGGCCCTTATTCCTTTTTTATCCGGCAAATTTACCGACATGATTTCCGTTCCTTTCGGGAAATATTTCGATAACAGCGACAGGGTATAAAACCACGGGCGGATGTTTACGTCGGCAGGATTTCCGAACACTTCTTCGCCCAGAATATTCCAAAAGCCCCACCGTTTCAATTTATAAAGGCTTTCATTATTGTACATGGCATCGTCTAAATCCCACAAAATAACGCCGGCATAGCCCATACGCATATTTTGAATGACAGCATCAGCCATATCGATTCCGTAGAACGCTTTGTAAATCATCATGTTGCTATCGGTCGAGGCGTAGGGGTCGGCATTGATGAGTTGGGCGTTTTCCATACCTAACTGGGAATTGGCATCGTATTTAAATCCTAATTCAGCCATTAACATTACGGCAGATGCAGGCGCCGCATCCCGGTATGCTTTTATCAAGCTTGAATAACTGCCGTCACGAACAGAGGTTGCCGTAGGATACGTATGGATGTCGTAAGTGGTAACCATTTCGCCTAAATCGTTTTTGGTGTTGGCGACCCACCCAACCGAATGCGTATCCCAGATGGCTATGTCGGGGCCTATGATTTGACTTGCACTTGCCAGATTCCTTGCAACAAGCCGTGCGTTGAACGCTCTTATCAACTCTTTCCATAAATCATAATTGCCGTTAATGGACGACCAGTTGCCGTTCGGTTCATTCACCAGGTTATAATACTTAATGCAGGNATAATTTTTGTTTTTTATCAAATATTCATAAAAATTGACTGCCGTATTGAGCCATGTTGTATCAATTCCTGTTCCGCCCTGGTGTCCCCATTCCCCGAAAATAACGTCAATGCCGTTATTTTGACAAAAATCGAGCATTTTAAAAAGCAAGCCGGCGCCTTTATTAAAATTCGTAGGCGTGTAGTTCCACCCCGGCGACACCATGATACGCATGATGGGAGGTTGCATGTAACGCAAGCGGGCGTAAAGCGTATTCCAACCGTTATCTGATAACGTCGTGTCGCCTGTCCATGCCTGAATATTGTCGTATCCGCCCCATTGAGGGCCTATTCCTACGAAATCCGGAATAATCGCTTGCGAAGTGATTGCTATATTGCCTGTTTCGTCGCCGGGGGGCAGGATTTCCGTATTGACCTCCGAACATCCGAATCCGAAAAACTCAACAAACAATATCGACGTCCAAATAAGCACATATTTTTTCATACTTTTCGCATAAATTGAATGAGTTCGTTTACCGAACAGGTGGCTACTCCGACATATTTGTCGGCACATCCGTAATATACATATAACGTATCGTCTAAAATAACATTCCCNGTCGGGAAAACGCAACCTTTATAATAGCCGTTGATTTCATACTCCATTTCGGGTTCCATGATAAAATTTGGAGTTTTAGCAATGATTTTCAGTGGATTATCTATATCGAGCAACATAGCTCCTACGCGATAATACCCTACCCCTCCATTTTCTACGCCGTGGTACAGGACTAACCATCCTTCGGAGGTTCGAAGCGGAGGCGTGCTCCCTCCGGTTTTTTCTTCCCATGTGCCGGGAATGCCTTCCAGCAATAACCGGCTTTCCTGATTTTCCCAATTCAACAGGTCGTCCGAACTTTTCAGCCAGATAGAGGGATAATCCACGCCGTATTTTGCGCCGATATATTGTTTCGGACGATGCAGCATCCAATATTTTCCCTGTATTTTTTCGGGAAATAGAATCACATCCCNGTCATCCAGCACCGGCGAGGTTATCCTTCCCAACCGGCGGAAATGAACAAAATCTTTTGTTACCGCCAAACCCGAATTACCCAGATTGCTTTTCAAGGCTAAAGGCGTGTGGTCGCTACATGCAGGACACAGGACTTCATCGTGTTTAAAATTCCAGTACTGTCCCGGAGGACAGGGGCGATAGGCGTAGGTAATGTAATATTCATCGCCGAATTTGACAATCCGCGCATCTTCTACACAGCCGGAATCGAAACTGTCTTCACTGGGGGAAAAAACCGGCGCATCCGAACAACGCTCAAAATGAAATCCATCCTTGCTGGTGGCCAAGCCAAAGCGGATAACATGCTCCTTATCATTGCCGGCCGCCCGGTAAAGCATATAAAATGTTCCGTTGTCATAAAACACACCCGGATTACACGTTACTAAAGATTCCCAGTCATTTACAGGGACAGGCGATAGAATGGGGTTGCCCACATACTTTTTTAATTTCATATTTGTAATTATCTGAAAATTATCCAAATGGTTGCACTTAAAACGAGGAGGATTATCGCCCAGGAAAGATAATTCTTATACCAATTGGCGACCGACAATCCCCGCCATTCCTTTTTCAAGTCACTCATGGAAAATACGGTGTTATTTAACTTTTCCGGTTCCGGTTTACGGCTAAATAAGCTTACGCAGTAAATGACCGCCATGCTGATGAGCAGCAAAAACGGAACTACTAACAGAAAATGCAAATTGCCGAACAGGGTGGTTCTGAAAAACAACAGGACAACAGCTGTCAGCAAACCGGCGATGAGTCCGGCAAAAGCGCCGTTTCCGTTCACCCGCTTGCCGAAAATTCCCAACAGGAAGGCGGCGACAATGGGCGGCGCAATATACGACAGCATTTCCTGGTAATATTTGAGCAAAGAACCGAATTTTCCTATATAAGGCGCCCAGAAGGCAGCAATGACGATAACAACCAAAGTTGCTATTTTACCAGTCCATACCATTTTTTTTGCAGAGACTCCCGGACGGAACTGCGCATAAAAGTCCATAGTGAACAAGGTGGAAGTAGAATTAAGGATGGCGCTCAAGGTGGACATCAATGCCGATAACAACGCTGCCAGAATAACTCCGAGAAATCCGATGGGAAGCAGCCGGACAACCATAGTCGGATAAACCATGTCGGGACGGTCTAACCCCGGAAACAATCCGCGGGAAATCAAACCCGGAATAGCGATGATAAAAAGAGTGGTCAATGTGATAAACCCGGTGAGTATAATTCCTTTACGCCCTTCATCCACACTTTTAGCGCTCAATACCCGTTGAACCAAGGTCTGATTGTTTGCCCAGAAATAAATGCCCAGCACAGGCATCCCGACGATTAATCCTAACCAGGGCGTTGCCGTGTCGTTCATCGGGCGGATTAATTTGACTAACTCATCGCCTTTCCGGAAAAGTTCGACAAAATAGTCTCCTCCTTTTTGGAAACAGAAAAAAGCAAGGATTATTGAACCGGTAATCAGGATAATGGCTTGCACTAATTCCACTTTAATGGCCGATGATAATCCGCCCGGAATCGTATAGGAAGCGGCAAGCGCTGCAAAAACAAGAATAATAACTTGAAGGTCGGCTTCCGGATAAATCAACCGGATGATTAAAGCGCCGGCATAAAGCGCNCCCGCGGCGTCTAAGAAAATATTGCCGATGATGCAAATAGCCGAAAAATAATAGCGGGAGCGTTTATCGAAGCGCCTTTCAAGAAATTCGGGAATGGTAAATACCTTGGAGCGGATGTATAAAGGCAACAGGAAAACAGCAAAGAAAACCATGACAATTACGCCGGTCAAATTGTAATTGAACACGGCTAAACCGGTGTGGTAAGCGTCGCCCGATTGCCCGATGAGCGTAGTACTGGAAATACTGGCGGCGAAAAGCGAAAGTCCGACAATCCACCAGGGCATGGAACGCCCGGCTAAAAAATACGACTGGGTATCGGCGCTTTTCCCGTTTTTCAATCCCCACCAGATAATCAATACGATATATAAAACAAGGATGATAATATCAATGAACCCGATTGAAAATGTTTCCATGATATGCATTTTTTATTTTGCAAAGTAAACGGAAATTTACAAAAGAATACTATGATTTTTTGTTCTTCTATTGTATTTTTTTGAATAGTGGATGGTATTTATTGGAATAGTCGTTATCTTTGGCGTATGAAAGACTTTCAGAAAGAAATCACTCCGTTGGCTTCCGATGATTTATTCATTGTACTGAATCATCCTTCGGCGAAATTTGATTACCCGGTACATCATCATTCCGATTTTGAAATCAACTTAGTCATAGATTCATACGGGAAAAGAGTGGTTGGCGATTCGATGGAAGACTTTTCCATGTTGGATTTGGTGATGATTGGGCCGAATATACCTCATGCATGGTTTGGCGAAGTGGAAGAAAACAATCAGGTAGTAACCATTCAGTTTTCCGATAAATTACTGAATTTCCCGATATTGGAAAAACGCTTGTTCAATAATATCAAAAATCTGTTGGTAGAATCCCAGCGAGGATTGACGTTTTCCGAAAAGACACAAATCATTATCAAGGAGAAAATTCTCAAATTAACTAAAATGCAGGGTTTTCAGACGGTATTGGAATTTCTTTCCATTCTTAATGAACTGGCCGTTTCCGACCGGAGGATATTAGTCAGCAACCAATTTGATTCGCAGTTGGTGGTTCGTACCTCCAAAAGCCGGCGAATTGCTACGGTATGCAATTATATCGAACGGAATTA
>JGI24702J35022_10002642_pt1 | contig 10875 bp, 11 predicted proteins | sample TergutTh196P4_FD_35022 | JGI IMG/M metagenome (IMG submission 35022)
CCCTGCGCGGCCGCCCCCGCCGAAGAAGATCCCCCGTTTACGCCCTGCCCCCGTTTGACAAGTGAATATGCGATCAAAAGCGCAAAAAGCGCAATGAGCAGTATAATAACCGCGCTGACAATTTTTGATTTTTTCATTTCAGCAAGTCCTTCCAGCTAACGTTCAAAGCCGCCGACATATCAAGGATCATGTTAAGGTAGGAAAGCTCGCTCTGCAACAGCCGCTGGCGCGCGGAAACAAGGTTATTGCGGGCGTCTTCCAGCGCCAGCGAGTTGACCGTGCCGTTCCTGAACCCCTGATCGGTAAGCTCATAGCCCCTTTCGGCGACGCCAATGCTGAGGCGGGCAATTTCGACACTGTCCCATGAGTTCCGCAGATTCGCCGCCAGGGAGCGTATCTGAATCACCGCCGATTCTTCGGCGTTTTGCAGATCCAGCCGGGCTTTGTCGATTTCCGCCTTCGCCGCCTGAAGGGACTGGCTTCTTCCCGTCCCCCGGATCCAGGGGTCAACGGGAATATTTACCGTCGCGCTCCCGCTGAGGGTGTCGGCAAAAGGGTCAAAACTCCTGCTGTTCCAGTCCGCGGAAAGCCGCAGCGAAGGCGCCCTGCCGGAAAGGGCGAGCTGCCTTTCGGCGTTTTCCAGCCGCTCAATCTCCCGCCTCCGGCTTACAATATCTGGCCGCCGGCTTATGTTCTCGCGTATAAGCCGTTCGGCGTCAAGTTCCTCTTTTTCAATTTTGATTTCCCCGTCAAGCTCCGCCTCCGAATCCAGGGAAACGCCAAGCTGGGCCAGGAATTCGCCAAACTGGTTGGCGTAGGAGGAATTCGCAGCGCTCAGGCTGTAACGGGCGTTTTCCATCCCCAGCCTGCTCTGCAGCAGCGTCAGTTCCCCGGCGAGGCCGTTATTAAAGGCCACCTGGTTCTTCTCGTGCTGGAGCTGCGCCAGGCGCAGCATGTCGGCAAGGACGGAGAGGTTTTCCCGGTCGGCAATCAGGCCGTAAAAACTTTTCGTCAACTGTATTTCAAGCTGGTTTCGGGCGTCCTCGTAACTTAAAAGCCTGGCCTGGTACGCCAGCTTGATGTTTTTCACCGCGTGGGGGATCCCCGCGTTAAAGGTCAGGCTGATCCCCAGGCCCGCGTTAAGGTTCGCCCCGTCCCTGTTCATTTCAAAGCCGCTGCCGGAAAAAAGCGCGCTCGAGTAAGAAGCGCCAAGAGTGCCATTTATTGAAGGGAAAACTTCCGACCACAGCCTGTTTGCAGAATACTCCGCCGTTGAAAGGTCGATAAGGCTTTTTTTCAGGCTTAGATTGTTTTCAATTCCGCGGGAAACGGCCTCGTCCAGAGTAATGGTCAACGGGGAGGCGTGCAGAACCACAGGGGACAAAAAATGCGCGCACAGCAAAACCCTGAGAAATAAACCCGGATGCAAACAAATCCCCCTTTTCGGCGCTTTTGAGTACTATCCTATCACAATAATAATGAACGAAAACAGGGTAAGGTTACACAGGGCGGCAATAAAAGGCCCAAAAAAACCTTTCCGCTGCACTCTATTCGCCCTCTGTATCCCGCTAAAACCGGCAAGAGGCTGCCAGGCGGGGGGCGAAAATAGATGATGGAGTCCGCTTACGAAGCCGCGGCACGGCTTTTGTCAAGCAACTTGTTACAGATAAGTACCATAACTTGGGTTGTTCTTATTGCTGCCTTGCCGTGCCGGATTTATTGTACCCCAAGTTTATGCATTTGTCGGCTCGTCTTCCCAAGCGGAGAATTTCATAATATTTCCGCCCCCCGCCTGGCAGCCCCTTGCCGGACTTAATCGATATTAATGGCATTGGGTGCAGGTAAAATAGAGAGGCAGTTTAATTGTGGCAATGAGATGGAAGGGAAAGTATGGCAGGTTAAGCCCAAAAACCGCCGGTTTTAGTAAATACTACTTGACAAACGTTAAGTTATTTGGCAAATTTCTAATCAGGAGGACTTCTATGGAAAAGATAATAGCCTATTGCGGGCTGGACTGCGCGGAATGCGACGCCTACAAGGCGACGCAAAACAACGATCAGGCGCTGCGGGAAAAGATCGCCGCCGAATGGTCAAAATCGTTCAATTTTGCCTGCACGCCGGAAATGATCAACTGCACTTCCTGCACGGGCAGCGGCGTTAAGGTGGGCCATTGCTCGCAATGCGAAATACGCAAATGCGCCACGGGAAAAGGCCATAAAAACTGCGGCGTCTGCGTCGATTTTGCAGCATGCAAGACCATCAACGATTTTATCGCACAGGTGCCCCATGTAAGGGTCAACCTGGCCTAAAAACCGGATACGGCTGTCCGGAAAGCCTTTCGGGCAGCCGCGCCCGCCTATTCGCGCCTGACGTTTTGCAGTTCAATAAGCTCGTCTATCTGCCGCAGCACAAAATCCTGAAATTCGGGGTACAGTTCGTTAAAAAGGCCGGTCATCCGCTCCATTTTTTCTTCCTGGGTGCTGTTGAACATTCGCCCCTTGCCGGTAAGAAGCCAGTGTTTATTGACGGAAAAGGCGCTTGAAATGAGGTGGATCAGGCGGTTATTTGCTTCTTTATGCCCTGTTTCAATTTCTGATAAATAGCCGTTGGAAACATACACTGCTTTGGCAAATTCCCTCTGCGACATATTTAGTGTATTTCTTGTTTCCTTGATCCGGTCATTAATTGTCATCACCTGTTCTCAATACGAGCATACAATAGTGATATTCGCCTATCAAGCAAAAATTGCCTAAAAATGAGACGATTCTAACAATTGTTTGTTTTTATTATTGACAAAACGTTCATTTTATAGTATATTATGCTCATATATGAGCTATTCTAATGATGTGAAACAAGGGAAGTTGTTATATACCTTTCCTAAGCTGTCAGAAGAAAATCAGCATTTTATCTTGGGCGTTGCTTCAGGTCTGAGGTTTTTCCAAGAAAAACATAAAGAATTATTAGATGAAAAAAGATTAATACATTTTAAGTTTCGTGAGGTAATGAAAGAATGAAATTATTTTTATAATAATAAATAAAATAATAAATATTAATTCATAAAATAATAAGTTATACGTAAATGGAGAAAATAAATGAAAATTTTTACCAAAATCTTGTTAACAGGATTTTTTATCCTAACGGTATTTTTTGCTACAGAGCAAAAAGTATATTCTCAACAATCGCTACAAGGTCAAGCCTTTATGAATCAACGTTTGGCATTGCTAGCAACATCTGGTAGTGAATTTGCCTCTCTTAATCAACTTCAGCGAGTAACCTTTGATTTCAATGTGGTTGTATTAGAAGGTATGGAAGCTTTATGGGAAAGAATTAGAACCGCTTATAATATCCGAGTTCAACCAGATTGGATAGTAGTTGTTAATGAAAAACAACTGATAGAGCTTTCTGCCCCAATTTTGGACGGGCGTTTTGATGCATTGGTTATTGCTCCAGCAAATGAATTAATTAATGCGTTGGTTATGGGTTCAGGTGGCGGGTTTGCTTTTGTTGCCGATCCACGAAATGTGCTGGGAAGAAATCGGTAATAAATATTTTGCTTAAGTTCCGACAGAAAATATACTTACAATGTAGTGAGTCTATTTTTATGTAAATAAATTTTCGTATGAAAATTTATAATAAGTTTATGGGTGGCATTAATGCCACAAAGGAATTTTTTATGGAAAATATGATTACGTGCAAATGTGGAAAAGAGTTTGATCAAAATAAACTAGGAAAATGTCCGAGTTGCGGTAAAATGAGTCCGAAGATGAAAAAAATTCTTCTCATTATGCTACCAATTATAGTGATTGTTTTTGGAGGAGTGTTAGTATTTAGTCTTGTGGCATTGTCAAGTTCAATTGATGGGCTATTTGATGATACTTCCGCAGGGAAAAACAAGAACTATACTACTGTAGACTACTCAAACGATATTATCATTGCCGCAACAGAAATGACAGTTGCATTTGCTCTTAATGAATCACTCGCCGATTTAAAAGGGTCTAATGATCTTAATGTTATTGTTCAGGAAGACTTAAAAGAACAGTGGGATTTATTGCAAAAAGCTTGTGGTCTGACACCAAGAAAAGTTGATTACTGCCCAGAATCTAGTATAAAAGAGTATTTAAATGCTCTTAGCTATTCTTTGAGCTCTACTGTAGTAGTATTCAAGAGCAATGGAAAATCTCCTTCTGCTTTCGGCTTAACAAAGGATTTTCTTTTAAAAGTACCTGCTATTAGAGTTCCTATTTCTCAAAATAATCCTCAAGTAAACGGAACATGGATAAGTGAAGATGATGACGACGAGCTTACCTTCAGTGGCTCCAATTTTACAAGTCAAGTAAAAACTGGAAAAAACTGGAAAAATTTTGACAAAGGCAAGTTTTTTCTAAATGAAACACAAACGAAAATGACTCTTAATATCACACATGAATGGAAAAATGGTAAATGGGTGGAAGACCCTTATACAGATGTGGTTGATATTAGAATATCTGGTAATACTATGATACTTGATGATAAAACTTACACAAAAAAATAAGGATAAAAACATAAACGGTTAGCGTTCCGCCGCCCATTCGGGCGGCTCCAGGGTTTCGGTAGGCTAGGTCATTGCTAAAGAGCCATTCCCACGCCTCCCTGCACCCACATTTTGCCAGCCCTGGTCTTACTAAGCAAGCCCTTATCCCGGATGACAAAACGTCGTTAACCTTAAAACGTTAGACGACGTTCGTTTTTATATCATATTATCAATCACTTTTGATATTAATATTTCTTCTATATTTCTTCTTGCATCCAATACAAATAATATATATACCTTTTTATTATCATTTTTTATTTTGTAATATACTTTCCAAGGATTTATTACTAATTCATAAACATCAAAAATGCCAATGTCTTTTAATTCCTGTGTCTGTTTAGTTCTTAGTTCCTCTATTTCCAATAATTCTATTTCCTTCATAATTTTTTTATATATATTATTAGCCACATCTGCCCCTACTTTAGTAATATAGTATTCAAGTATTTCATTTAATGAATCTACCCCATCAGTAGCCCATTCAATATTTCTCATTAATCTTTTGCCTTCAATGTTTTCTCAAATATTTTTTTTGCATTTACATGAGTAATTGTATTTCCATTTTTTATATCCTTTTCACCAAAACTTAATAATTTGGCCAAATTTATTGCATTTATTGTCTTTTGGTAACTTTCAATATCAATAATCACGGCCTTAGCTTCCCCATTTTGGGTTATAACAACAGTAGATTTTGTTTTCCCAACATAATTTACAACCTCAGTTGTATGTGCTTTTACATAAGAAATCGGTTTTAAATCTTGAGCCAAATTTACCATGTTTATCCTCCAAAAAAAAATAATTGATAAGCCATTTCCAAAAATCGGTTAGTTTCGGAAATGGCTTTATAAAAACTGTCCAAATTGCCAGTTTTTCTGTTAAATATAAGGTAGATGTTCAAAATTAAACCATCATTCTGCAAATTGGTCAATAGATTGTACTATATTTTGTACCAAAATTCGCGTTTTTATTGAATTATGCAAAGGGAGCGATTTCAACTATTGAAAACAACTCAATGTTAATGATCAGACTCATAGGCAGTTTTATTGTGGTAATTATTGGCGGCGTTTTAGGAATTGTTGGATCCGATAAAAAGCCTTCAAAAATAAAGCCAATAATCCTTGGCATATTGACTTTTGCTTCATGCTGTTTCTTATTCCCCTTGAATAACTATATTGCGGTTGGCATTTACCTTGTTGCAGGTTTTTTACTCCTTTTGGCCGGTTTAACAACAAAAGCAAAAATACCGGAAAGCAAAAAATTGAAAGGTGAGGCTTTTTCAAAACTAACAAGGTTTTGAAAATGGCTTTGGAAAAACCGTCTAAAGGCCGGTTTTTCCTCTAAATCTAAAGTTGCTTATTCAAAAACTGAAGTTTCAGAACAACTCCATTAGTAGCCTGGTGTGGGTAAAATAGAATAAAACCGAAAAAAATACCGGGAAATTTTACCGGATGGGTAAAATAGAAAAAAGGTCCAAAAAGATCTTGTTTATATTCATATAATCAAGTACATTATTATATGGATATCGACATCAAATTTAGTAAATCGGCTTTTAAGCATCTTCTTGATTAATGAGTAGGAGGAGATTTTGCCGGATTTAACTGAAGAAGAATATGATGCCCTTGATGAAAAATGGACAAAAACCACGCCAAAAGTTGGCCCCAACGGGACTGGTTTTTTTGCGCAAAAGAAGGCGGCGCGTTCAATAACAGTGGATTCCTTTACAGCAGATTATTTATTGACAAGGGCTCTCGCTGATCATAAAACCCCGGCGGATATAATCAGCGAATTAGTACGCGAAAAAATCGCTTCCTCAGACAGCAGTGTTATAATGGCTCAATGAGCTTCCCAGTTTAAGAGCTGTAACTTGCATATCTGAGTTGTTCAGAAACCTCAGTTTCTGGACAACTTCCTATTGGCTCTTCCGGAAATATAGTGGAAAATGCCCTATCATTCCTATCATTTTTGCTTCATCAGCGGCGGCAAGTCCCATTTTACAGGTAAGATATGTTAACCACTATATCAGCCATTGATAAAAGAAACAATGTACTATAAACTGAATTGTATTGGAGAAAGAAATGAAAAAAATCGGCATTATCGGCGGAATTGGGCCTGCTTCAACGGTTGAATATTACAAGGGCATTGTAAACGGATACAGGCAAATAACAAATGACGACAGCTACCCTCAATTTTTTATTAACAGCATTAACATGACCGAGATGCTAAGGTTTGTAGCGGACGAAGACTGGGAAAAACTGGTTGATTTTTTGGCAGAAAAGATTGACACACTCGTTAAAACCGGAGCTGACTATGCTGCGCTTGCTTCCAACACGCCGCACCTGGTTATTGACGAACTGGTTAAAAGGTCAAAAGTTCCGTTAATCAGCATACTTGATGAAACCTGCAAATACACAAAAAGCATCGGCTTAAAAAAGGTGCTGCTAACCGGAACGTTATTTTCAATGAAACACAATATTTACAAAAAACCCCTTGAAAAATACGGCATCGAATGTTTTGTACCGGAAGACAATGATAAAACGGTAATCCACAACATCATTTTTCCGGATCTGGAAAACGGAATAATCAATGAAAAGGACAAAATAACATTCAAGGAAATATGCGTCAAAAACATAAAAGAGAAAAACATTGACGGGATTATTTTGGGCTGCACGGAATTGCCGTTAATGATAAAAAAAGACGATTTTGACGTAGCCGTGATTGACACAATGGAGATACATATAAACAGCATAGTGGAAAAAATTGTAAAGGAAGGCTGATAAGGGCCTATCCCTTATTCAAAGTTCAGCCCCATTACATTGTCCACGGGCAGGGAGAACACAATCCCCTGGGCCTTGCTGTTAAGGCCGTGGGCTTCGCAAATGGAGCGCATTATGGAGACTTTCTTTTCCCTGCTGGTCAGCATTAGAATTATTTCCTTCTCGTCCTGGACCGAAATCCCCAGAAACCTAACCGCCCCTTCATGGGCCTGGCCGCGCGCGTTCAGCACCGTGCCGCCCGAAGCCCCGGCTTCACGGGCCGTGTTCATCAATTCATCGCTGTAACCGTAGTTTACAACAGCCATAATAAGATCGTGCTCAACGGCGTCGCGGGTAACGGTATCACGTGCGGCTGTATCGCTTTCAGCCGAATCCCGGTTTAATCTGTCTTTCATATTTCCGCCTTCGTCTTTGGAATCGCCTTCGCCCGGCGGAAGCAGCCCCTGCTCCGCGGCGATTTTTTCATTTTTATGGATACTCCGCTTGAAGATCAGCAAAACAGGATCATTAATTGCCGACAGCGGAACTGTAAAAGTAATCCCGGCGCCCGGACCGCTGCGGCTTAGTTTTTTCCTTACCTCTTTCATCAGCACCGGCACCATTACCTGCTGTTCCAGGCAGATAACTATTGCCTTTTCCCCGGCGCCGATACCCAAAAGATCGAGAATGTCGGAATTTGCCGTTCCCATTCCCATGCTGATGAAGTGGAAGCGGACTTTTTCTTCAACAAACACGCCGGAAACGACATTGGCCTGGTTCCAGTCAACAATAAAAAATATCAGCTTTAGTTCCGGCAGGCTGGGCCTTGCGGCTCCGGCATCCGGGTTTTTTCTGCCTCGGGCGGCTTTGGCAGGCAGTCTGGAAAACAGTTTCAGGAAAGGAAATTTCAAGGCCATTTACGCCTCCCCCCCGAAAACGGTTATCTTTCCCCAATCGACAATTTCCCCGGCCAGGGCGGCGCCGATTGCCGCCGTCTGCTCCTGTGTCATGGCTGCCGCCTGCTTTGTCCTGTACTGGTAGATCAGGCCCATCATCTGGATGACGATGAGGGGGGTCATCGCCACAACGGCGACAATGCCGAAAGCGTCGATCATCATGTTGCCGCCCACGCCTTCGCAGGTTCCCATCGCCAAAGGAAGGAGGAAGGTGGAACTCATGGGGCCGGAAGCCACGCCGCCGGAATCAAAGGCGATGTTGGTAAAAATGCGCGGCACGAAAAAGGTAAGGGTCAGCGCGAACAGGTAGCCGGGGATCAGAAAATACATTATCGGAATGCTGAACAATATCCGGCACATTGTAAGCGTCAAAGCCGCAGACATCCCGATTGCAAGCCCCCTGTTCATCATTTTTTGGGTGATTGCGCCGGAAGAAATTTCTTCCACCTGCTTGTTAAGCACATGGACCGCCGGTTCCGCCGCCACAATGAAGTAGCCGATCAGCGCCCCAANGGGAATCAAAATCAGCCTAAAAGGCGACGACGCAAGCTGCGAACCCAAAAGCTGGCCCACCGGGAAAAACCCCACGTTTACCCCCGTCAGGAAGAGCACCAGGCCGATAAGGGTGTAAAAAAAGCCTACCGTGATGCGGCCGACCTGATGCCGCTTGAAGCGGCGGAAAATAAGCTGAAACAGGACAAAGCAGACGGCGACGGCCCCCAATGTTAACAGCATGTCCTTAAGGAAATGGGGGAGTTCAAAGGCGAAGTATTTAATGACATCACGCGAAGTGGCCGCGTCCTGGAACACATAGGACTCCACCTCCACCGAACCGGGCCTGTAAAAAATTCCTAAGAGGAGCACCGCCATTATCGGCCCCACGCTGCACAGGGCCACAATACCGAAACTGTCTTCCTGGGAATTTTTGTCGCTGCGTATGGAAGCGATGCCCGCGCCCATTGCCAGCATAAAGGGAACGGCAATGGGGCCGGTGGTAACGCCGCCTGAATCAAAGCCAACGGGGATAAATGTGTCAGGGGTAAACCAGGCCACCGAAAAAACTATGATGTAAAAGATCACCAGCAAAACCGAAAGCCGTATTTTTAAAAGGGGCCTAAGCACGCCGATCACCAGGAAGATTGCAACCCCTACAGAAACGGTAGAAATTAATACAAAGGCCGGAATTGAAGGCGTCTGTGTGCCCAATACCTGCAAATCCGGCTCGGCGACGGAAATAATGAATCCCATTATCAAAGTGCCAAAAATAATCAGAATCAATTTCGAGCTTTTTGTCAGCTCCACGCCGATTCCTTCGCCCATGGGCATAAGGGCCATGTCGGCGCCCAAAGTAAAAAAACCCATCCCGATAATGAGAAGCGCGGCCCCGGCAAGAAACATCAGAATAGTCCCGGAAGGCATGGGAGTGAGAACCACGCTGACAACAAGCACGATGGCGGTAATGGGGAATACAGCGCTGAAGGCTTCCATTATTTTTTCTTTGAGTATTCTATTCATTCATTTCCTTTAACAACAGTATCTCACATCTTTTTTTTTCAGGCAATAGCTTTTTATCCCGATAATTTTTTTTAACATAGCAGCGCGTCTCGGATGCAATGCCGCCGGCAGGGCATAAATTAACATTAGCTGAAATTTACCGGGCGTTAACAGCAAAGGGGATTTGTCATAACCGCCTGAAAATGCAGCCGGCCCCGGCAGATGTTTTGGGCAGGCCTTAAAATTCAAACAGGGGCAATTGCAGGCCGGCCTCGTCAATGGCACTAAGAAGGCGGCGTATCCGCACGGGGTCGTCGGGCTTTTCGATATAAGCGCCGCCGCTGCTGATAAAATAACGGGCCCTCTTTAACACGGCGCCGAGGCGGCGGAGGCTGTCAAAACTGAGGCTGCGTGAGCGGCGGGTTTCAATAATGCGGCGGGCGGTTTTCGCCCCAATGCCGGGAACGCGGAGCAAGGTTTCATAATCGGCGCGGTTTACCTCGACCGGAAAAAAGTCAAGGTGCCGCAGTGCCCAGGCGGCCTTGGGATCGATGCAGGCGTCGAGAAAGGGCTCGTTATCGCCGAGGATTTCGGCGGCGGCGAAATGGTAGAAACGGAGGAGCCAGTCCGCCTGGTAAAGGCGGTGCTCGCGTACAAGCGGCGGGCCGGGAATGTCCGGAAGGCGGGGGTCGCTGGGGCTGCCCCGGGCGGGAACGCCGGGGNGGATAAAGGCGGAGTAGTACACCCGCCTGAGGGAAAATTTCCGGTACAGCGAGCTTGACAGGTTTATGATCTGCCTGTCGTCCTCGGCGCTGGCCCCGACGATAAGCTGGGTGCTCTGGCCCGCCGGGGCAAATTCGGGGGCGGCGCTTTTCCCCTGAGGCAGAAAACGCGGTTTCCGGCGGGCTTCTTCAAATTCGCCTGATAAATCCGAAAAATCTCCCATAGCGCCGAGTATTGTTTTGCCGGATTTATCAGGCGCAAGGTTTTGCAGGCTTTTATCGGTGGGAAGCTCTATGTTCACGCTGAGCCTGTCCGCCCAAAGGCCGGCCTCGCGGATCAGCCGCCCGCCCGTTCCGGGGATGATCTTCAGGTGAATGTAGCC
>JGI24702J35022_10002643_pt1 | contig 10873 bp, 10 predicted proteins | sample TergutTh196P4_FD_35022 | JGI IMG/M metagenome (IMG submission 35022)
ACCGCTATCATAAACAAACTAACGCCGTTGCAAGAAGTGGGGTTAGGATATTTAAAAATGGGACAATCTTCTTCTACCTTATCCGGCGGTGAGGCGCAGCGCGTAAAGTTGGCGTTTTATCTCTGTCATGGAAATTCACAAAAAAATTACCTCTTTATTTTTGATGAACCTACCACAGGACTACATTTTCACGACATTAGCAATCTGTATCATTCTTTCAACAAACTCATTGAGATTGGGCATTCCATCATTGTTATTGAGCACAATCCGGAGTTAATAAAATGTGCCGACTGGGTCATTGATTTAGGACCCGAAGGGGGCGACAAAGGAGGATATCTTGTTTTTGAAGGAATACCGGAAGATTTGGCAAAATGCGAGGACTCTTACACTGGGATGTTTTTGAAGGGAAAAGTGTTTCCGATTTAAGAACATAAATAGTAATTTGAAGATAGAAACTAAAAAAAGGTTAGACACAGGTTTCCTATTTAAAAAAAATATATTTTTGCACCCCTAAAATAAAAACCAAATTTATAGTACGCTATGGCAATGAAAAGAACCTATCAACCGTCGAATAGAAGACGAAGAAATAAACACGGATTCAGAGAAAGAATGGCAACGGCAAACGGTCGTAGAGTGTTGGCTGCACGTAGAGCAAAAGGTAGAAAATACCTTACCGTTTCTGACGAAATGACCGACAAAAAGTAATTGTTTTCAACGTGCTGTGAAGAAACTCCACATTGAAACTTACGGCTGTCAAATGAATATTGCCGACAGCGAAATAGTTGCTTCAATCCTGTCTTCTTATTATGAAATTACAGATTCACTTCAAGAAGCAAATCTGATTTTGTTAAATACTTGCTCCGTGCGCGACAATGCAGAACAACGCATCAGAAAACGATTACGTGAATTATTATCACTAAAAAAGAAAAACAAAAATTTACTTGTTGGACTGCTCGGCTGTATGTCTGAACGTATTAAAGAACAACTACTTGTAGAAGAAAAAGTATTGGACTTTATCGCCGGACCCGATGCATACCGTTCATTACCGGAACTTATTGAAAAAGCATCATTAGGTTTGACTTCCTATAATGTACATCTTTCAGAAATAGAAACTTACGATGATATTACTCCTGTGCGTTACGATAGCAACGGCGTTTCGGCCTTTATCTCAATTATGCGCGGATGTAACAATTTCTGCTCTTATTGTGTAGTGCCTTATACAAGAGGTAGAGAGCGAAGCCGAGACCCGAAAACCATTATTGAAGAAGCAAAAAATCTATTTGAAAAAGGATTCCGTGAAGTTACATTGCTGGGACAAAATGTGAATTCTTATCACTGGAAAAATAATGAAAAAACAATAGATTTTGCCGACTTAACAGAAACGATTGCGCAAATTTCGCCATTGTTGCGTATTCGTTATGCCACCTCACACCCAAAAGATATTTCGGATAAGTTGTTGTTTATCATGGCAAAATATCCTAATGTATGCCACTACATTCATTTGCCGGTACAATCGGGAAGCAATAATATGCTGAAAAAGATGAACCGTGTTTATACACGTGAGTATTATTTAGAACGTATCAAAAAAATTAAAGAAATATTGCCCGATTGCGCTATTTCAACCGATATTATCGCGGGGTTTTGCGGAGAAACCGAACAAGACCACCAAGATACAATATCTTTGATGAAAGAAGTAGGCTATGAATATGCTTTTATGTTTAAATACTCAGTTAGAGAAGGCACAAAAGCCGCAGAAAAGTTTGAAGACGATATTCCTGAAAGTCTAAAAATTAAACGTTTGGAAGAGATTATCGCGCTTCAGCAACAACTTTCTTTAGAAAGCAATAAAAGAGATATTGGAAAAACTTTCACCGTTTTAGTGGAGGGTATTTCCAAACGTTCCGACCAGAATCTTTATGGCAGAAATTCCCAAAATAAAGTATGTGTATTTCCAAGAAAGAATGTTAAAGTTGGAGATTATGTAAATGTATATATAAATAAATGTACAGCAGGTACTCTATTAGGCGAGATATTTGAATGAAAATCAAATTATTATTTATTGGTAAAGAAAATTTGGAAGAGTTGCAAGCCGCTTCGTTAGATTATATTTCCAAAATAAATAATTACAATAGTTTTGAGATGGAAGCGATTCCTTATTTAAAAAACACAAAATCGTTATCCATAGAACTTCAAAAAAAACAGGAAAGTAAATTTTTCTTAAAAAAAATAACTTCGCAAGACATTGTGGTTCTGCTTGATGAACGCGGAAAGGAGTTTACTTCTCTGCAATTTTCACATTTTATTCAACAGCGCTTCAATGCAGGGAGTAAGAATCTTCTATTTTTAATAGGAGGCGCTTATGGTTTTTCGGAAGAATTGTATCAACGTGCAGATTTTATTTTATCCATGTCTAAAATGACTTTTCCGCACAAATTAGCGCGATTGCTTTTTGTGGAGCAACTTTATCGAGCATTTTCAATATTAAAAGGGGAAATGTATCATCATGAGTAACTTATAATACTACCTGCAATGTGCTTCTACTCTTTTGTTCAAGGATGACAGGCTGATTTCCAATTACTTTATTTATAGATTCTTGATTATAATGACGAATGGTAATCAATTTTTTATTCGTATTATATTTTACCATAAAATCATCTTCCAAATCTTTTAATAAATTGGAAAAACGATTAGGTTTATTATCCATACATATTGTAAAACTCACTGCAGAATTTTGCATCAAATTGATTTTCAATTTATTTTTTGAAATATAAAAAAATATTTTTGTCAAATTATCTGCTGCAATAAATGAAAAATCTTTTGGAAATATGGATAATAGAATTTGCTCTGTTTTAAAGATATAGGAAGGGATATTTTCCGCAGGATTTTCATTGGAAATCATACTACCTTCATTATAAGGATCTAAAAAAGATTTTACAAAAAGTGGTATTCTTTTGTTTTGCAAAGGTTTTATCGTTTTTGGGTGAATAATAGTAGCGCCGTAGTACGCTAATTCAATGGCTTCCTGATAAGAAATAGTATCCAATTTTACAGCGTCTGGATAAAATTTAGGGTCGGCATTGAGTAATCCGGGTACATCTTTCCAAATTGTAACCTCCTTAGCATTTAAACAATACGCAAAAATTGCAGCAGAATAATCTGAACCTTCGCGCCCAAGTGTTGTTATTGCACCGTTGGATGTTCCACTAATAAACCCTTGGGTAATAATAGTTTTACTATTATGTTTCGCAACATAACCCTGTATAGCTTGTTCTGTTTCTTGCCACATTACTTTTCCTTCGCGGAAAGTATCATCTGTTTTAACTAAGTGGAAGGCAGAAACAAAATCATGGGCATAACCATTCTGATTCAAGTAAGTAGAGATTAATGTTGTTGAGAGGATCTCGCCAAAACTTACAATAGTATCATAATCTTTGTCATAGTTATTAGACTTTTCGCCCGTTACTTTTTCAAAAAATCTATTCAAAAGGGGAAACAAAACAGATGTAATTTCCCCTTCATTGTTTTCTAATTGCCTTGCAATATCCAAATGAAAGTTTTTAACTATTTCAAAATTACTTCTTATGGAATCGGGTGAAAAATACCAGGAGTCTAATACTTTTTCCAATTGATTGGTCATTTTACCCATTGCAGAAATAATGACGAATAGTTTTTCATCTTTATAGATTTCTAAAATCTTTTTCAGATTTTTAACACCTTGGGCATCTTTTACCGATGCGCCTCCAAATTTAAAAACTCTATACATGGTATCTTTCAAAGTTTTGGCAAAAATAATATATTTTTTTCATTGATATTTTTTTTTGTTTTTAACATGTTTGTTTTTAACATGCGTCATTGCAAGCAACTTCCAGCAAATACAGATAACACAGATTAAAGCATTTCATTTTCCAAAAAACTAAAATGATCTTCTTTGCAAATTATAACATGATCAAGCAATTGAATAGACATCAAACGTGCGGCATCTCTCAATTGTGTGGTAAGCGTAATATCAATTTTACTTGGGAACAGATCACCGGAGGGATGATTATGGCAAATAAAAAGACCGGTGGCATGCAATTCTAATGCTTTCGTCAGTATAAGTCTAATATCAACCGAAGTGGAAGTAATCCCTCCCTTTCCAAAGTTCTCTATTCCTAGAAAAAACGCACCTTGATTCACAAAAATTACCCAAAATTCTTCATTCCCAATTTGTGCATTCTTCGTTTGCATCAATTCTACCAAATCATTCGTCGTATTAATTTTTCTTTGTTGTTCAACAGTAGCCACGCGACAACGTTTTCCCAATTCAAAAGCCACAAGCAGCGTTATGGCTTTTACTTTTCCTATTCCATTTATTTTTAGCAGTTTATTTAAGTGCATGTCAGATAATCTATTCAGATTATTATTGCATCCGGACAAAAGATTTCTTGCTACATCCACAGCAGAAAGGTTTTTTGTACCGCTTCTAAATAAAATGGCAATAAGTTCGGCATCAGAAAGAGAGGAAAACCCTAAGGATAAATATTTTTCTCTTGGTCTATCTTGTTCTGCCCAGTCGGGAATTGCAAGTCTATAAGAGGTAGTTTTTTGGAGTTTTCCATTACTCATTGTTTTCTTTTTAACAAGTAGGGTATTAGTATTTGTTCAAGTCCGCGATGAATATCCACAGGGATAAGGTCAATTTGGTATTGTCCGCATTTTAAATTAAGTTCTTGAAAATAATCTCCAATAGCGGTTTGGTAATATTCCCGAATATGATTGGAATGTAATTTTACTTCGTTACCCGTTTCCATATCAATAAATCTGTAGAGACGATTATCGTAAGCAAAATCAAATTCCATTTTTTTATCGTAGGTGTGAAATAACAAAACATCGTGTTTGTTATGGCGTAGATGTTGTAAGGCAAGCATAAGTTCCTCTGTATTGGCATGCGATTCAAACATATCGCTAAAAATCACAACCATAGATCTTTTATGTATTTGTTCTGCTATTCGATGAAGGGTATCCGTAACCATAGAATTACTTCTTTTTTCTTTGGATATAGGTTGCAGAATTTTTTCAAGTTCCCGGTAAAGCATTTTCAAATGGGTTTCCCCGCCGCGCGCTCTGGTGTGAAGTTCTAAAGTATCCGAAAAAATACTCAATCCTACGGCATCCCTTTGTCCTTTTAGTATTTGAATAAGCGCTGCCGCTGCATAAATGGCATAAAAAATTTTATTAGGATTTTTTAAAGAATATTCATCTTGCAATGGAAAATACATAGAGGAAGAATGGTCAATAACAATTTGACAGCGAAGATTTGTCTCTTCTTCAAAACGTTTTACAAAAAGTTTATCTGTTTTAGCATACAGTTTCCAGTCAATATGTTTGGTCGGTTCTCCTGTGTTGTATTGTCGGTGTTCAGCAAATTCAACAGAGAAACCGTGCATGGGACTTTTGTGAATACCGGTAATAAAACCTTCAACTACATGTTTAGCTACCAATTCGAGGTTAACATATTGTGTGAGTTGTGTAAAATCAATGGAATAATTCATTCTTCAAATTTTTCGGCAAAAATAAATAATTCATAAGAAATTATATCAATTATCTACAAAATTATCAATTCTATTAATAAAAGATGAACTAATATTTCCCATTAGATCTCCTATAATTTGAGTAGCAGGAATCACCTCAACATGTTGTAATTTTTTATCAAACAGAATGATCATTGGACTTGCCTTTTGCGAAAGCAAGTATTTAGTAGCTGTATTAAGTTCTTTGGTATTGTAAAAAAGTGGTGTATATTCTTTTTTTAGAAAGTTATTTACCTCATTTATTTTTTCTTTTTTATTTAGATAGGTAGGGCAATCTTGTGATACATTTAAAAGTTCAACATTAGGAAGTGTTTTATTGGATAAATAGTTCCAAATCATTTTTATACATGATGAACATTGCGGATATTGTGATATGATAAAGATTGCCTTATCTTTTTTTACATCCGTAAGGGGAAATAATTCATCATCGTAGCTCATAAATTGAATAGAATCAATTGGGATATAATTTTTTTTGAAATGATAATTCTCAATTTTTTCAATCGGATCATTATCTCTATGAAATAAATTTACTTCATGTTTATACTCTTTTTGAGTTTTATTTTGCCATGAAATAGTATCGCCTCGGTTAAATTGAGTAATTTTCTCGTTCCATTGTGCAAAAATTAAATTTCCCTCCGCTTTTGCTGTTAAAAATGGAAAAAAATCATTACTAAATTTTTCATTTTCATCCATTTTAACCGAATACTGTTCCACTATTGTTGAATCTCCGATAATTTGGATAAAATAAGGAGTAATGTAAGTTTTCTCTTTTTCATTTCTGTCAATGGCGATCATAAAAAACCTTTCAGACGGAAATACATAAAAAAGATGCATCATATTATTTTCGAATACAGAATACCTTGCGAAAGCATAATTTCGTTCAGTTATATCTTCAATTGAATTAATTTTTTGAGTAATTTCATCCGGTATTTTTTTCCAGTTAGGAATATTTATACTATAGATAGCTAATAAATTACCGGACAATGAATATTTTTCAATTGTTGGTTCGTTTTGTTGCAAGAAATAAAGCGCTTTATTTTGAATAGCAATTATTTTAACAGGAGCAATTTGTAAGAAAAATGGATTTTTCAGTACTAATGATTTTACATTTTTCATTTCATAATGGGTTAGGTCTATTTTATACCAATTGACACTAACACTATCTTCAACAAAAGCATGTAATTCATTTTCAGAAATTTCTACTTGAATAATATTTTCCAATGGAATAGTTTTACAATGTTCATATTCATTATTTTCAGTGAGATGATATATCCAAACACCTTCATCAACGGCAAGACAAATCAAAGAATCTGTGGCGGCTACTGCCCAAATCCAGATACGACTTAGATTTCCGTCATCTTCGATAAATTGAGCAGGAGGTAAAATAAAGCAGGTTTCTGAAATTCCTGATATTGTATTTATTTTTAATAACTTAGCATATCCTTTGCGTGTTTGATCTTCAAACCCTTTTGGATGAACAATAAAGAGTATATCGTTGAATGTTGCGTAGATATTATTTGCTTTTGTATCAAGATTTGTTTGAACCGATTTTGAAGATATAAAATCATACATCTCTGAAACATATTTTGAAGGATTTTGAGTTTGGCATATAAGAATAATCCGGAAAGTGAGACAAATAATAAGAAGAAATATTTTTTTCATTTAATTATATATTTATGATTAGTAAAAATGGAGGAGGGTGCACTCCTCCTCCAGTGGTAATGGTTTCGGAATTTAATAATTTGTGAATATAGAATGATTAATCATGGAAATAGACATGGTTGTTAAACGGATTCTTACAAAGTGAGGCACACTTTAAAATAATCCGAAATTGGTTGTTTTTGAAATAATGATTTCTGCTTCTCCATTGTAAGGCTTTTTGGGATCATTATTCCAATTCATTAGGAATAGCAAATAATAATCTCTTCCGCCTACTTGGGAGTTAGAAACTGCAATTTTCTTGGAAATACTTCCTCGGTATTCTCCTCTATTTACAAGATCATTGCTTTCTTTAATAAGCTCCTCTAAAATTTGTTCTATTTGATCAACTCCAATACTTAATTGACTGAATGCTCTCTGTAAATTTTTCTTATGAGGTAAACACGTTCTTAATCCCCAACCATTACATGTTACTCGAATTCCTCCATCGGGTAGCACTTCAGTAATCACAGTTCTATAGAAGAGTATCCAAATACCTCTTTCAAAGGCTTGAGTTGCTTCATCGTCATCCATACTTGCGCTAAAATAAATTTTAGAAAGAATTTCGCTGTTACTGCCATGGCTTTGGCTAAAAGCAGATAATAAAAGAACACTTAATAGTGATAATAAAAAGATTTTTTTCATAGTAATAATAGTTTTTTGAGTTTTTAATTAGTTTTTGTTTGTTTTTCACTGACGCAGAAATACTTTGGTGTAAAAACGTCGCTTTTTGTTCTTACCTTGTAAGAAATATTAGTTTTTTTAGAATAGTGTAGGCGATTGTAGCATTTTGTTATTGTTTTTTGAGATTGCGTTTGGGATAATTGGATTGCCAATCCTTTTATTCTTTTGTGGCAACACAAGAAAAATTCTTAAGTAGTTTCTATTTATACAAATAATTTGTTATTAGAACGAATATTGATTGTGGATGATTTTATATTGGTTTAGCCAAACTTTATAACCCAAAATTTTCTGTTTTTGAGATAATGATTTCTTCTTCTCCATTATATGGCTTTTGAGGATCATGGTTCCAGTTCATTTGGAAAAGAAAAATAGATTGAAAACCGGAAATTGATATTTTCTTTGATATAGAGCCTCTGTATTCTCCATTGGCAATTTTTTCGTCACATTCTTCAATGAGTTTGGTGCAAGTATTTTCAACTGTTTCGGAAGAGATACCTCTAACTTGAAGAATATCACGCTTCAAGAAACAAAATAATTTTCCAATTCCTATACAGTATATAGCATAAGTTCCGTCTGGGAGTATTTCTGTTTTTACCTCGTTATAGAAAAATAAAAAATAAAGAGGACTATTTGACATTCCATGTATTTCCTCATCAGGAACATTTTTGATAATGTTGATTTTTGTAAGAATTTCTGTATTACTGCCTTTTTCTTGGCTAAAAGCAGATAATAAAAGAATACTTAGAAGTGATAATAAAAAGATTTTTTTCATAGTAATAATAGTTTTTTGAGTTTTTAATTAGTTTTTGTTTTTCACTAACGCAGAATTTACTTGGTGTAAAAACATCGCTTTTTATTCTTACCTTGTAAGAAATATGTAGGTGTATTAAGATGTGTTGGCAGTGATAAGAGTTTTGTTATAGTTTATTTGAGCGCTGTTTTAGAATATCCGGTTTGCCAGTCCTTTTATCCGTTTGTTTCAACACCGCAAAAATACAATAGCCTGCTCCCCTTTGTCAAGTCTTTTGAAAGATTTTTTTTTCTTATGAATCAATAAAGTATGGATAAAAAATTTACAATTCTATTATAATTGTAAAAAAATGAGATATTTTTTGAAGGAAATTAGAGTGTTATTTAGAATTGAGAGAAAAAAACTATACCAAAAACATCCATTATCCGTTATATATTTCTTTAATTTGTAAACTACAATGGACACCACCCGCCAAAACAAAATAGCAAAACTGATTCAAAAAGAACTTGCTGACATTTTTCTACAAGATGGAATTCCCATTTATGGTTGTATGATAACAGTTACACAAACGAAAGTAACCACCGATCTCTCGTTGGCGCGTTCCTATTTAAGTATATTCAATGCTGAAAATAATGAAACAGTAATAGCAACTATCAAAAAAAACACGAAAGATATTCGGTATCGTTTGGCACAAAAATTAAAAAATCAATTGCGCATTATTCCGCAACTTGCTTTTTTTATTGACGACTCATTAGATTATCTTGAAAATATTGAGAATCTGTTGAAATCATAACTCATGAAAAATTCAACAAAAACCGCTTTTTTCATTGCGCTCCGTTATTTGTTTTCAAAAAAAAAACACAACATCATCAATATTATTTCTATAATTTCCGTATTGGGAATTATGGCAAGTACTGCTGCATTAGTAATTGTACTTTCGGTTTTTAATGGATTGCAAGACTTGGTGGTCAGTAATTTTAACCGTTTCAACCCGCCGCTAAAAATTGAAGCAAAAGAGGGAAAAGTGTTTAAAAATTACGAATTACGAATTACGAATTACGAATTAGAGAATATTGAGGGGGTAAAAGCAGTGGAAACTGTGGTCAGTGATTTGGTTTTGATTACTTATAATGACAAACAAACCTTGGCAAATTTATACGGCGTTTCTAAAAACTTCCCTGTTTTATCAGGATTAGATGAAATGGCCATTGACGGAGATTTCAATACAGGAATAGAGAATGGAATTGTTTTCGGAGCTGGTGTTGCAGGATTTACAGGAATTGAACTTAACGACTTTGTACCCGTAAAAATTTACTATCCCAAACGCAATAAAAAGAGTTTTGTCAATCCAATGGAGGCGTTTCAAACTGCTTACGCAAGACCTGTTGGAGTTTTTGCAAGTTATACTCCGTATGATGAAAACGCTATGTTTATTCATCTCTCTTTTGCTAAAAAACTATTTGATTATGAAAATGAAATATCATTTATTGCGATCTATCTTAATGAAAATGCAAATATTGATAAAATACAAAAGATAATTAAACAAAAGGTAGGAGAGGATTTTACAGTGCGTAATCAAATGCAGCAAGAAGCGCTCATGTTTAAAATCATTCAATCTGAAAATCTGGTTGTTTATCTTATACTCGGATTTATCCTTATTATTGCAACTTTAAATATAATAGGTATATTAGTAATGCTCATCATTGAAAAGAAACAGGATATATCTATTTTACATACTTTGGGCGCATCCAAAACCTTACTTAAAAAGATATTTATTTTGGTAGGATCTATGATTGGTACTTTTGGAGGTTTATTAGGGTTATGCATCGGATTAATTTGTTGTTTAATTCAGCATTTTTTTGGAGTTATATCGCTGGGCAGTTCCGAATCTTCTTATATTATTACTGCTTACCCTGTTACCATACTCCCTAATGATTTTATAATAGTTTTCATGCTCATCATTTTCATAAGTTTTCTTACGTCATGGATTTCTTTAAGAGGTTTAAAAAACAATTATTTGATAAACAGATACTAAAATATTATAATTTTTTCTCTAAAACCGTTATAAATATGAAAAAACTACTTTTTATTTTATTTTTTGGCGCGCTCTTGATAGGAGCAAATGCGCAATACTGGAATTTAACAGGAAATTCCAATACCACTTCTTCCC
>JGI24702J35022_10002644_pt1 | contig 10871 bp, 10 predicted proteins | sample TergutTh196P4_FD_35022 | JGI IMG/M metagenome (IMG submission 35022)
TGAATATTGGGTGTGGCGGCCAAGGTCGTAATCGGTGCGGTTATGCACGCCTTCAAGTTCGCGCCATCCCATGGGGAAAAGGTACTCGATGTCGTAGGCGTCTTTCGCGTAATGGGCCAATTCGTCCGGGCCGTGCTGGTGCCAGCGTAGGTGATCCATCTTTACCCCCAGCTTTTCGTAATAGGCCCAGCGCCGCTTACGCCATTCCGCAAACCATTCTTCGTCCGTTCCGGGTTTTACGAAATACTGCATTTCCATCTGCTCAAATTCACAGGTACGGAAAATGAAGTTCTTGGTAACAATCTCGTTGCGGAATGCCTTGCCTATCTGGGCGATGCCGAAAGGAATCTTCATCCTGTTGGATTGGATTATATTTTTGTAGTTGACGTAAATGCCCTGGGCGGTTTCGGGGCGGAGGTAAATGACGCTGGCTGAGTCCTCTGCCGGGCCAATGTTGGTTTTGAACATAAGGTTGAATTTGCGGATGTCTGTCAGCTCGCCTTCACATTCGGGGCATTTTTTCGCTGCCAGGTTTTCCGGTGGTATTTGGTCGGAGCGGAAACGCGCCTTGCACTTTTTGCAGTCAACAAGCGGGTCGGTGAAATTTTCTACGTGCCCGGAAGCCTCCCAAGTGCGGGGGTGCATCAATATCGCTGCGTCGAGGCCCACGATTTCGTCGTGGAGCTGGGTCATTTCCTTCCACCAGGCCGCGGCAATGCGGTTTTTCAGTTCTATGCCAAGCGGCCCGTAATCCCAGGCCCCGTTCTGTCCGCCGTATATTTCCGATGATTGGAACACAAAACCGCGCCGCTTTGCAAGCGACGTGATTTTTTCCATCGTTGCTGTTCCTTTATATTCACTTAACGAATCAGACATAAATTACTCCTCTTATGGTAGTAAAAATCGTGTGCTGTAAGTATATAGTAGACAGGCAGGAGTGAAAACCCTTATCTCACCATACCGTTTAGAAAACTGTTTAGGAATTCAAGCGGCTCTATCTCGCGGTTTAAAATCCGGTAAAGCCCCGTAGAAACAGGCATTTTTAGGTGGTGTTTTTCAGCTAGGACTTTAACGTGCTTTGCCGCCGCGACACCTTCTGGAAAGTATCCTATTTCTCCTATGCGCTCTATAAGATCATCAAGATCTTTAAAGGGGGTTAGGATTTTCTTTTCGATGATGTCCTTGCCGAAACGGCGGTTCCTGCCAAAGACGGAGCGGCAGGTGACGTCAAGATCCCCGATTCCGGAAATGGACGTGAAGGTTTCAGGGTGTGTGGCACCCATTGCAACGCCGAGGCTTTGGATTTCGTTTAAGCCGGCGGCAAGCAGCAGGGATTCTGTTCCGTCGCCAAAAAGGTCTGTGCCGTCAAAGGCGCTGCCTTCCCCCATGGTCTTGAAAGCATCCAGCATTCCAAAGGCAATTGCGATTACATTTTTCGCAGCAGCAGCGACCTGAACGCCGCGCACGTCAAANGACGAAAAAACAAAGAGCCCCTTGCTTTTAAGTAAATCCCGGAAACGGATGGAATTTTTCGCGTTCTCGCTTGCGGCGATGAGGCCGGTGATCTTCCCACGGGAAACTTCCTCGGCGTGGCTGGGCCCCGCGATATACACCAGGGATTGCCGGTAAAAACCGGGAAGGTAATCTTCGAGGGTCTCAAGGATTAAACGGGGGCCCTTGTCGGTAGAAAGAAAGCCCTTTGTTATGACCGCGATTGCGGTTTCGCCTTCCCTGATACCCGGCACAGAAAGGATTTGTTTGACAGTCTGCAATAGATAAAGTGAAGGGACTGCCAGGATAAGGAACTTCCTGCCTGTCGCTGCTTCCACTATGTCATTAGTTGCCTGAATATTTTTTGGTAGGCTAATGCCTTGTAGGAAACGTGGATTCTCATGACGAAAATTGATATTGTCGCATGTGTCTTTCTCAAGTGACCAAATGACAACTTCTTTCCCTTTTTCGGCGATTACTTTTGCGATTGCCGTTCCCCAGGCACCTGATCCAATAACCGCTGTTTGTGCTGCCATAACAATAAAATATCAAAGATTGGCGTTATTATACTAGTGCCTGGCGCAGACGGTGACAAGGCGCTTGATTTTTTCTGCGAGTTCCGCACTTGCCATGCCGCCCAGCATCCGCCACCGCCAGTTGCCCCCGCCCAGGGTAGAAGGCGTGTTCATGCGGGCTTTGTTGTCCAAGCCCAGATAGTCCTGCATGGGAATGATCGCGGTATTGGCTGCAGATGCAAGGGCGCAGCGGATAAAAGCCCAATGACCTTCCCTGTCGTTTTTGATGCCAAAATAGTCCAGTGCTACTCCAATATCTTCGCTTCGGGCGGATTTGAACCAGCCACGAGAGGTGGCGTTGTCATGGGTTCCTGTATAGACCACGCAGTTGCGCTCATACAGGTGCGGCATATAATCGCTTGCCTCGCGGGAATCAAAGGCGAACTGAAGAACCTTCATGCCTGGGTAACCAGACGCTTTAAGCAGTTCTTTCACCTCCGCTGTAAGGTAGCCTAAGTCTTCTGCAATGATTGCCGCATTGGGCAGGCTGCGGTTTACTTCTTCAATAAAGGCAAGCCCCGGGCCCTTTACCCATTCGCCGCCAAAGGCATCGTGCGTTTCGGCATCTATCGAAAAGTAACTTTCAAGCCCACGGAAATGGTCGATGCGGACAATATCGCATAGCAGAAAGCTGGAGCGCAGGCGATCAATCCACCATGAAAATCCCGTTTTGGCAATTACATCCCAGCGGTAAAGGGGGTTGCCCCAGATCTGACCACTTGCCGAAAAAGCATCGGGCGGGCAGCCGGCAATACGCAAAGGTTTAAGGTTTTCGTCCAGTAAAAACAATCCGCTATTAGCCCATGTATCGGCGCTGTCGGCGGCAACGTAAATCGGCATATCACCAATAATGGATATGCCTAAACTGCGCCCATATTCCCTGATTTCCTGCCATTGGGTAAAAGCTTTGTATTGAACAAATGAATGATAGTATATATCGTCTTGTAGATCCTCTTTTGCTTTCTGCATGGCAGAATTTTCACGTAACTTTTCTTCTTCTTTCCAGTTTATCCACGAATAACCAGAGTTTTTTTTCTTAAGCGCCATAAAAAGGCAATAATCGAAAAGCCAGAAACTGTGCTCGCGGCAGAATAAATCAAAAGCAGCGGCTTTGGTTTTGTCTTTTGTGGCTTCTTCCCTAAAGCGCGTACAGGCAAGACGAAGCACGCCCTCGCGGCGGCGGTAGAGGATGCCGTAATCAACGGTATTGGCCCTTTTGCCCCAATTGACGGGGGAGACTTCCTCCGGAGTTAGAAGCCCCTCTGCAATTAATGTTTCAAGGTCTATGTAATACGGGGAAATGGCAAAGGCGGAAAAACTTTGGTATGGGCTGTCTCCCCAGCCGGTTGGTCCCAGCGGAAGTATTTGCCAGTACCTCTGTCCGCTTTCCTTTAAAAAAGATAGCCACTCCAGCGCCGCCTTTCCAAAAGAGCCAATGCCAAAAGGCGAGGGGAGGCTGCTTACTGCCAATAAAATTCCAGCGGCGCGTTCGTTCACACTATTATTTCTTATAATAAGCTGCCGTAGCAAAAGGCCCCATGGAAGTGATACCGTTTATTGTTTCAGGGACTTCCTCATTCGACAGCAGCAGCTTCGCCCCGTTGAATGATTCCGGTGGCGAAAATGTTTTTTCACAACGCGAAAAATTGCAGATAACCAATAATGATTCCTGTCCATGTTGGCGGGTATATACAAACAAATCAGGGTCATCGGGCAACAGCAATTCAAAATTGCCTTTGGTGATAATGTCCATCTCCTTACGTAAGCGGATGAGTGTTTGGTAATAGGCAAAAACAGAATCGCCTCTCCTGACTTGTTCTGCCGCATTGATCTCGCGGTGATTGGGATTCACCATTATCCACGAGGCCTTGTCAGAGAAGCCGGCGAAAGGCCCGTCATTCCAGTGCATGGGTGTACGGGCATTGTCGCGGCTTTTTAACTGTAAAAATTTGAGCATATCTTCTTTAGAATAGAGTTTTTCTTCCAAAACGTATTTATTGTAGGCATTTATGCTTTCCAAGTCACGGTAATCTTCGAGCGCGGTAAATGGGGCGTTTGTCATGCCCAGTTCCTCGCCCTGATAAACGTAGGGCGTACCCTGCATAAAGTGAATGCATGCGGCAAGCATTTTTGCCGACTTTTCGCGGTAAACGCCTTCATCCCCCAGACGAGAAACAATGCGCGGTTGATCATGATTGCACCAGTACAGGCTGTTCCATGCGTATCCGTAAAGGCCGTTCTGCCAGCGGGCCAACACTGTTTTCAGTTTGATAAAATCAATTTTTCGGTCGTTCCATTTTGATGTTTCGTCGCCGTCAAGTTCCATGTGTTCAAAATGGAACACCATGTCCAGTTCTGTGCCTTCGTTGTTGGCATAACGTTTTGCCTCGTCAATTGTAACGCAGGCGTTTTCACCAACGGACATTATGTCGTAATGGCTTAATACTGTGTTCCGCATCTCTTGCAGAAACTCGTGGACGCGCGGGCCGTTGGCGCAGAGCCTTACTGTGCCATCGGGAAAATCCAACGGCTTTGAAATGCAGCTTATTACGTCCATGCGGAAGCCGTCGATTCCTTTGTCCAGCCAAAAGCGCATCATGCTGTAGATTTCTTCGCGAAGGGCGGGGTTCTCCCAGTTCAGGTCGGGCTGGTAGGGCGAGAAAAGGTTCAGGTAATACTGTCCTGTTGTCTCATCAAGCGTCCATGCGGGGCCGCTAAACCAAGCCTCCCAGTTGTTGGGCGGACTGCTCATTGGGCCGCCCAATGAGCTTCCATTCTTACCGTCTCGCCAGAAATAATAATCGCGTTTTGGATTATCCCGGCTGGAACGGCTTTCAATAAACCAGGGGTGCTTGTCCGAGCTGTGGTTGACGACCAAATCCATGACGATTTTAATTCCAATCGCATGGGACTCTTTTAGAAGACGGTCGAAATCCACCATCGTTCCGAATTCGGGATTAATCGCCCGGTAGTCGCTTATATCGTAGCCGTTGTCGCGCATGGGGCTTTGGTAGATGGGTGAAATCCAAAGCACATCCACCCCAAGCTCTTTTAAATAGCCAAGTTTCGATGTGATGCCATTTAAATCGCCGATGCCGTCGCCGTTGGAATCGCAAAAGCTGCGCGGGTAAATCTGATAAACGACAGCTTTTTTCCACCAATCTTTTCCCATATTAATTATCCATACTTATTTTTCTTTCTTAGTTCTTCATTTTTAATTCTTCATTCTTCATTCGTTCTTCATTCGTTCTTCATTCATTAACCTTTTACAGCACCATCCACAATGCCTTTGATGATATACTTCTGGAGGAAAAGGAACAAAATAATAACGGGCAGCATTGCCATTAAAGTTGATGTAAGGATTAAGTCCCATCTTCTCAAAAATGAACCAACAAAATTTGCTACAGCCAGAGGTAATGTTTGAATTTTGTTTCCACTGCCAAGCACCAATGATGGTAACAGGTAGTCATTCCAAACCCACATACTATTAAGAATAATTACAGTAACCATTATTGGAGAGAGTATGGGAAAAACAATTCTGAAAAATGTCCCCGCCTTTGAACACCCGTCAATATTTGCAGCTTCTTCCAGCTCCAGTGGGATTGATTTAATAAAACCGTGGAAAAGAAATATCGAAAGAGATGATCCAAAACCCAGGTAAGCAAAAATCATCCCCGGATAATTTTGAAGCAGCCTGAAAGGTCCTGGAAAAAGCCCGAGGTTTACTTCTAGTATACGAAACCAGTTGATGAGAGGGAACATTACAACCTGGAACGGAATTACCATGGCTGATACAAATCCTACAAAGATTGCATTGGACAGCATTGTTTTGGTTCGTACGAGAACCCACGCGGCCATGGAAGAACACAGCGCAAGAATAACCACAGAACTAACCGTTATAATAAATGAAGAAATAAACGATGATCCATAGCGGACATTGGGGCTTGTAAATACCGTTTTGACATTGGCAAAAAACTGTGCAGGAGTCTGGGGTAATGCAAGCGGGTCTGTGATAATCGCCAGTGTTGGCTTTGCTGAATTTATTATTACCAGTGCAAATGGCACCATGTAAAGAAGGAATAGGACAATGGCTATGATCTCTAGAACTCTCTTGGTTTTCATTACATTTCAATCTCCCTTTTTTTGTTATTCTGTACCTGAATGACTGATATAATTACCAGGACAATAAAGAAAATAATCGCTTTTGCCTGGCCCTGTGCAAGCTGACGGTAAGTAAATGCAGATTTGTATATGTTTAGTGCAAGGAATTCATTGGTCATGATTGCCCTGCCCATAAACATGCCTGAAGGTCCTCCGGCTGTGAGTGCAAAGTTTACGTCAAATTGCTTGAAAGAGTTTACCAGTGTTAGAAACATTGATATCGTGAATGCAGGCGCTACAAGGGGAAATAGTATATACCTCAGGCGTTGCCAGGTGTTTACACCATCAATTTGAGCCGCTTCCAGTAGTGAATCAGGAATTCCCTGTATTGATGCCACATAGATCATCATAATATAGCCGGCATATTGCCAGGTACCGACAATCACAATTCCTAAAAGGGCTAAATACCTGTTGGCAAGAAATAAATTATCCTTAAGCCATAAAAAACTGATAGCATTTCCAAAAGCAGGCACAGCATTATTAAAAATGAACTGCCAAATATAGCCTAATACAAGTCCGCCAATAAGATTGGGAAGAAAAAACCCTGCCCTGTAAACACTGGATAATTTTAACTTGCTTGTCACTAAAAGAGCCATTAAGAACGCGGCGATATTCAAAATAACAATACTAACTATTGCATATACAACCGTTACTAGAAATGAATTAAGGAAGGTCAGATCCTGAAAAATAGCTATGTAATTCTTAAACCCAACCCAGGTTACATCTGTACCGGTCATCGCATTCCAATCTGTAAAAGAATAGTATATTCCCATTATAAATGGAATGATGATAACCATTATAAACGCAAAGACCGACGGTAACAGAAACAGAAAAAATATTGGTGTGTGTTTAGGTTTACTTTTTATGTGGTTTGCTGTGCCCATGTTGCCTCCTTTTATAAATAAGGGAATGAGAATGAGAAAGGGGACTAAGGAGGGTGTTATAATTACACCCCACTCCCTATTCCCCACTCCCTATTCTCAAGTTTGTTTACCTTAAAGTGGCAACCGCTGCCGTAAATAATTCCACAAACCTGGCCACAGTAATCGATCCTGATGCCATCTGATGGAATACCGGGCCTAAAATACCCATGCCAAACCCATCCGGCATTTCATTCTGCTGCCAGGCGTAAATCTTGCCCTTGCTGGACCATTCCTGGACAGCTTTTGATAACCCGCCTGACGGAGTCAAGGTAACAGACTTAAATGCAGGAACCATTCCGGCTTCATTGACCATGTAGTTATGGCCTTCGGGTGTGCTCGCCATGGCGATAAGGAATTTCTTGGCTTCTTCAATGTTTCTGGCTTTTGAGTTTACGAGATACCATGAGGGCGGTCCGACGAAAATACCATCCGTGTTTTCATCAAGGAATGCATGGGGGACATAACCCATATCAAAATTAACACCCAGGCTCTTTAAGTCAGGATCAATCCAGTTACCCTGATGGATAAAGATTGTTTTTTGGGTTGAATAACTGCCAACCTGTGAGTCATAACCTCCAGCAACCAAGTCATTTCTGATGGAATACTGGAACAATAAATTATAATACTCAGCAAACTTGGTAAGCCGGGCTGTATCGACCTGTCCCTGGTTCAACATATTAATATATCTGGTTGAATCATTGTAGGGAAGCCCAAGGGTTAAGTAAGCGTTTACACCATGAAGCCCTGTTACCCATTCCATACCGGGTCCGGCTGCCATCGAAACAACAGCGTCAATGCCAAGCTGGGATTTCTGTGCATCAATTTTTTCAAACGCAGCTTTAATGGCGGCAACATTTGTTAAGGTGTTGGGATCAACCCCTGCCCTCTGAAGAAGGGCTTTGTTATAACCAAGGCCCCAGCCTTCAATAGCGACAGGGAAGCCGATTATTATACCGAGATCCGGATCTCTATAAGCGACGTCCGTGTCCCTTACCCAGGGCTCGTTCGACAGGTCGGTATATCTGCCTGATCGCACGGCGTCATCACGTCCGGCTTTGCCTTCGATTACGAAAATCTCGGGTTCATCGCCAGCACTGAACATTGCTGCAAGGGCAGGGGCATAAGGGGATTCACCGCCAATACTTCTGACATTGACTTTTACACCACTCTGGCCTTCATACACCGATGCATATGCTTTTAATGCGGAGTCAATTTCAATCTTGTTGCTTACCAAGGAAATCTCAGCAGCACCGGAAGTAGTTGCTTGCTTCTTGCACCCTACTGTGAAAACCATTGTTGCGCAGAACAAGAGTGTTAACGCAATTAAACCGATTCTTTTCATTTTTGCCTCCAAGGCTTTAATATTGCAACCCCAAACCATGGGGGGTTGTTAATTATTTGGGAAAATATTTTCCTAATAATTGTACACTATTTTAATAATAGAGCAGTTAGCATTAGCTGTCAAGAAAATGAAAAAATGTAAAATATCTCCAAAATATGCAATATTGTTATGCGATGGTGGTTTTAATTATGGTAGAAAAACAGAAAGAATGCTAAAATAAGACATGGCATCAATAAAGAACGTTAATGATCTTTATAAGGAATTAATTGGGATTAAAGCCCCCTGGGAAGTTGTGGCTGTAAGAATTGACAGGGAAAACAAGAGCATTACTGTACGGATCGAACATGATCCTGACAAGATTTTGAACTGCCCGGTTTGCGGTCAAAGTTCCAAACGCCATGACCATAGGGTAAAGACTTTAAGGGATCTGGATTCTTGCCATTATGAAACTTTTCTTGAGCTGAATGTGCCAAGGGTTAGGTGCAGTACCCATGGCGTAAAGCAAATACAGGTTCCTTTTGCAGGTAAGTTCATTCGGTCTACGGGCCGTTTAGACAGGACAGTTATCGATAAACTTGAAAGCGGCAAATCTGTTTCCGATGCGGCGAAAAAGTCTAAAATGACCTGGGATATAGCAAATCGAATTAAACAGCGAGCCGTGGAAACCCCTTAGTTTTCCACCACAAACCCGGAAAAACTTTTCAAAAACCTCAAAAAGTGGCCAAATTATATCCAAAATCTCCAATGTTGAAAAACCTTTTTCTTATATTAAGTCACCAAGCTAAATAAAAACACCTATTGTGTTTATCAAGCATGTTTCGGCTGCTGATAATCACATGGGGATCAGTTATTGTTGATTTTTGAAGGGATAAATTTGTCTTAAAATTTGTCTGTTAATTTATTTGTATGTTTTATAATATATTGAAAGGAAATGAATGGTGAAAAAAACGGAAACAATCACGATAATTTGCCCTGATTGTGAAACAAAGTATCCGCTTTCAATGGATACCCTTAAGGCATCGCGTTCGGTGCGTATTCAATGCAAGACCTGCACTGAATCGCAGCTTGTGCGTATTAATAAAAGCGGTGATATTGAGATAGTCACCAGTCCAGCACCCTGGGATAATCGGGAGATTTAAGGAGAGATTGTAAAGATGAGTAAATATTTCTTTGTTCCCCATTTCAATAATTTTTCACTGCCGGATACAATTTGTAGTGGCGAAATACACTATCCCTTAAATGCCATTAAGTATGAAACGCTGGAAAACATTGAGGATAAAGTGAATAAATTATGTGTACTTATTGTTAGTAAGAATAAATGTGCCGTTGGGTTGGAATATGATATGAAGCTCCATGAGGCACCTGTGGTTTTAATTAAGGAGGAAAAGTATTCTTTATTAGTCAAACTCTGTAAAAAATTTGATGTGGCAATAGAATATAAAAAGAAACTGGCAGAATATATTTTTATTAATACTGAAAAAAATGAAAGTGTGTCTCCCGAAATATGGCCTAAAATTGCTAATTTATTTAGTGATATTAGCGAGAAGGATGCCAAGTTTAAAGAAAAAATTAATTATATTGGGAAGAATGATTGATAGGGAATTAGTCTTAGGACGGAGATCAGTCAACGGGTCATTAGTGGAACCCGTGCAAAAGTGCTCTCTGTCCTAGGGCTTTTTGTTTGCGCAGGGGCTGGTGGATAGAGTTATCTGCCAGGATAGCGTTCCATCCACTTGAGCCCATTTTGCAAAGATCAAAGGCAACAGCTCCAATCTGATTTCGGAAGTCGGAGAATTCAGGTGCGTAGCTATATTGAGCGATGACCGTTTGTATAGCATCTGTTACCTTTTTTAAATTTTAGAAAATTATGTCTAAACTATTTGAAGAAGATTTTAAAGAAGTAAGACAATTATGCTCAGGAGTTTTTTGGATATTATCAGACAATTATGATTTAAGTGATCATAAGCTTTTAGCATTTGATATTCCATGTGATTATAACGGAAAACCAAACAATACACATTCTATTGAATTAAATTCAAAAAGTGGAAATACATATAATCACAAAAAATTATGGGAGGGTGAAATCAAAAGGAATAATAAATATCGGCCTTATAACAAAAAGGATTGGGATTACTATCCAAGAGGTAGAATTGAAATATCAAATAATCGAGCAACTATCTATTTGAATCCACATATCAACAAATCGTTCTTTATTGATGTGATAAAACAGAAATTTGGTTTATTTCAGTATAATATTTCTGAAATTCGAGTGATTCCAGATGGGTCTAAGCATTATCAGTGTTTTTTAGATAAATGAGTTGGATTAAGAATTAGCAAACCGTATATGCTATTTGGGAAAATGAAACCTGTATAATTCTA
>JGI24702J35022_10002645_pt1 | contig 10869 bp, 6 predicted proteins | sample TergutTh196P4_FD_35022 | JGI IMG/M metagenome (IMG submission 35022)
TGGTATGGAATGGTCGGCAATAAGAAATCCAAGCGTGGTCAGGATTGTCAATACCGCTCAGGGGTTTAAAGACGCGCACGCTGCGGGAGTAATTGGCGTCATGCACCAGATAGAGGGCGCGTATTCGCTGACAATGGAAAACTATTATGAATTGATAGAGCAATACTATGACCTTGGCTACAGGATAATAAGTTTTGCGCACAACCCAAACAGTTATACAGCGTCGGGCGGCGAGATGTCAGGTTTCGAACCTGGGCGGCGAGGTTTTACGACTGAGGGTGAACTGGCTATTATGAGATTGAACGAGCTGGGGATAGTGTTTGACATATCTCACCTGGAAGATCAGTCGCTTATTGACGGGATAGCTATAAGCAAGAGACCGGTAGTAGGATCGCATCACGGCGCCAGGGGTATGTACGAGAATTTCCGCAACGCGAAAGATACGGAACTGGTTGGAATGGCGCTTAGCGGCGGCATGGTATACCAGAATTACTACGGCGGTTTCATGGAAGAGCCCCAGTCAATAATGGGTGTAGTCGATATGATGGACTACATGATAGAGCTTCTCATGAAACCCNTAGCCAATGGAGGCGCCGGTTTTACAAGAGAGCAAGCTGTGGGGTTCGTTGGGGTAGGCACGGACTATGACGGCGGNACNAACATTGCCGAAGCGCAGGACGCGAGCTTCTTCTACAGGACGCACAGAGAGCTGTTGGCACGCGACTATACCACACAGGAAATAAAGAGAATCCTCGGCGAAAACTCATTCAGAACATATGATGAAACGCAGGCTAAAGCGGCGGATTTCCACAAGAACCGCAAGGAAGGCGCCAAGGCTGTTATAACCGTTCCTATGGCGAGCGGCGTGTCTTTGCTTAGAGACCTTACGACCGGTCACTGTGCGGATGTCCTCACCAGAACTCCTGTATTCACGGCAAATGTAACAGGAGCTGTAAGCGCNAGGGTCATAATAGACGGAATAGTATATCCGTCNACATTAAGCGGAGGAGTGTTAACCTCAGACCTGACGGGAACTCCGCTGCAGGAGCCTTTCCATGTAGTCACGTTTGAAGCCAGTGACGACCAGCAGAAAGTGACTCGCGCGACCTACATATTCTATGTTGGCAATGCTACAGCCATTCATAAGATTGAGTTTATGAATGCGGATGCCGTAACTTTTATTAAAACTATATACGTTGATAATAGCAACAACATTCCAGGCGACACCATACCAACCCAAACAAAGCTCGGCTTTAATATAACCGGATGGAGACATGCCGGGACGGGAGCGGCTGTTACAAGTCTGGATACTATGGCTATTACCCGTTCTTATCGCCTGGTACCCACGGTTGCGGATAACCTGGATTCCAACTATAGAATCGCATCGGCAAAATCTGCAATAGATACGGAACCGGCTGAAACATTCACGGTGAAAATGGGAGAGGTAACGAGCGCCAGGCAGGCGTTAGCGTTGATACAAAGCATCGCTGGCGATATAGCGGCTCAATACGGCGTTGAGGCTGTTGTAAAAGGCGCAGTACCGGCATACACTGAGCCGGTAGCCGGAACGTCAGATAACCCAGCAGGAGTGAACGGCGGCTACAGGTTTACGGTTTCGCTCACAAGGGACGGAGGAACGCCGCAGGTTACTAATCAACAGGTTTTCACGATTAAGACTGTTCCGTTTGATGATGGCAGCGGCGGCGGCGGCGATGATGACGATTGCAAATTTGGCGATAATGGATGCAACGTCGGCTTCATATTAGTTGTGTTCGCTTTAGCTTTACCTTTCGTGTATATGCGCAAGCGTAAATAGAATTAATCGGAAAATTAATTTCATTAACAACATGGCTTAACAGGCAATATTAAAAAGTCGGGAACCGGTTGGTTCCCGGCTTTTTCGTATTATGTTTATGATGTAATTTATGGACTTAAAAAATAGTAGTTACTCGGCGCCCTCAGATTTTACGCAGGTTGCGCGCCGCTCAATTTGCTGTTGTTTGGAAATGGATTTACGAAAACCCTTGTGGCAAGCTCGTTGTCAAGAGTAAGTAACAATCCTCTGTCACTGCCGATCATTTCAATCCTGCTTAAAATATCGGAAGCGTTGGCTTCTTCTTCAACCTGCTCGTTTACATACCACATGATGAATTGATAACAGGCATGGTCGTTTTCCTGCATAGCAAGACTTGCTATGGCGTTAATGAGTCCGGTGACTTTTATTTCGTGTTCAAGAACCGATTCAAAGATTCCTTCAATATCGGCAAATGAAGTTGGAGGTTGTTGGATTGCGGTAAGAATCGGAACCGCGCCTCTGTCCAGAATATATTGATAAATATTAATTCCGTGAGCCATTTCCTCTTTCGCCTGTACAAACAGCCAGTTGGCAACCCCCTTTAAAGCAGCGCGTTCCATACAGGCGGACATGGAGTGATACAGATACGCCGAATAATACTCCGCATTAACTTGTTCGTTTAATGCTTTTGTTAATTTTTCGCTGATCATTTCCTTAGCCTCCATATAATAATATTTATTTCCCTGATACATGATAATAATATAAATCAACAAGCGTGCATAGACTCCAAAAACAGATTATGCAATAAATACGCCCAAAATATTGAATTAAATCGGCTTATCACTTTACGCTGATTATGCGCTATCTCCTCCCAACGTGATATACTTTTCATGTGCGCTACTCTGGAGCTGTACTGAGGGCGCCGAAAAAGTCTGGGAGCGCGGGTGTCCCTCGCCCGTGTTTTTGGGGTTATCAAATTACAAAGTCTTTAAATAACCATTATTATGTTTATAATATAAGAAAAGAGAGGAACGCCATGTTCGTAAAAATGTCGCAAGACGTCAAACTCCTTATAAGTCTTTTTTTACCTTTATTTCTTATTTATGGTGTTCAACATGTATACCTGGTATATGGGAACCTGATTCAAAGCTACGGAATCTCGCACGAGGCAACGGGATGGATCCTCAGCGTTTACTTTTTAGCCGCGATGGCAATTCGCCCGCTTGGCGGGTGGCTTCTNGAAAATTTCGGTATNCGCAAGACAATAGTCTGCGGCGGAATGNTAAGTTTCATCGGATGCTCGCTTTTCTTTTTTAAGCAACCGGTAGCGTTGCTTTTACTCGGAAGAGCCATGAGCGGCGCCGGCTTTGGCATCTGCTCAACCGGACTTTTTTCGTATCAGGGGCTCTGCGTGTCCGAAAAAATGCGCGGCGCTATGTTCTCGCTCCTGGTGGTTGGCGGTGTACTTCCTATAAGCACCATAACGCCTATCGGAGAGTGGCTCCTGCTTAACTCGCACGACACGCTTTTTTTTGCGATTGGTCCTATTCTGAGCGCTTTATGCTGTTACCTTGGNGGAAGAATAAACGTGACAGCAACGGGNCAAATGCGCTACAAAGAGGATAAGCCCTGGGGAACCTACAGCGAGCTTTTTTCGTCGCGCACCTTTCTGTTTCTGGTATTGACAGGAACAATTATCGGACTTGTGGACGCACTCATGATAAGCATTTCTTTACTTTCCGCCGAAAAGGGAATCGCAGCGTCCTATTTTCTTGCAAGCCTCTCCATTGCCGCTGTTACAGTGCGTCTGGCTGGTTCACCTATCCTGAACGTGATTCCGAGAATTGTGCTATTCGCCCCGTGCGGCATCCTTATGTCCTGCTCCGTCATTTTTGCGTCGTTCTTCCCGGCGCGCAGCGTTTTCATTCTGACCGGCGCCCTATTCGGCATTGGGATAGGAGCGGGATGGCCTATGTATCACTCGCTGATAGGCGACCTTCTGGACGCAGCGCTTCTGCCCAAAGGTTCGGCGACAGCGCTTCTCCTGTTCGACGGCGGCTATTTTGTAACGCCGCTCGTAGTTGGGTACCTTTTGCCCCACTTCGGCATAGCCTGGACTTTCGCGTCGTTTTCTCTCACGATGATAGGAGCTCTATTACTGATTGAGGTTTTTTATTGGCTTCCACTTTATATGAAAAAGTGATAGAATCATTCCATTTCCAAATCAAACGTATTCTTCGTTATTTTTGCTCCACTTGCTCAACGTAGGTCTATCTACGCCTTCGCTGCGTGTCGCAAAAGCCGCCTCGCCTACGTTCGATTTAGAAATGAAATATAATCTCAATAATTTTGTTTTATAATTAAAATTTACGTGAATGATTGAGTAATCTTTGTAACCCTAAATAATTCGGAGGTTTTAAATGAGCGTTCAAGACTATAAGGCAACATTGAATTTGCCTGAAACCAATTTTCCTATGCGCGCGAATTTGTCTAAGCGGGAACCGGAATTTCTNAAATTCTGGGATGAAATCGACGCGTATCACAAAATGATTAATACACGCAAGGGGGCTGAAAAGGATAAGAAATTTATCTTGCATGACGGTCCTCCATACGCTAACGGACATCTTCATATTGGCACGGCTTTCAACAAAATACTTAAAGACTTTTTCCCAAAATATAAATCTATGACAGGCTGGTACGCTCCTTACGTTCCCGGCTGGGATACCCANGGGCTTCCGATTGAACTCAACTTCCTNAAAGAAGANGCACAGGATAAAGGTAGACTCGACCCAGTTGCTCTGCGCGAAAAATGCACCGCTTTCGCTTATAAATTCCTTGATATACAACGTGAAGAGTTTAAGAGGCTTGGCGTACTGGGAGAATGGGACAACCCATACATAACTCTGAAGCCGGAATATGAGGCGACCGAGATTGAGGCTTTCGCAACGATGGTTGATAAAGGATATGTAAGCAGAGGATTAAAGTCCGTTCATTGGTGCGTTGACTGTAAGACAGCGCTTGCTGCGGGCGAAATAGAATACTGGGACGAGACCTCGCCTTCGGTTTACGTGGCTTACCCAATGCCGGGATTATCTGCGAAGATGGGTAAAAACGTGTTTGCAGTTATTTGGACAACAACGCCGTGGACGCTGCCCGCAAGCCTTGCTATTGCTCTTCATCAGGATTATACATATGGGTTCTATGAAGTTGAGGATAAAGTTTACTTGTTAGCGACGGAGCTAAAAGCAGCGACGGAAGAGGCCACTAAAATTAATTTCGGGGAAGCCATCAAGGTCTCAAAAGGCTCTGATTTTGAAGGAGAATACGCCGTCCACCCATACTTGGACGAGCGTAAAATACCCTTACTCTTCGCAGACTATGTTGTGCTTGACACAGGAACAGGTCTTGTTCATACGGCGCCCGGCCATGGTGTTGAAGACTATGAAACAGGATTGCGATATGGACTTGAGATTTACAATCCGGTTGACGAAAGCGGTTTTTTTGTAAAGGAGACGCCTCATGTCGGCGGACTTAATCTTGAAAACGGCGGGAAAAAAGCGTTATCGCTGATAGAGGAAAGGGGGCGGCTTCTTAAAATAGTTAAGATGTCGCATTCATATCCCCACTGCTGGAGATGCAAAGAGCCGATTATTTTCCGGGCTACCGAACAATGGTTCATCTCCGTGGCCGACTTTAAGGCGCGCGCGCTTGAATGTATTGACAATGAGATTAAATTTATTCCCGCTTGGGGGCACGACAGAATTTATAACATGGTGCGAGACAGGCTGGACTGGTGCATAAGCAGGCAGAGGATATGGGGAGTTCCGATTCCGGCTTTGCGGTGCGAGGACTGCGGGGAGTTTAAACTTACCGGAGAACTTGTAAGGGCATTTGCCGGGAAGGTCAGGAATTCCCCGGATGGCTGCACAATATGGTGGAAACAAACGCCGCAGGAACTATTCGGCGACCTTGCTGTCTGCGATAAGTGCGGTTCAAAAAACATCCGCAAAGACAATAATATAATTGACGTATGGTTTGATTCGGGTTGTTCCCATTTTTCTGTATTGGAGTCGGATGAATGGCCGGAACTTGAATGGCCGTGCACTCTTTACCTTGAAGGCGCTGACCAGCACAGAGGATGGTTTCAGTCTTCCCTTTTAATTTCAATTGCCGTGCGGGGAAGCGCGCCGTATAAGGAAGTTTTGACGCATGGGTTCACGATGGATAAAGAAGGACGAAAGATGTCGAAATCCGTTGGGAATGTAATAGCCCCGCAAGAGGTAATAGATGAATTCGGCGCAGAAATACTTAGGCTTTGGGTAGCTTCAACGGATTATAGAAACGATGTCCGCTGTTCTATGGATATATTTAAATCGCTTTCGGAGACCTACCGCAGGATACGAAATACGGAACGCTTCCTGTTAGGAAACCTGAAGGGGTTTGACCCGCACAAAAACATGGTTCCATACAACGAAATGCTGCGTATGGATAAATGGGTGCTTTCCCAGTTGAACCACGTGACGCGCAAAGTAACCGAAGCATTTGAAAGCGCGGAATTTCACATTGCGGTAAACGCTATCCACCAGTTTTGCGTGAACGAGCTCAGCGCGTTTTATCTTGACGTGAGCAAGGACAGGCTCTACGCCGAAAAAATCGAGTCTTTATCACGCCGCAGCGCACAAAGCGCAATGTGGATAATCCTTTCCGCATTAACAAAGATGTTAGCTCCGATTCTCAGTTTCACCAGCGAGGAAGCCTGGCAGGAAATGAGAAAAATAGATGGGACTCTACCTGAAACGGTATTTATGTCCGACTGGCCGAAAACGGACGAAAAAGCTACGAATATTGAGCTTGACAGTCTTTGGGATAAGGTTCTGAAACTGAGGGGCGCAATAAGCCGCGTTCTGGAACAGTCCCGCGCCGCAGGACAGATAGGACAGTCGCTTGAAGCATGTTTGCAGGTTGAAACGTGCGCGGAACTTGACGACGTGATGAACTCTTTCACTGAAAGGGAACTTGAAGAGATTTGCATAGTCTCAAAATTCACATGGGCGAGTGGGCTGAACGACACGACAATTGACAACGACACGGAATACGCCATCAAAGTTATAAAAGCGGCGGACACAATGAATAAATGCCCGCGCTGCTGGAGATATTTTGAAGACAAAGGGGAACTATGCCCGCGCTGCACGGAGGTTATGAAGTAAAAAATATTACGAAGTGAAAAGAATACTTGACAATTATTTAAAATGGATAATAATTAAGAGAGGGTGAGTTAACACCCTCTCAAGCCGTAAGCCGTTTGGCGGTGCATGGCTGGACTATAAAAATATCGTCCAAAAAAATAAGCCAAACCTTGCCGAGGGCGGCTTATTTTTTTGTGTTTTTTTCTGACATTATTGCAATAACAACTAACGCAAATGTTAACGCAATCATTAACGCTTCAAATACAGTCATTGGCATTCCTCCTTTCGGAGTCCAGCCGATTAAACACTCCGCCCACAGCTTACAAACTAATTATAGCAGACATTGGTTATTGCAATATAGGTTGAATCTAATAATCGCTATGAAAGCTTGTACGATTATTGAAAACAATTCCAGGAAGACGCTGAAAAAGTCTGGGAGCGCGGGCTATCCTGCCCGCGTACTCAGACTTTTTCAGCGCTTTATACTCTACCCCTAAGTTTTGCCCAGTATTCAAGGCGTTTTTTGATTTCGCGCTCGAAGCCGCGCTCTATTGGATTATAAAACTCCTGGCGCTTCATGCCGTCGGGGAAGTAATTCTGGCCCGAGAAGCCCAGCTCGGTGTCATGATCGTACTTGTATCCTTCGGAGTACCCCAACTCTTTCATCAGTTTGGTTGGGGCGTTGAGAATATGTTTAGGCGGCATAAGCGTNCCGTANTGTCTTGCCGCGCGTTGCGCCGCTCCCCATGCGACGTATGCGGAATTACTCTTTGGCGCTGTGCCAAGGTAAATGACCAATTGCGCAATAGCCAAATCACCTTCAGGCGACCCAAGGCGTTCATAAATCTCCCACGCGGCTAATGCCTGAAGCGTCGCCTGAGGGTCGGTTAAAGACACGTCTTCGACGGCAAAACGAGTCAGGCGGCGCAGGATGTACTTTGGATCCTCGCCTCCGTCCAGCATCCGGGCAAGCCAATACAAAGCCGCGTCGGTATCGGAGCCTCGCAAAGATTTGTGCAGAGCCGATATAAGGTTATAGTGTTCATCCCTGTCTTTGTCATATATGGGCAAACGTTTTTGCACGAACTCAGCCAACTCTTGCTCGTTCAGAACATGGTCGGCATTATCGAACAGGATTTCCAACAGGTTGATATAGTACCTGCCGTCGCCGTCAGCCATAATTTTCAACGCTTCTTTAGCGCCTTCAGTAGCGGGCAAAGCGCAATCTTTCAAGGCTTCGGCGCGAGCAAGAATTGTAGCGAAAGCGTCGTCACCCAGACGATGCAGGACGAAGACCTGGCAGCGCGACAGTAACGAGCCGTTCAGTTCGAAACTTGGGTTTTCGGTGGTCGCGCCAACCAGCACTACTGTACCATTTTCAACATAAGGCAGAAACCCGTCTTGCTGCGAGCGGTTGAAGCGATGGATTTCATCAATGAATAATAACGTTTGCCTGCCTGTTTTCAGCAAGAAAGTGGCTTCTTCGAACACTTTGCGCAAATCAGCAACGCCAGAAAACACCGCAGACATCTGCACGAAATGAATGTCCGCTACTGAGGCGAGAATACGGGCAATCGTAGTCTTTCCTACTCCCGGCGGCCCCCATAGGATAAACGACGACAGCTTGCCGGTTTTCACCATACGAGCTATGGCGCCGCCCGGACCCAATAAATGATCCTGCCCCACAACCTGGTCGAAGGTTTGAGGGCGCAATTCGTCAGCCAGCGGGCGCGGGTTTATCGAGCTTCCATCCGTCGTTTGCAACGATTCTTGAATCAGTTTGGGCATTCTTCCCTTTTTCATGCGATATTAATAATACACTTGTATAGAAGCGTTTATCACTGTTTCCCCGCTGTCCAGATTTCCGGATTCAGGAGGTCGGGAGGTCTTTTTCCTTCCAACGCGTTAATAAGGTTGATAGCCGCCTTGCGCGCCATCCCATTTCTTGAGACATTGCTTGCGCTTGCTATATGGGGCAACGTAGTCACGTTAGTTAACTTAAGTATCGGGTCATCAAGCGGAACCGGTTCCTTTTCGTATACGTCAAGCCCCGCTGCCCATATCCATTTTTCCGCACATGCTTTGTAAAGAGCTTTTTGATCGACTATAGCGCCGCGAGCGGTATTAACAAAAATTGCGGTTTTCTTCATCATTTTAAACTGATCTTCGCCAATCATATTTCTTGTTTGTTCGTTCAACAGGCAATGTACGGTAACCATATCGCTCTCTCTCAAGAGTTCCTCAAGGCTAACGAATTGTGCTCCTATGGAATCTTCTATATCTGTTCGGCGCAATGCGTCCGCGTAAAGAATTTTCATCCCAAATCCGCTCGCGCGTTTCGCCACTGCGGCGCCTATTTTTCCCATACCAATTATTCCTATTGTGCTGCCCGAAACTTCCATTCCAACCAAAAGATCGGGTCCCCAGANTTTCCATTTTCCGGAACGCATAAACTCATTAGCTTCAATCGCTCTGCGCGCGGTTGCCAGTATCAGCAAAAAAGCCAAATCCGCCGTTGCCGCCGTCAGCACATCCGGAGTGTTCGTAACATATATCCCGCGTTTTGTTGCCGCAGTCACATCAATATTGTCGTAGCCTACGGCGTAATTGCTAATGACTTTAAGCTTTGGAGACGCGGCCATGAGTTCGTCATCCACACGGAATGTCAAACCGGATATCAGCCCGTCCGCGTCCTTCAATTCTTCAAACAATGTTTCTCTTGAAGGAGCGCCCTCATCAGTCCAAATCCTGAACTCAAATTTCCCGCGTAATAGCTCAAGTCCTGTCTCTTGTATAGGCAAACCTACATAAACTTTGGGCAATGATGTCAATCGGAACACCTCACGTTCTATTTTGTATGATACACTTTGAATTAGTATACAACATTAAAGGAGAGACATAATGTTTAAGACAAAATTTGAAGATATTGTTAATGTATCAGAAATAGGAAGAACCGATGTTTCAGTTTTAACGCAAGAGGTTTTTGGGATGGCGGAATCGGAAAACCTGTCTCAAAAAGGAGAGAAGACCCTTTTATTAGCAATAGATATGCAGAACTCATTTATGGAAAATGGTTCGCTTGGCGTACCCCACTCGCATGGCGATGTGGAAAGGCTATGCAAGTTCTTATATTCATATGCGGAAAATATCTCGGATATAACAATATCGCTTGATTCACACGATCCTTTGCAGATATTCCATCCCGTATGGTGGAAAGACAATAACGGCTTCAATCCGCCGCCGTTCACNACAATTACCGCANCNGATATAGCAGCCGGCAAGTGGANCCCTATAAAATACAATGAAGACAGNCTTAATTATGTTCTAAACCTTGAACGTCTTGGGAAAAAGCAGCTGACGATATGGCCATATCATTGCCTGAAAGGAACTATCGGACAGTCGCTTGAGTGCATGTTCTCAAATTTAATATATTTCGTTTCGACCGCAAAAAGAATTCCCATAACGTGCGTTATAAAGGGGGAAGATCCGCTTTCCGAGATGTATGGGATTTTTAAGCCTGAATATTCAAAAACCGCCTGTATAAACACGCGTCTTCTGGAATCAATTGCGTGTTATCAAAAGGTTTACATAGCAGGCGAAGCTTCAAGCCATTGCGTTTTGGAATCCGTGAAACAAATAGCCGAGTTTTACAAAGACGATAAGAAAATAACATCCGGTATTAACGTATTGACAGATTGCATGTCCCCAATCCCGGGATTCGAAGCAGGCACGGAGCGAGAATTTCAAGCGTTAGCCGAACAGTACGGAATAAAGCTTGTAAAATCAACGGAAGTGTTAGACAGTTGAGAGGCACAGAGAGGGCACGGAGAATAAGGACAGCTGCTGTCCATTGGATTGTATTAGCCACAACCATCGCCCAACAGAACC
>JGI24702J35022_10002646_pt1 | contig 10868 bp, 10 predicted proteins | sample TergutTh196P4_FD_35022 | JGI IMG/M metagenome (IMG submission 35022)
ATTATGAGTTAAAAATTAGGAATTATTTCTGAATAAAATCTTAAACCGTTGATAATGAGGGAGATAAAAAAAAGTAAAAAAAATATTCGAACCACGATTTTCATAAGATTTTCAGGATTGCCAAAATTTTTTGTTTAAACGTCATGCTGAACTTGTTTCAGCATCTCATTCTTTCAGAAGATTCCGCATCACGTGCGGAATGACGGTGTTATTTTTTACCTTGAAAATCTTATAAATTTTACTAAAATCGTGGTTCGAATATTTTTTTTACTTTTTTTTATCTCCCTCATTATCAACGGTTTAAGATTTTATTCAGAAATAATTCCTAATTTTTAACTCATAATTCAAAATAAAGTGTATCTTTGCGAAAATGTTTTATAAACAGGAATAAAAAGGACAAGAGTTTTTTATTTAATTGATAATCAGAGGGATAAGTTATGAAGTCAAGTTGTAAGATTTTTGTAGTGATGAGTTTTTTTGTGGGAATCTTCCTTTCTTCGTCTTTTGCACAGAAGGGGAAAACGGTAAAACCCGTGGATTCTACGATTGTTTCGCAGGAAAATATCCCTGCGGAAGTAGCCAAAGCCTTTAAAAAGCGTTTTGCTTCGGCAACCGACATCGTTTGGCGTTTGGCAGAGGGTAATTTCGTGGCAGAATGCGTGTCGAAAAACATTCCGACCGAGGCGGTATTTCAAAATGATGGAATATGGCTGAGTACAACGGAAGAGTTAGACCCCAACACGCTTCCGACGACTTGCGTGAAGAGTTTGAACGCCTATTTTCAGAAGTACACGCTCAATTCGTACAGGCGGAAAACCGAAAATAACAAAGAAATTACGTTTATTATCGGGGTGTACGAGCCGCAAAATGTCAAAAAGAAGTTGGAAACCGTTATTTCTTTGGATAAAGCGGGTATAATTGTCAGTATTGTAGAGCCGGACGAACCCATCGAAACGGCTGCCGTTTCCGATGAAAAGACTGTTTCCGATAAGAAAAGAGCCAAACAGGAGTCCAAGGCAAAAAAAGAAACGGAAAAAGACAGCCACGTTGATGATTCGCCCATCAAACTATCTGAAAATGAGTTGCCTACGTTTTTGTTGCGGTGGATTTCGTTGCGTTATCCAGATTATGTGTATAAGGAAATTTTATACACGGAAGACGAAAATTTTGAAGACGAAGGCAATCTGTACCGCATCAAAATACAGCGGAGCGGCGTTGGTCAGGCTGCTCATGCGACGGTTTGGTTCACCCGCGACGGCGATTTTCTGAAAGTGGACGACCCCTTTCATACGGAAGAAGAACTGCAAAAAATAGCAGAGAATAGCGTTGAATTGGAAAAAGCGAGAGAAAACACCAGACCCGACCGCTCAAAAGTTGATAAGGCAAAACCCGCCGAAGACGTAAAAACATACCGAATTACCGATGAAGATGAAGTTCCAGCGGAATACATAGCGGCTTTCAAACTGAAATATCCAAGAGCGAAGGAAGTAAGTTGGGGCGAATACGAAGACGAATGGGCGGCTTTCTATACCGACCAAGCAGGGAAAAATGAAGTTAGTTTTGAAAAAAATGCGTCTGATTCTATCCAATGGTTGGAAACCAAAACGCCCATTGCCGATTTGGAGAAAGTGCCGTTTTCCATTAAAAGTTATGTAGAAAAAAATTATACTAAACAATCTTCCATCAAGCAAGCGTGGACGGTCAAATCCTCCAAAGTAAAGCCTTACGTCATCGTTGAATTGTACGATAAAAAGGAAAGGATAACCGAAACGTTGGAGTTTTGGCAAACAGGCAAACCGAAAAACATTCCTGTACGCGAACAGCCGAAGCCCGAACAGGCAGAGCAGGAAAAAACAAAGCCTGACAAGAAAAAAGCGTCCAAGCAAACCGATATAGAGGAAGAGGAAGAAACTCCGCAAATTGTTGCAAAAGAAGAAGTTCCGATGGAATACGTAGAGGCGTTAAAATTGAAATATCCCAGAGCGAAAGACGTAAGTTGGAGTAAAGAAAACGGCGATTGGACGGCATTTTACACCGACCAAGCAGGGAAAAACGAGGTTTCTTTTGAACAAACGGATTCTGTAAAATGGCTGGAAACCAAAACGCCCATTGCCGATTTGGAAAGAGTGCCGTTTTCCGTTAAAAGTTATGTAGAAAAAAATTATCCCAAACAGGTTTCCATCAAGCAGGCGTGGAATGTGAAATCTGCTCAGGTGAAGCCTTACATAATAATTGAATTGTACAACAAAAAAGAAAAAACGACGGAAACGTTGGAGTTTTGGCAAACAGGCAAGCCTAAATTGTAAGGGTTTCCCCGATTTTCAACACAGGATTTTGTTCAAAAATCCCAAACAAAGCCGAACCGCTGCCCGATAGAGAAGCGTACATTGCCCCTTGTTGGTAAAGATTTTCCTTTATTTCCGCCAAACGGGGATAGGCGGGAAAGAGCGTTTTTTCAAAGTCATTTTTCAACAATGTTTTCCACGATGAAATGGGTTTTTGGATTATTTCCCGCAAATTCATTTCGGACGAAGACGGTTTGCAGTTGCAATAAGCATCTGCCGTAGAAATATGAATATCGGGTTTGACCACAACAATATGTTTCCCCTCCAATTCAGGACAGTTGCAGGGAATAAGATTTTCGCCTCTGCCGCAGGCAAAAGCAGGCGTACCTTCAATAAAAAAAGGGCAATCGCTGCCCAATGTTGCGGCGTGAGTTTTCAAGGTTTCGGTGTCCAAATGCAGATTGAACAGTTTATTGAGCAAAACCAAAGCCGCTGCCGCATCGGAAGACCCGCCGCCCAAACCCGCTCCAGCAGGAATCTTTTTCAACAAAGAAATGGATACAGGCGGCAAATGATAATGTTGTTTCATCAAATTGTACGCCTTTACAACCAAATTATCTTCTTTTTCCCCATCAATCTGAACGCCAAAGCATTGAAAATCAAACTGTTCCGATGGAATAATTTCCAAAACATCGGTAATGGTTTCCACAGGATAAAAAACAGTTTCAATGTTGTGAAACCCGTCGGGACGTTTATTAATAATATGTAGTCCGAGATTTATTTTGCAAAAAGGGAATGTAAGCATATTTTGTTGATTTGATGTACGAACTATGATTTTTTACTGTTTTTTTCTTCAAAAATCTCCACTTTCAAATTCAGCGATTTAACAAACTTGCGAAATAATTCTATATCTCCCGTTTTGAATGCTTTTTTAGGTAAAAAAGTCGCAAGTGTTTTGTCATGATACAATAAAAAAAAGTTTTTTGTTTCCTTAATTTTATAATACCACGTCCAAAGAACCGTTGATTCAATGGTTTTGCCTTTTGCGTGTACTGCCTCATTATCCAATGTATAACTTAATTGCTCATGAAACATCTTATTCGTTTGATAAGTGTTTTTTGCGTGTTTTAGCCGTAAAAACAAAATGCCAATAACCATAATTACCACTAATGAAATTATATTCTTAACATTTATATCAACATCGCTTATAAAAAATAATAAACTGTAAAACACAAAAAAAACTAACAGAATAACATAATGCCATATTTTAAAACTTAATTCTAAAATGAGATTTCTATAATCCTTGTATGAAATTTGACTATCAAAATGAATGTTCAGTTCTTCGGTATATTCCACAATTTCAGTCATTTCTGCAGTTTTTATTTTTTTTATTTGATGAATTAATCCCCATAATGACAAGCCCATTACCGCCAAGTGAAAAACTGTAAAAAGTAAAGTTGGCATAAAATCCATCCTGTTTTCTAAAAATGTAATCGAAAATACAACGATACCCGCACCAAACAACAGTATAAAAAATATAAAAATAAGTATAAAAAATATGCGAGCAATTGTAATACCTAAGTTCTTTTTTTTCTTTTCCATGTTTATTGTAAAATACCTACTCTGTATGGTTTTCGGTTCAGACATTTAAAATAACAGATGAACAGCAACAGTTATTTCTTTATTTTCATTACTTCCATATTTAAGGATTTCATGAAATTAAGTTTTTTGTTTGCTTTAAGTTTTGGAATTTTAAAAAGTTTCGGGTCAATTGTTTCTTCCGAATGTCTGATTAAGTCGAAAGTTGTTGTAATTAAACCATCTATTGACTTTATTATTTTTATCGGCAACGAATTTGAGATTTTTAAAAAATCAGCCCATCCGTCATAAATATGATTTTCAAATAAAGTCGGGTCTATTTTCAAAAATGAATTGTTGTAATAATAATCGTATACTCCTGCTTTCCAACTAAATCTAACAATTTCACATTTCATTCCGTTTATCTCAACTATTGTGTCAAGTTTTTCGATTGTTGGTTTGCCTATCATTTGATAATCCAAGTCAACAGAAGCATCTGAAACAACACAAGTATTTTCTCCTTCAATAAAAGCATATAATTTGTTTGTTTGCGGATTATAGATAGACCAAGATTGCGGATTGCAATTAGAGTATTTAATGTAACTGCCCTGTTTGTAACTTGTCGTTATGCTGTCTGTCCAAGAGCCGTCTTTTTTCATTTTTTCTACCATTATTTCCTCAGTTATACCCATTTCAGCCATTTTTTCTGAAATCTGAAACTCAAAATCGGTCTTGTATACCAATGTTCCCTCAAAAGATTGTCCGAATACAAGTCCTGTTGTTAAAACCAAAATTGCTGTAAGAATCTGTTTCATTTTCTAATTACGCATTAATTTGTAATCATAATCATCTCTAAAACCGATTTTCCCTTTCAAATTTTTCAATGACCTTTTATTTCTGCTTGCAATAAAGTCTATTAAAATTTTATCGGATAAAACAACTGATTCCAATAGAGCAAAGCCGCCATAATCAAAGGGAGAATGAGTTAAAGTTTTTCTTTTTTTCCTTATTGCCGTTTCCATGTTGCTAATTGTTCAAAATTTCGAGCGGAAAACGAGACTCGAACTCGCGACCCTAACCTTGGCAAGGTTATGCTCTACCAACTGAGCTACTTCCGCAATTTTTGTACCTCGGGCGGGACTTGAACCCGCACAACCGCAATGGTTACGGGATTTTAAGTCCCGCGTGTCTACCAATTCCACCACCAAGGCAACCTTTCATATAAAAAAATTCGAGCGGAAAACGAGACTCGAACTCGCGACCCTAACCTTGGCAAGGTTATGCTCTACCAACTGAGCTACTTCCGCCTCTCCGAACGAAGATTTGCAAAGATACACATTTTTTTTGATTTTTCGCACTTTTTTCATTTTTTTGTAAAAAAAAATTAACTCAAATCCCCTTTTCGTCTAAAAGAAGGGATAAAACTTTTTTGTTCCGATGCCTTGAAAATCCCTTTTTTTACCGATTTTACCTCTTCAACCGTATAGAAAGTATTGCTGTCAATGGCGTTGATTTGCTTTATCAGATGCGATAAATATTTCCGATTGATGATGGAAAAGATAATTTTCAGTTCTCCCGTACTGCCCTCCGCATTGATGATGGTGTATCCGTAATTATGTGTCTGCAACACCTTTATAAATTCGGGAATATGCTCTTTGGAAAAAATACGGATAATCACCGAACCGATGGACAGCCGCTCTTCCACGCGCATTCCTACGTAATTTCCCGTAGCGTAACCCAATCCGTACGCCAAAAAAGTAACGGCATTTTCCAAATGACCCAAAATTTGACTGATGGCAATCAACCAAATCATTGACTCAAAAAACGCCAAAAAAGGCACGATATGCTTAAATCCTTTCGAGACAAAAATCAGCCGCAGCGTGCCGATTGTCTGGTCGCAAATACGTGCAAGAAAAATGAGCAAGGGCAGAATAACCCAAGAAAACAAGTGTGAATCTAACGAAAATGCCGATAAAAATTCCATAAAATTATAAAAAAATTAGTTCAAATAAGGTTCTTCGGGCGTGTCCAACCAAGAGGAAAAATCACTTCCCAAAGACTCTACAACGCTGTTCCAACACAATTTATTGTTCGGGTCAAAAAACTTTTTTTCGTCCCAATCCGCAACCACCCAAAGTTTCTGATTGATTTCCTCTTCCAACTGTCCGTCCGTCCAACCTGCATAGCCCAAATAGAACCGAATCAGGTTTTCGTCCAAGATTTCCTTTTTTATCGAGTGCAGCAAATCGGCAGCGGACGCCCCGTAATGAATCGTGTCGGTTACGGGAATGCTGCCCTTTAACAAATCGCCGTAACTGTGCAGAAAAAATAGCATATTCACATCAACGGGACCGCCCCACCAAACAGGAATATGTTCGTTTTGCGTATCGGGAAATATATTTTTTAAGGTAAGCGGCAAATCTTTGTTCAGCGTGATGCCGAAACTGCCTTTTTCGTTATGTTCAACCAGCAAAATAACGCTTCTGTCAAAGAAAAAATCCCCCTTCAAAGGAACGGCGACCAACAATTTCCCCGACTGTAAAGGCGTCTGCGTCAGACTGAAATTTAAAAATGGATTGTCTTGCATATTCTATTATCAATGTTTGCAAAGATACACTTTTTTTACAATAATTAAAAATTAGACAACTTGCGGCGAGGAAAATAAAATATTATCCCTTTTTCCCCGTTATTTTTTTATATTATCGTATCAAAATCAAGCCAATAGTCCATTGAAAATTCGGTTTTTTGTTGTTTCAGTTGTTTTTTGTTGTTTCGGTTGGGGGGCGGAGGCACAGACTTATTCCAATCGAAACAGTAAAACTATTGTCGTTGATGCCGATACGCTGGTTTTGGATAGTTCTTCGTTGGTTGTCGGCAGCGTGGTGTTGGAAGGCGTTGATACAGCGGATTATGAGATAGATTATATGAACGGACGGATTATTATCAAAAATCCTGATTTACAGGGAAAAACCATTTCGGCGGCTTACCGCAAATATCCCTACCGCCTCAACCAAATCTCCATCAATAAACCTATTTCCCTGATAGAGAAACAGTTATACAATCCTGTCAATCCGTTTTCCATTGCCGAATCGGTTTCGCCGATGGAGGCGTTGTTTTCGGGGTCAAACTTAAATTCGTACGGCAGCATTTCGCGGGGAGTTTCTGTCGGGAATGCCCAAGATATGGTTGTCAATTCCAATTTGAACCTGCAACTCTCTGGAAAACTGGACGATGACGTTGAACTGATTGCGAGCATCACCGACCAAAATATTCCCATTCAGCCCGAAGGAAATACGCGGCAGTTGAAGGAGTTTGACAAAGTGTTCATTATGCTTCGATACAAAAACAGGGCAACGATTACAGCGGGCGATATTGAATCGAAATCGCCTGAAAATACGTACTTTATGCGTTTTACGAAGTTGGGACAGGGCTTGCAGGGAAACATTTTGTTTGAAAATGTCCAAAAAAACAACGATACGGCGTATTACCAAGTGGGATTGAGTGCCTCGCTGGCAAAGGGAACTTTCAATCGGCAAAACCTCGTTCCGATTGACCAAGTGCAAGGACCTTACAAATTGCAAGGTGTTAATGGTGAGGCGTTTATCATTGTTTTGGCGGGAAGTGAACGCATATATATCAATTCGGTTTTGCTCACACGCGGGGAAGATGCCGATTATGTGATAAATTACAACAACGGCGAAATCACTTTTACACCTAAACGTATGATTACCAACGATTTACGCATTGTCGCCGAGTTTGAGTATTCCGATAGAAATTATCCGCGTGCCATTGTGCATCTCAACACAGAGGCTTCATGGAAAAAAGCGGCTTTCCGTTTCAATTTTTTTAACGAACAAGATATGAAAAATCAACCCAATGAGATGAATTTAACCGATGCGAACCGCGATTTTTTGGCATTAATGGGCAATGATATGCAGAATGCGTATATGCAAAATATTGATAGTGTTGTATTTAACAGCAACGAAGTTTTGTACAAACTAATTGATACGCTGGTTGACGGGCGACATTACGATTCTGTTTTTGTGTACAGCACCCACAAAGACAGTGCTTGCTATCGGCTCGGATTTATGCTGGTTGGTCAGGGGAACGGCGATTATATTTTAACGCAAAGTACGGTGAATGGTCGTGTCTATCAATGGGTTGCACCCGTAAACGGCGTTTCGCAAGGCGATTATGCTCCTGTGCGTCTGCTCATTGCCCCAAAACGCACGCAAATGTACAGTTTAGCCCTTGATTACAAGCCGTTTGAATCAACTATTTTCAGCGTAGAGGGGGCATTGTCAAACAACGACCTCAACACCTTTTCAACCATCGGAAATGCCGACAATATTGGGTTTGGAGTGAAAACTTTTCTTTCGCACAGTTCAAAATTACAGAAGAAAAATAGCACAAAAACATCGCCTTGGCACACAAATATCAAAGCCTATTACGAAACAAAAAATAAAAATTTCCGATACATAGAAAATTATAAAAATGTCTCATTTGCAAGGGATTACAATCTTACCGATACGATGTTATCGCAAAACGAGCATCTTGCAGGCATTCAAATTGCGCTAATTGAACAACAAAAAGGGATAATTGATTACAATTTCAACACATATATTATTCCAAATTGTGATTATCAGGCGTTAAATAACCATTTGAAGAGCAATTTTTCGGTTAATGGATACAAAATTTTGTTCGATACCCGTCTTTTGAACAGCAAACAGAAAGATTACAAAACCTTTTTTCTGCAAAGCAACGAACTGTTTAGCAAGTCTTTCCGCCAGATTGAAATTGGCGTGTCCAACGAAATGGAACTGAATTTGTATCGTGCCTATCCGTCCGATTCTATTATGAATCAGAGTTTTGCGTACAACGAAGCCTCTTTTTTTATAAAAAACAACGATTCCACCGCTTCCGTCTATCGCTACGGATTGAGTTACAGCAACCGAATAGAAGGCATTGCACAGGACGGAATTTTATCTCAAAATGCTCTGGCACACAAAGTTACGGCAAATTTTGATTTTCTGAAATACATTGACCATCAATTGCGGTTCAATGCCGCTTACCGTTACCTGCAACTCACTGATAGTCTGGGAGAAAACACGGTATTGAGCAGCATTGATTATCAGGGCAGATTTTGGAAAGGAGCGGTGCAGTTGGGCGTTTTTTACGAAATCGGTTCGGGTATGGAGCAGAAAAATCAATATTCCTATCTGCGTGTCGCCGACGGACAAGGCGTGTACCAGTGGATTGATTACAACAGCAACGGCATCGAGGAATTGGACGAGTTTGAAACGGCAGTTTACAAAGACCAAGCCAATTATATCCGCGTGTGGCTGCCCTCCAACGAATACATCAAAACGTTCAACAACCAACTGACGCAAAGTTTGAGTATCCGACCTGTCAATATTTGGCGTAACGCACAGGGAATCAAGAAGTTCATCGCCCGTTTTTCCAATCTGACCACCTATCGGATACAAACGAAAAATACGCTTTCCGATAAACTCGCTTTTCTCAATCCCTTTGCCGCCAATGTAGCCGATACTTCGTTGATTTCCAATGCGAATAATTTCCGTAATGCACTCTCTTTCAATCAAATAAGCACAATATGGGGAATTGATGCCATTTATGCCAAAGGATTGAACAAAATGCTCAATGTGAACGGTTTCGGCGTTTCAAAAAATGAATCGTGGATTTTTTCGGGACGATACACTATTCATAAACTGTTTACGCTGAAATCGGAATACCAAAACGGCTGGATTGTGCAAAATTCTGAATTTTTAGCAAACAAAAACTACCGAATTTACTACAACAGCATCGAAGGCAATGTTATTTTCCAATACAACAACCTGAAAACCACCGCTTTATACAATTATACGCAGAAACTAAACAAGGACGGCATCGAGAAATCGTTCCACAACAAGGCAAGTCTCGAATGCAATTACAGTATGCCCAAACGCGGCAGTATCCTGCTGAAAACGACTTATTTCCACATTGTATTTCAAGGCGAAGCCAATAGTGCGGTCGGGTACGATATGCTCGAAGCCCTAAATCCCGGAAACAACGGACTGCTGACGCTCACCTACCAAACAACCCTGTGGCAAAACCTGCAATTAAACCTCTCCTACGAAGGACGCATCTCCGAACAAAGCAAAATGCGGCACGTGGGCGTGGTGGAACTGAGGGCGTATTTTTGAGTTTTTTCTTTGGACAACGGATAACAGCATAATTGTTGCAGATTTTTTTCACTTTTTCTTTCGTTTCGTCAAAATCATTCCAAATCTCGTCTGAAAGTTGCCTGAAAAGCATCTTTTTTTTGTTAAAAAACGGGTAAAATTGCTGTTAAGTAAAATTTTTTCTCGCTGATAATGAGGTAGTTATAAAAAAAATGCAAAAAAAAATTACAAAAATGAATTTCGTATTGAAAAAAATTGTATCTTTGCAACTCAGACATTTTGAATGTAAATTTTGTTATCATGTCATTGCAGGAACAGGAAGCACTGAAGGAAACATATTATAGCGAGGCTATCCGCTATATGGACAACGCTAAGGAAGATTTGAAAAAAGCGAAGAAAGAAGATAGCATTTACCGCGACCCGAAGTACGTCCGCAGGGCGTGCGGGACGGCATACAGCGGCGTTCTTATCGCATTGGACGGTTATCTCACGTTGAAGGGAATGGATAAGCCGACTAAAAAACAGCGGAAGTCAATTGAGTATTATCAGAGTACCATCACCAAAATTGACAAGAAAATGTTGAGCAACCTTAATCTTGCGTACAAAATTTTGCATTTATACGGGTATTATGATGGAATAGAAAGCGTAAACGTGATTAAAGAAGGTTTTAATTTTGCTTACGAAATTATCGAAAAAATTAAACCTATGGCTGAAGCGTAAAATTGGAAATTAATTAAATAAAAATATAGAAAATACATTTATAATTTAAAACCGCCGGCAACGGAATAACTGCCATAAACTAAGATGAAACAGAGAAATAGAT
>JGI24702J35022_10002648_pt1 | contig 10863 bp, 8 predicted proteins | sample TergutTh196P4_FD_35022 | JGI IMG/M metagenome (IMG submission 35022)
TTTCTGCAGGCAGGGCGGTTTTGTACAGTTTCCGGCAACGAAGGTGGGGCAGCAGAAAACACAGGCTGCAAAGGCAAGCTCCTGCCAAATACAGGCACAACAAGAGGGGCTTGCCGGCAGGTGAGTTGCCGGGGCTTCTGCCTGGGGCAAGATCACCAGGGTTGGCTGTTATTGGTACCAGGGCGGCTTCCGGCGCTGCAATGGATACAGTCTCACTTATCCTTTCACTAGCAGCCCCAGGCAAAAGTTGTGCTATTGACGGGGATTTATCCAGATCACCTACTACATTCCAGATACTAAAGCGGGAAGGTATGGAAAGCGGTATAAGGAGGCGGCAAATGACAATGGCCCAAAGCAGCATAAATGTCTTTTTGGGCAATTTGTATATAAAAAACCAGCGCAGGGCTGCAACCGCCAATATGGCAAAAGAGGCATAAAAGCTCATACTGAAAATAACCATATCAATTTGCCCTTAAGAAAGTTTTGATATAAGGTCTTTTAGCCTTTTTATTTCCTTTTGGGAGAGTTTTTTTCGTCCAAGAAGGGATGCCATCAGTTGATCGCTCTTACCGTCAAACATTTTGTCGATTAAGGCCCTGGTTTCCGTTTCCTGCGCCTGCTCCCTGGTTATAAGGGCATGGCAGACAAAGTTAGGCTCTTCCCGGCCTACCGCCCCCTTGGCGATGCACTTTTTGATGACTGTATAGGTGGTAGTTTTGCTCCACGCCGTCTTTTCGGCGAGAATTTCAGCTATTCTACTGGCTGTTGTGCTACCTTCCCTCCAGAGAATGTCCAAAACCTTTAATTCTGAATCAAATATCCTCATAAATCCCGCCAAGTAAGATTTCAAGTTTACTCTATCACAGTAGAATAGATTTTTCAAGTATAATTATGGTTGGCGAAAAACTAGCCTACTGAAAGAACGGTGCCCCTTCGGGTTGTTGATTTAATACAACTTATATGCTAATTTTTACCAATTGAGGTTGTAGCTCAGCTGGATAGAGCATCAGATTGCGGATCTGAAGGCCGGAGGTTCGAATCCTCTCAGCCTCAAAAAAAGTTTTTGGCATCATGCAAATTTCCATACAAAATGTTGTAAAAACCTATAATTCCGGCAAACAAGCTACCGAGAGAATAGCAGCCCTTGACGGTGTATCAATTGAAATGACAAGCCCAAGTCTGATAGGGTTGGTAGGCCCTAACGGTGCCGGAAAAAGCACCTTGATGAAGCTGCTTGTCGCTGCCCTTCTGCCGAGTTCAGGCAGTATCATGCTTGACAATGAAAATCTACAATCGAAGGAAACATACCTTAAAAGCGCATTGGGCTATCTTCCGCAATCTTTTGGCCTTTATGATGAATTGACCGTCTGGCAGTTTCTGGACTATATGTCGGCTTTGAAACAGATAAAAGACAGCAGTGAGCAGATAGCAAAGGTTATACAGCAGACAAATCTTGATGAAATTAAAAAACAGAAAATCAGAACCTTATCCGGGGGCCAAAGACAGCGCGTGGGAATAGCCCAGGCCCTGTTAGGCGATCCTGTGCTGCTCATTCTTGACGAACCCACCGTCGGGCTTGATCCGGAAGAACGAAGAAATTTCCGCAATCTGTTATCCCAAAGCGCCCAGGAAAAAATTGTTCTGCTCTCCACACATATAATCGAAGATGTCTATCATATATGCAGCAGGATAATTGTCATAAACCATGGGAAAATACTGTTCGATGGCAAGCCGGAGGAGCTAATTCAGGCGGCACATGAAGGCAGCATTAATGATCCATCACTGGAAGACGCTTATATGTACTTAATTGCCAAAAACCATAAAATGTAATAAAATGTCTTATTGAGGTATAATATATGAAAAAATTTTATCTGGTTTTTATTTTATTTACAATTATTGGCTTTACAATTTTTAGTGACAACGGCGAAATTTCCGGAACACAGGAAGAAATAGATTTCTTATTGTTTCTGCCAAATAGTAGCAGCCAGTTTGTTGATGAAGAGCAAGCAATGATTCATCTTGACAATGTAGCAAGATATTTGATGAGCATGAATATAAATCCTGGTCAAATTCGTGTGGACGGATATGCCGCAGCTGCGGCAAATGATATTGATTCTTTGGATTTATCAATGGAAAGGGCCCTTTATGTGGTAAATGAGCTGCAAAAACGCGGGATCCCGGATTTTTTATTTACCGATCCGCAGGCTTTTGGAGAAGTGGATTTTTGGGGGAACAATGTAAATGAAAATGAAAAAATCCCAAATAGACGTGCCAGAATATTACTAAGCGGTCATGTCCTGACACCTGAAACAATGGACTCTTTGGATCCCGGAATTGATACGTTAGATTTTGATAGCACCCGCCCGGCAGAGGGTTCCGTATTCCCCTGGCCATTGCTTCTATTAATTATCCCTTTAATTGCCGCGATTCTTTTCATAGCGTCAAAATCCAGAAAAAAAGAAACTTTAAAGACAATACCTATGACGGTAGACAGGCTGCCGGCAGATGCAGTGGCAGTAAGTTATACAACAGTAAATTTGGAGGAAGAGATTCGTTTATGCGCATACGAACTTTATCTGGAGCGTAATGGCCAGAATGGCGATGCGTATAGAGACTGGTGCAAGGCCATACTATTGGTCTGCGCCCGGTATCAAGCTGAAGGCTACCAGACTTATGCAGAAGACGGGAATTGGTTGGCGCACCGGGAGAACAATTTCGTTAAGACATGATTTTATTTTCGTTGGCACGTGTAGAAACAACAAGGATCTTCAAAGTTCCTCATTCCTGGCTCTTTGTAGTACTAACCGTAATTACGCCTATATTCGGTTTTACCATTTTCAAGATAAACGAGGTAGAGACAGCAGGGACTCAATTGATTATCAATCCGCTAATTACCGGAACAATTGGCTCTGCAATTCTTTTCGCGCTGTTTACGCTGTTGGAACTGGACAGGGTAAACAAGTACAGAGTTTCCAACCTGACTAACACCATAACATCCCCGGTCGTACTCCATATCGCAAAAATGATCGCCGTCTTTGCTGTTATTGCACTTGCCGGCCTTGTAACGATCCTTGCCTACTTCCCTTACACCATGGCAAAAATGGAATCTTTTGCTGACCCAAAACTCTATATATCATCGTATTGCCTTTTCATGATACCAGCCATGTGCTTTGGCAGCCTATTTGCGGCTATCTTTCATCAAATATTCCGGCGGGCAGATATTTCCTTTGTCATGGTTTTGGGCTGTGTATTTTTTAGTTATCATTTTTATGCTGTCGGCGATATTTTGTTAAGCTGGGTAATTATCAATATTCCGGTATTTTCTGACGGTTTCGGTAACTCGAGGCCCTTAAGAATGGGGCTTTACAACCGTCTGTTTTGGCTTATGGTTCTGACAGGGTCTTGGGTTTTATCCCTTTTATGCACAAGAAAATACGAAAAAAATATTTTTAGTTCTTTTTTGCACAACAGCAAGAAATGGTATCTGCCTGTGTTGGGTGTGTTTTTGCTTGGGCTAAGCATAAACCACTATCGCAGTCAGCCTTTTTTTAACAAAGCCCCGCTGGAAACAGACTGGAGCGGGTTTGATTCTGTTTACGAAACAAACGCCGGATTGAAAATAATATCGGCGACTGCCCACGTAAGGCCGGATTTTATCCGGGGAACACTGTTAGGTGAGATCGCCTACCTTATAAATGAAGACAGTGCTTATGGCATAAAGAGAATGAATATAAACTGCGGATACAGTATTTACAGCATGACTGCGGACGGCATTCCTGTTCCATTCACCGATTTAGATAACGACCAGTTTTTTACAAAAAACATTGAGTTTAATATTCCAGAAGGAACAAAAGAGTTAAAAGTCGAGTATGGCGGTTATCCCAAACTCTGGGGAGCATCAAGATTAAGCCTTTTAGGTGTAGAAATTAGCCGCCAAAATGCCGAACTTCGTATGAGCGCTCTCATTCCCGATTTACGCTTAAGCGAAACCAGAACAGAAGTCAGTGTTGTTTTACCGGATAATTTTATTCCCCTGCCTTCAAACCTGAATGTAATGACCGGTGACCCAAAAGACAATGGGGACGGTACAAGAACATGGGTAATTTCGCACCCATCGGTTGATTACATAGAAATTTTCGCAGCGGACTATGCAAGTAGAACGGTGGAAATAACAGTCCCAACGGCACCTTCAATGACCGTGGAATTTTTTTACCACAGAAACTTCGAGGAACTTTTAGAAGAAAACAGCATAGACGAAGTTTTAATCGATGTTTTTAACTTCTGCATTGAACGTTTTGGGCCATTGCATTTTTTACAGGATAATTACTTGAGATTGGTTATGACATCGGCATACAACTTTGGCGGCGGCGCGGTACCGGGCCTAAGCGACATGAGTGAAACCACCTTTTCCATTTATTCCCTTACCGACCCCTGGAAAGGGGCTGCAGGCAAGGAAATTCTCGCCCATGAAATAATCCACCAGTGGTGGGGGCTTAACCGGGTGGTTTGGGATGATTACGATGATTTCCCCGCATGGACGGCTGAGGGCCTTACCGTTTACTCAACGTATCGATTGTACAAGGAAAAATACGGCGAAGAGTACGGACAAGCTAACTATGTGAATAGATGGAAACAGGTCGTTGAAGAAATGAACCGCAATTTCTACCGCCGCCATCCGGAATATTTAGGCCTTTTGCCACAGCGTTTCGCCGACCTTATTAGTGTAAGTGAAAGGAATATCTTAAAATACAACTATATGCCCCTTCTGATTCACCGGGCTGCGGAACTTGTTGGCGGGGATGAAATTATGGACGGGATACTGTTTGCCCTGGCGCAATCAAATAACTATGAAAATTTGTCATTCGAGGAATTTCTAAAAGCCACTGGCTTTGAAATGGAGGATTTGCTTTAGTGCCCAGAATCTTTTGGTATGAACTCAAGAGGTTGATTTTCAATAGGTTATTTTTATCGCTATTAACCATCACTGTAGTTTATAGCTATCTAACACTGACAAGGGAAATAATCCTTGGGATCGCATTTACTGCGCCATTTTCACCCTGGAGTTACGGAGCCTACCTTGCGAACCTGCTGCCTTTGCTTATGATAACGCTGCTTTTTTTTATTACCTTTATGTACTCAAACCATGAAAAGCAAGTCAGGCAGTTGACATTCGCCACCCCTGTCAATCCCTTTAAATTTGGACTTGTTAAGGTCTCTGCTATGACCGCAGGGTTTCTTGTTGTGTCATTATTTATCATCGTACTCAGCATGGTTTTTTATGCCATACTATTTCGATTTTACTGTTTTAGTGATTTTATCCTTCCCATTGCTATCACATTAATTCCAAGCTTACTTTTTTTCCTCGGTGCCAGTCTATTGCTTAGTGGTATACACGTAAGTACCCTGTATGTTTTGATGGTTGCCGCACTTTTACTGGGCTTTTTGCCAGGCATTTTGCCGACTCATACGTTTTTGGATCTGTACGGTTCCAGCTTTTTCAGCACCTACCCGCTTGCCTTGCCCATAGGACTTGACGGCGAGCCTATTTTTTCCTTGCCGGTTTCCTTCATTTCGGGCCAGATATTTTTCAGCGCTACCGGCCTTTTGATGGCATTCCTTGGTTTAAAGCGGTATGCAAAATGAAAGCGTCTTGCTTATTATTCAAATATGGTCTATACTGGCTTGAGGAGTTAAAAAATGGCAGAAAAGGAATTTTCAATTACTGAAAATGAAACCCCAAACGGCATCAAACTTATCATAAAAGGCAGCCTGGATTACGTCAGGTCTGAAGAACTGCAAAAACACTTGACAGATACCCTTAACGATGGGAAAAAGAATATCATCCTGAATATGCACCTGGTTGACTATCTGTGTTCCACCGGAATCAGGGTAATCCTGAAAACATACAAAGATGCCAAAAATGCAGGCGGCTCATTTGGGATCGAAATGCCTTCCGAGAGGGTCAGGAATGTCTTGGGCATGGTCGCACTGGATGAGATGCTGATCACATAAAAGCATTATGTATTCACTGAGAACAAAAATACTGTTAATAGTGCTTGTTTTCCTGGCGTTCATTGGAACAGCGTTTGTTTTTTATTCAATAGTAACCACAGTTAATTACAAGCGCCTACGTCTTGATGGCATTGAAAAAACCGTTGCATTTGAATCAGAGAAAGTTAACAGAATTATTGCAGCAATTGAACGTGATGCTATATCGCTGTCCCGTGATGGTTTACTGTATTATAAATTCCAGTCCAGTGAAATTAGTGAAATTTCGGTGCTGGAATACCTTCGCAGCTTTCCAACCGTTATAGGCGGCGGCTTATGGTTCGAGCCTTACGCCTATAATAAAGAAAAGCTTCGTGCTGGTATCTACGCATTCAATGACAAGGCAAAAGGCGAGGTGCGCCTGGACGAGTTCGAGATGGACGAATATGACTATCACAACGAAAACTGGTACCGCGAGATCGCTGACGCAATACAGCAGCCATATCAGGTTGTTTGGACAAAGCCCTACCTCGATGACACCTCATTTTGCCTGGTAACAACCGCCGGTGCAGGAATCTATGACGATGCAGGCCGCTTGATTGCAGTTTCCAATATCGATTGGGAAATAGACGAAATGGTTAATGAGTTATTTAGAATAAAACCAACAGAAAGCAGCTTTGTTTTGCTCTGTGCCCCTGAACATAGCCTGATTATTTCCAGCACCTACAACTCAGAAAAGTTAACATCCCTTAATGACATCCACTGGGATATACATGCTGGTTCTTTTTTTCTTAACGGCAGCAACTATCTAACGTTCAGCCGGGATATGGACAACGGCTGGCTCCTTTCCGTATCAATCCCCGAAAGGGAAATCTTTGCTGAAATCGAAAGCCAAAACAACCGTTATTCAATGATAATTGCATTTTCATCCGTTGTAATGCTCGTCCTTGCATACGCTTTTATATCCCGGTTAATAAATGCGCCGATAGGTCATCTGATAAAGGATGTCGCCCAGCTTGCCCTGGGAAACCTTGAAATTCGCGTTAGAGAATCTTCCAGGGACGAGTTAGGTATGCTTGGCCGGGCCTTTAATAAAATGACATCCGATTTAAAGATATCAATCGAAGCATACACAAGGGAACACACGGAAAAACAACGAATTGCCGCAGAACTGAACATTGCCGCAAAAATACAGGCCAGTATGCTTCCGTGTATTTTCCCGCCTTTCCCTGACAAAAATGAATTTGATATATACGCTTCAATGCTTCCCGCAAAGGAAATAGGCGGGGATTTTTACGACTTTTATTTTATCGACGAAAACAACCTGGCAGTGACAATCGCGGACGTGTCAGGCAAAGGTGTTCCTGCTGCGTTGTTTATGGTCATTGCGAAAACCCTCATCAAAAACACCGCCTGTTCCGGCAAAAGCCCAAAGGAGGTGTTTGAAACCGTCAACAATATGCTTAATGAAAACAACGATGCGGGGATGTTTGCGTCCGCGTTCATGGGTTATTACAACCTAAGAACCGGAAAGTTTCTCTATGTCAATGCCGGTCACAATCCGCCCCTGATAAAAAAAAGCGGGGGCGAATACGGATTCTTAAGCGCAAAACCATGCCTTGTCCTTGGATGCATAGAAGACATCGAATACAGGGAAGAGGAAATAACACTAGAACCGGGAGATACCCTTTTTTTATACACCGACGGTGTAACTGAATCCATGAATGCAGACAGGGACTTTTTTTCCGAGTCCCGCTTGCTTGAGGTATCGAAAAAGTGCAGGGATCTTCCGCCAAAGGAGCTGTTAGCCGCAATAAAGCAGGAGATAGACGGCTTTGCCGGCGATGCAGAACAGGCCGATGACATCACTATGCTTGCATTGGGGGTAGTGCACCTGTCAGAGCCTTCGATTAAGGAGATTACAGTTGATGCAAACACGGATAATCTAAGCAAAGTGATCTGCTTCATAAATAATGAACTCGCGCAGTATGATTGCCCTCCGGATACGCTGAAAGATATTGATGCCGCAGTAGAGGAAATTTTTGTGAACATAGCAAAATACGCTTATAAACAGGCAGAGGGCAAGGCAGTTGTCGGCATTATACCTGGAGCAGAAACCGTAATCCACTTCGAGGACTCAGGTAAACCATTTAACCCCCTGGAAAAAAGTGTCCCTGATTTTGACAAACCCCCTATTGACCGCGAAATAGGAGGACTTGGGGTTTACCTTGTAAGAAAGTTGATGGATGAGGTTGATTATTCCCGTATTAATAATAAAAATATACTTGTGATGAAAAAAAGACTCGACAGAACTTAGGCACGGGAGTTAAGGAATGATAGTTGTAAAGTTTGGCGGTACATCAATAGGATCCCTTGAGGGGATAAAGAAAATAATAGAAATACTCAAAGACGGGGAGCATAGGGCAAGGACTGGCGTTGTGGTTGTGTCGGCGCTTTCGGGAACAACCGACTCCCTGATCGAGATGAGCCGTCTGGCGGCTTATGGGGAAGACAGGTACATCGAGATTGCCGGGAACATTAAGAAACGGCATGAAGAGATGGCAACTGCATTCCTGGTTGGAACCGCCCTTGAAAAAACACTTGAAGGCTTGGGCTCAATAATCTTAGAACTTAACCGGATTCTTGAGGGCGTAGCGATCCTCCGAGAATCGTCACTGCGTACTTTGGACTTGGTGATGAGTTTCGGCGAAAGGCTTTCTTCTTTCTTGCTGGCTGCCATATTAACAGCCAACGGACTTCCGTCTGCTGTTTTTGATACCCGGCCCCTTGTCAAAACTGACAACGATTTTGGGAAGGCAAATTTCATTCCGGTTGATACCTATCAAAACATTCGCGCACATTTTAATGCCCCTGGCCCAGGTGGTAAAAACACGGAAAGGCCAATACAGGTTGCCACCGGTTTTATCGGCAGTGCGAATGACAACTCGGTTACCACTTTGGGGCGCGGGGGATCGGACTTGAGCTCCGCGATTTTCGCCGTTGCCCTTGAGGCGGAAGAACTGGAAATCTGGACCGACGTAGACGGCATCCTGACCGCAGATCCCCATCAGGTGAAAAATGCTTTCAGGATTGCCAGCATTTCCTACATAGAAGCCATGGAGATGTCGCATTTTGGTGCCAAGGTAATATACCCGCCCGCCATTAGGCCGGCTCTGGAAAAAGGAATACCGATCAGGATCAAGAACACTTTTAACCGCATATGCCCCGGGACTGCCATAATCAAGGAGGCCGAGGAAAGCGCTTTCCCAATACGGGGGATCAGTTCCATAAGCGGAGTTGCCCTGGTCTGCATCGAAGGATCTGGCATGGTGGGGGTTACCGGCTTTTCCGCCAGGTTATTCGGCGCACTGGCACGGCGGGGCATCAACATAATCTTCATCTCGCAAAGTTCAAGCGAATACTCCATTTGTATTGCCGTTCTTCCTTCCGACGCCGCTGCTGCAGGGGATGTAATCGAAGCAGAGTATGCCCAGGAGATTGCTGCCGGAACCATTGAAACCCCCGTGATAGAACGGAACCTTTCCATCATTGCGGTAGTGGGTGCCAAAATGAAAAAAATCTCCGGCATTTCCGGGAAAGTGTTCCATGCCCTGGGCAGGAACGGAATCAACATTGTTGCAATTGCCCAGGGGTCTTCGGAGATGAACATTTCCGCAGTGATTGCGAAACAGGACGAAACCAAGGCACTTAACGCAATCCACGAGGCCTTTTTCCTGTCCGGCGTCCGCTCTGTAAACCTTTTCCTATTAGGGACGGGCCTTATCGGCGGAACCCTGCTGGAGCAGATCGCCGGACAGCGGGAAATACTCGCGGAAGAATACAAAATCAGGATCAACCTAACCGGTGTCGCGGATTCAAAGATGATGTTTTTTAACCCAGAGGGGATCGATCCCAAAACCGCAAAGGCCGTGTTGAAGGGCCAGGCCGAAACTGCCGATACAATTTCCCCCCTCGACCATGCCGCTTTCGTCGCGACCATGAAGGCCATGAACCTGCCCAACACCTGTTTCTGCGACTGCACTGCCAGCAACGAAGTGGCGCTCTGGTACGCGGAAATACTAATGTCGTCAATTCCGGTTGTCACCCCGAACAAAAGGGCCAATTCAGGCACCCTTAATTATTACAAAACGATCACAGGCTTTTCCCGCAACCGTAACATCCCCTACCTGTATGAGACCACGGTCTGCGCCGGCCTCCCTGTGATTTCCACCCTCCGCGATCTCTTCATGTCCGGCGACAAAGTTAGGCGCATAGAGGCCGTCCTTTCCGGCACGTTAAGTTATATCTTCAATAATTTTGACGGCTCCAAGCCATTTTCCGCCCTGCTTCGGGAGGCAAAAAGCAAGGGCTACACAGAACCCGACCCCAGGGACGATTTGAACGCAATGGACGCGGCCCGTAAGGCCCTTATCCTTGCAAGGGAATGCGGGCTATCCCTGGAATTCCAGGCGGTTGACATAGAGCAGATCCTGCCCCCAGCCTGTTTCAAAGCTGACGGGGTGGAGGCCTTTTTTACCGAATTGGAAAAGTCCGACGCTTCCTTTGAAAAACGCCGCCTTGACGCTGCTGCGAAAGGAAAGGCCCTGCGCTACGTAGCGGTAATCGAGGAAGGGGCAGCTAAATTGTCCCTCCGCGAAGAATTCGTAGACAGCCCCTTTTTGTCTTTGACCGACGCCGACAACATCGTAGTCATAACAAGCGACCGCTATTCCGTCCTTCCCATGGTCATCAAGGGCCCAGGCGCCGGTGCCCAGGTCACAGCCGGAGGGGTTTTCGCGGACATAGTGCGAATTGCAAGGACTCTGGTGTAATAGAATTCGGGTGACTGACACCTTTTAAAGACATATATAATTT
>JGI24702J35022_10002649_pt1 | contig 10861 bp, 2 predicted proteins | sample TergutTh196P4_FD_35022 | JGI IMG/M metagenome (IMG submission 35022)
CATTGATTGGCTGCCTGACTGTCAGGATCCAAGCCGGGAACATTGGATGTATTCCAGTTTGTGCCGGATGTAAGGCTAACTGTCATCCCCAGGTCAAGGGCTTTGTTCATCACGACCTTTACGGTGTGCTCCCACATCTTTGACCCATACGAAAAAGTCGCTACGTCAATGCCGGTATTACTGAGCTGGCAAAGCTCCATTCCCCTAAAGCCGCCGTCGTACATTGCCTGGACTTCCTCTTCGAGCGTTTCATCGGTATGAGCGCCCGAAGCCATCCACCAGCGCACTTCTGTGCGGAATTCTATATCTGGTTTGGTATAATTGTCTTGCAGCTTTTGATAAAAGGGCGAGGGGGCTTGTGTGTTCGACGCTGCAAAGGTCACTCCGGAAATCAATTACAAAAACAAGCATAAGGCAAATGATAATATAATAGCTTTCTTCACTTAAATCACTCCAATCAGTTATTATTAAATTCAGTTTTATTCTCAAATTGTTTTAGCTTGTATCTTGGCAACTTACGTATCAATAACGCTTATAAAGAATTAAGAAATTTCGTATGAGTCCTGAATCCTGAATCTTGAGTCCTGAATCCTGAATCTTGAATCCTGAATCTTTAATTCTTGCAGCCGCAGACCGCTTTAGCTCAATATATCCGGTTTTGCCTGATATTTTGTGGCAAACAGATGACGGTAGTTTATACGAATTTCTGACAACGAAGATGGGGAAGGGGAGGGCATGGTTTCGAGGTTTGGTGCCATGTTTAACCTGGCTTGGGGGATGACGCTTCTCAATCGTCAACCCCAATCCAGGCAAATAAGGCTTAAAATCAAGTAGATAATGCTATTAAGGTTTGAACGTCAACCTTGATGATGGCTTTTGAACGGTTACAGCTAGTATGAATCGCAGTAGTTTGCGATGACTTCGATCATGTCCGCCAAGTCCACTCTGCCGTTGAGTGCTACGTCGCAGTCTTTGGCTGAGGCGATGTCAAACTTTACTACTTCCCAATCCGCCTCCAGGTCATTTGCAAGATAGTAGTAAACAACAATTGCCAGATCGAGTTCGTCAATCTTACCGTCATGGTTCAGGTCGTACTTTGAAAATACAGTCTTTGTTACGATGGAAGTCGCGGCTTCAGTCGTCATGATCAAGCTAGGCTTGGCGCCGGATAATCCGAAAACATCACCCGTGACCGAGATATCGGTGAAAGTGACTGTTGTATTGCCGAGGAGATCGCGAGCCGCTCCACTGATCCTCAAGACGTCCAGCGGGTCATTGCTTTGGACAAAGCCGGGACAATACAGTTTCACGGTTCCCTTCCACAGTTGGGCGCCCACATATTCCCATGCAAGCGGTTCCAGAATTGAGAAGCCGTTCAACGCGGTAGCGTTGTTAAGATCCAAATACCTGCTGTCTGCTGTGAAACTCAACGTGACGACTCCCGCGCCCTTTGCGTCGCTCAGGGATACAGTGTAAGACGCCGGGGCGCCCAATCCCACAGCGTCTGCGTCTGCGCGGATTGATGCCATGATGCAGTTTTCTATTTCCTCAAGCACATATGGCGCCAATGTCACACCGGTTAAGCCAAAATTCTGGAGTGCACACCTTGTACCTCCATAGAGTGAACCGTCATTAGCATTGGATTCGCCCAGAATTTGATTATGGTAGAAATTAACAGCGTTGCCCAAAGTTGTAGACAGTTTGATTTCCAGCGTGTTTACTCCGGGCTTCAGATATTCTCCAATATCCAGTTTATCACTGCTTTGATTTATTCTGCGAAGCAACTGGCCATTAACCGTTACACCGGTTATCATATCATTGTTGTGTACCAAGTTAAGGACATATCCTGCTTTTGATGAATCCCAGTTAGCCGGAAGATTAAAGCTAGTGGTATAGACGCCGATACCACTGACGTAGAGCATAGCAGGATTGGCGCCTGACGCCCACACGCCAAGTTCGGCTAATTGTGCCGGTGTTGCCGCTAAATCTCTCCACATGCCCAGTCCGACAGATCCAAAATCAATGGTCGTTTTCTTGGTAGCGGTTGGGTTGATCAGCACATTTGCCAGATCGGCGGACCAACCTTCGATAGACAGATTCCAGTTGGCGCCTGTGAGATTTATTGGTTCAGGAGTGCTGGTAATTGTTACGGATTTAGAATATCCATTCGAGAATGCGGCATTATAGGTTCCGGGTGTAGTTATCTTCGCCATGTAGCCGTTATCGGTGTATTCGAGCTCGGCTTCAGACGATGTAGCCCATACCGCTTTACTCTTTCCAAAAGCGGTTGAATTATCCGAAATCGCGACAATTGCAGCCTCTTTTCCGCCTATAACCATAGGAACGACAACCTTGCCGTTCACAAGGTTATACGTTGGGATAGGCGTTACTTCGCCGGTCACGGCATCCAGCAGATAAGGAGCGCCAGATCCTTCAAGGGCTACGTCAACAGTGACTGCGGTCGAATTATGGTTGTACAGGAAGTGGTAATTGCTGCCATCGTAATCCAGGCGGCGTTGACTTCGAAGATTGTATTGGGTATAGGAGGTAGAGGCTGTGATATCGTTATCTGAAAGCCAAGCCATGAGTCCGTCCATGTCGGCGACCTGGGTGACGTTATCCAATGCCAAAGCCTCGGCAAGGGTATCGGTTAATACTTGATTGCTGTCGGTCCCCCAAGCTTTTGCCGGAAGCTGCCCCGCAAAAACAACAGGCAGTCCAGCTTTCGCGAATTCCAAAATTTTGTCGGCAGTTTCCTGTTTGAGGACATCCAGATTGTTAATAATTAATGCTTTTGCGCCGGAACGGTCAAATACACCATCACTGACAGTACAATTATCATGACTAAAGATACCTTCGGAATAAACCTCATAGGAAAAACCTCTGTTGAGAAGAACCGGATAGACCGAATTGTCGGTGCTATCGGATTCTCCGGCAGGACGGGCGCCAGGCAAGTTGACCTGACCGGGGCGTGTATAAGAGAAGGCGTGCGTCATGACGGCTAAATCAAATTTGGCTGTGCCAGCCTGAAGGACAGCCTGAGTTCTGGCAAGATAATCCGAGAATATGTCAAAATCCTGCCACCCAGGCGTGCGCTCACCCCAGTTGTCGCCCGCCGTTGGAAAGGTAGTCCATCCCGGCCATGTGTTGCCTCGTAAAAGTTTAGCGGGAGTGACGTCCGGTATAAACAGAGCGTCGGTGTAGGGATAGGAATAACCATGGATCACGACACGGTTAACGCCAGCGGCCAGATCCCTTTGGATTGCGGCAACACTACTGCTCCAAGGCGTGCGATATATTCCGGAAGAAGCCATAGTTTCGGAAGACACGATATAGTTGCCAGCCGTAAGAGTACCGGTAGCTACGGTACGGTACCGATCAAGGTTTGATCCGAATTCAAGGGATTCGCCTTCGGCTTCTGTTGATACCGTAGCCGCCAATCCTTCGTCAATATATCCGGTATGGGTATAACTTTGTGTTTTCAAGCCCCATCCAAATTCTCCGGCCCAGGTTTTGAAGTGTTTCATTCGCTTAACATAAAGTTCGGCTTGCGCAGTCATGAAATCTTCAACAAAATCGTTTTCATTTCCCTTATTTGACGTCATTCTGTTTGAGCCTACCGCACTGAACAGAAAAGGTAAATATTTGGTTATGTCATACCCCTTTTGCGCTCTGATCTCATCGCTCATCTCACTGTTCCAGTTCATTGTCCCAGTTGTTTGTTCAAGAGAGTCTTCAAAGAACAGCCCGGGTTTCGCTTTCATAAGTCCGAGAAGTTCCGGGTTAAGGATAAAATCATCCCAATAATCGGTCAGCGCTTTTGCGCCTGTCTCGCCGAATACATCAATCACCGTAGCGGTTGTCGGGAATCTTAAGCTGGAGACAAAGGCCCAGGGACCACTAAGGCCCATTGTCTGACCGGTTCCGCGGCGATAGAATCCGTACAAAACCCAATCGCCAACCTGGATGGAGTCGCCCGAAGACGCTACATAGTTATCCAGGTAACTTAAATCGGTCAGGTCGGCTTTGTAAGTATACTGTGTATCCGCCAATTTTTGTTTACTGGCGGGCCAGTCCGAAATGTTCATCGAGGCAGCGTCGCCGTAAAGGCTCAAACAGTATGGGTCTGCTGGATCGGGAACTCCGGCTGGTTTTGAGCCGTTTGTACTGACTCGATTACTGATGTCCTGCATGGTATCGTAATCCAGTTCCAAATTGGCGCCGTTTACCGCGCTTACCCGAGCGACAGTGGCTGCTACAAATGTATCTTTCAGAATAAAGGATTCGGTGGCGCTCAAATTAGTTTTCGTTGCGGGTAGGCTAAGATCGGTAATTTCTGCGCCGGTGATTTTCATAAAGGTCATTTGCAATTCCTGAGCTGACGCTTCGCTGTTGGGATCAATATTGCTGAGTGCTGCTGGCCAAGCGGAACAGATGGTAAATTGCAACTTAAAATCATCGGGAAGTTTATTAGCCGCTTTTAGCACATTTATAACACCTTGTTGCCACATGGGTGTTCCCCAGCGGTTTTCCGGTAAAGCATCATAACGGCCGTTTGGCACATGTCCAATCTCAACGCCGCCGAAGCCCGCATTATATATCTCCCACATTTGTTTTTCAACAACATCTGCTTGAACAGTTCCGTCAGGTATCCAGTAACGGAACATACCCTTGGCTTGAGTGGGCGGATCCAGAAATTGGTCGAGAATTGTTTCTGATATTCCGTTTGCTGCAGCCGCAAAAGAAACACTGGCGCCTAATGTAATAAACAGGCATAGAACTAATGTAAGTAAAACCAGTTTTTTCATAATTTTCATTTTCACTCCTTGGTTATTATTAGGGGATGCGATTAATGATGCTAACCGGGAACATCCGCGACGAGCATCGCTTTATTAATGCTACTTGTCAAATAAGTATTTATTACCTCCGATCAGACGTTCTCAATGAGAGATTGCAGGTAAGTGAATACCTCCGATCCCTCCGATCGGGCTTTCATAATGAGAGATGTCCAAAAGTGAAATCAGCGGCAATGAAACCCGGTAAGGCAATCTTGCCGCTGATCCACTTCCCACAAAACGCGAAGGGAGATTCGCTGTTTTGACCAACTTTACCAAGACAAAAAATCTTGGCGGAACACTGCGTTTTCCCACTGCATTAGTTCGTACAAACCGCCATAGGACTCTTAAAAATTTGCGTCAAAATTCACGCCAGAGTTCGTAAAAATTTGCGTCAAAATCCACGCCAAAATCCGCGTCAAAATCCACGCCAAAATCCGCGCCAAAATTTGCGTCAAAATCCACGCCAAAATTTGCGCTACTTATTGAGCGTCTATATTCCCAAGTACTCGAGCAACTTATAGAGTATCATGGCTGATTCCGCCCTGGTCGCGTTCGATCCGGGCGCCACGTTGCCCTGGCGCAGATTTATCATTTCGTTCTCTACCGCAAATGCAACGTCATCCATAGCCCATTCGGAAACAGCGTCGAAGTCAGGCGCGTCGCATTCCCCGCCTTCAGGGACTTCAACCCCGAGGGCGCGCACGGACATCGCAATCATTTCCTCACGGATAATATTATCATCAGGGAACAGGTAAAGGCCGTCCCCCTCAGCGGAACCAAGAACAATCCCGGCTTCTATGGCCGCCGCCATGTACGGCCTGCCCCATTCCTGAACATCAAACCAATCGGCAAACGTATCAGACCCGTCATAGTCGTATATTAGTTCAAGTTCCAGGCTTGCCACAATTAGCTTGGCCATCTCCAGCCTTGTTATATCATTTTCGGGAAGGTATTCGCGCGAGCCGTCGGGCATTGGGTAGCCGTCAACTATACCACGCGCCACAAGCCCGTCGATAAACTCGACCGCCCAATAGTCAGGCGCAATGTCCGCCATCAACGACTGAGGCCTTGACGGTTGTGACGGCTGTGTGGGTGTTGGCGCCGGCTCTCCGCCGGGCTCTCTGTCTGATTCTCCGTCTGGCGCTACGCCGGACTCTTCGCCTAGCGCGTCAGACGGCGTTGGGGTTGGCGTTGGCGCTACTTCAGGTACAACTTTGCCTTGTGAACCACCATAATTTCCTTTCGGCGGGGGCGCAGGAGTAGCGGCGACAGGGGAGTACAGCGCAGTAAAGCTGGCATCACCATCAGGCATCGCGAAGGCGAACGGGTTTTGGCCAGCCTGCTCCTCGGTCAGCTCCATGCCGGTTGCAGCCCATTCACTGAATTGCTGCCCTGCCGGCGCCGCGCCGGCTGTAACGGTGACGGTTTCACCAATGACATACGAGCCGCCTCCGTTGCCGTTTGTCACTGTGAGAGTATGAATAAGTTTAGTATCCACATAGGGTATGAGTACGGCTTGGCTGGGGCCGTGGTCAAGATAGACCTGATTGTGCCCCCACCAAGTCACGCCGCGATAGGAGTTCGTATAGGGTATTTGTTCCGTGATGATCCCTCTGGCAAGTTGGACATTGGCCAAGGCGGAGCTGTAATCAATCACTATCTCGTTTTCGCCGTCCGCCAGATATGGGCCGATGTCAACGAAGGGCTTGGTCCAGCTGACGCCGCCGGTAAATAGTTCATTCCCTTCAGGGATCACGCCGTCGATGGATACGCCAACAGACTTTTTTACTTTGGTCGGGTTCATGCTCACATCCCCGCCCACCTTTTTACCATTAATCCAAACCTCCATACTTTCTTGCAGTGTGTTGCCAAAATCAAGATAGGCGCCGTCAGCGATGCTGGCGTCCCAGTTGAAAGTTGCCTTATAAAAGCCGGCGCCAGAAACGTCCTTGCCGACCTCGGGGATATTATTCCAGGTCGTCAGAGTGGGCAGAGCGACGTTTATGGGAGTCTTTACCGTTGATGTTTTACGGTTTGTCGTCGTTACGTTGCCGATAGTCTCAGTCCTTGTCAGATCACCTTCTGTGGGGTTAGCCGTCCAGGATTCCACCGTTACATCCCAGTTGGTTATGTCAAAGGAGGCAGGCGCCGTGATGTTGATTTGGCAGGACACGCCATTGCTTAGCACAGTGTTATAGGCGCCGCTCCCGGTGGCGCGCACAACCAGATTGCCCGGAACGGCGTAGGCGGACTCCGCATTGGATTCAACAATGTGAAGAGGTTGACTGTTCACCTTCTCAAAGGCGAACAGGGCAATGTTGAGGAAATCCAAGTCGATGGAGAAAATGGTACTACCGCCCTCATAGCGATAGTTCGCCAGCTCCGTCACCTTACCGGAAAAGGCGTCGATCGAGTACGGGATGAACATGCCGTCCATCTCAATTTCGGTCTTGATATTGGTGCTGTGATCTAAGTCTTTTATGCCGTCCAGGTGGCTTCTATAGTGATAATCATTGGGGCAGTAGTTGTAGACATACAGGTACTGGTTGCCGGATTCGTCAACCCTGCTCTGGGTGAGAAGCTGTTTGTTGGGTTCGGAATACTGCGCGTAAGGGTATACTCCCATCTCCTGTAACAGTTCCATGACATTGTCTTCGTATCCGACGGCTTTAGCTTGAAAATAGTCTTCGTAATCGGCGACCGTCGCCTCCCGGACAGTTGCTTCATCCTTTAGGTCAGCCATGATGATCGCCAGAGCGGCGTCATCCGCGTCGCCGTCGTCCTTATAAAACGGCGTGCGCGATGCGGCGTCGCCAAGGATTATGACCGGGAGCCCTTGTTTAGCCCACGCCAAGATCTTTTGGGCGCCTTCCACAGTCAGCCATTCCTGGTAGATTACCAGAGCTCTGTAGCCGGCCGGCTCAATTGTCTTTGTGATGGGGTCAAACGTTACGCTTGGATCGTCCAGGAATTTCGGGCTGAAGTAATCATAAGTATAGCCATTATCCTGTAGCTCGGTAGAGCGGTAATAGACGCCCATATGGGCAAATTTCCAGTTCATGCCTTCGATATTGCCGGGGGCCTGATCAAATGGGACGTATGAGTTGGGCGGGAGATTGGTATTACCCATCTGACCGGAATTGGAGACATCACCGAGAAACTGTATGCCCTGGGTCCAGTTGTTATGGACAAAACCGATGTCGGTGCGTGATTTGCCCGTCTGGAGAAGCTGCTGTATGCGGCCCAAGTGCGCATTGAATTCGTCATAGTCCCTGGAACCGGGATGCCGCGATCCCAAGTAATGGAAAGTATCGCCTCTGGGTAGATATCCGGGCCACGCATAGTTGCCGTAGCCGTATCCCGCGCCCCAGACATGCCATACTATACGGCTGAAGCCCGCGGCATATAAGGAATAGGCGTCTTCGAAGTGCATCTGGTGTGTAAAGTTGTACATAATCCCTTCGGCGCCTGTTTCAGATGAAAGGACTTTGTTCTGAAGCTTGGCGCCGCCGGTCCATAGCCGGTATATATCCACCTGGCCGTATTGGTTCAGGTTTTCCGCCTCGGGGTAGTCAACAGACATGATCGGCTCGGAAATTTCAAACGCCCTGCCGTAGGAAATCTGCGCGCGGGTCTTGATGCCGACCGAGTTAAGCCATGCCTTGAGTTCATCCAGCATTCTTTCTTTGTAGATCTGCGTCAATACATCCAGATAGTCGCAGATCATTTTTTGGCGGAGGATCTCGTTGGAATCGCCCAGTTTATATGTGCCCTCGCCGGTATGATTGGATTGCTCGACGCCTGTGCCGTTCAAAGAGTGATAGGGGCTGGTCACGCTTGCGTTCACGCCGCTCAACAAGAAGAGATATGGCCGAATATCGTAACCCTTTCTGGCTTCGAACTCATCCGCCATATCCTCGGCCCAATAGGTGAATCCGCCGCCCGCGCCTATCTCCAGGGAATCCATAAAGAGCTGCACGTCGCCGTCAAGGATCTTTTGATTCAGAACCGGGTCGCTAAGGTAATGGTCTAGCCAAAATTCTTTTAGCGCCTGGACGCCCCTCACGTCAAAATAGTTTGTGGCATAGGAAGGAACCGTGGACGGGCTGGCTGACTGAGCGGTACCCTGGGTCCATAGGGCGAAAACTCGATACGCGCCATCAGCGGGCGCGATCCAGTTCAATTCCTGTTCCCATACAGTTGCTCCTTCCGTGACCTGCGACGTCAGGTCGATCACCGAATCGTAGTCGACGGTGTTATTGGCAGTTTGTAGGTAGGCATAAGCGCCGATGAATTTTGCTACGGGTCTGCGGGTGTTCGGTGTCGGCAGTACTGTCAGGATCGCTCCCGCGTCGACCGTGCTTGTGCCCAACGACGCATTCTGCATGGCGCTCTGGCTGTCCGGATCCAAGCCGGGAACATTCGAAGTGGCCCAGTTCGTGCCGGAAGTAAGGTACACGCCCATACCTAAGTCGAGAAGCTTGTTCATCATCAGATTCCATTTATGGGCCCACATTTCAGAGCCGTAGGCGTAAGTCTCGTTAGGCGCCGCATTGTCTGATTGCATGCAGAGTTCGACGCCTCGGAAGCCGCCGTCATATAAAGCCTGGATTTCTTCCAGTAGGGTTTCATCGGTATGCGACGCCGAACCCAGCCACCAGCGCACGTCTGTGCTGTACACTCTGTCCGGATCTATGTATTTGCTTTCAAGATATTGACCGAAAGGTGAGAGAACGTTCGATACGCTTGGGGCTGCAGGCGCTGCAAAAGAAAAACTTGTGCCCAATGGTAAAATCAAACATAGTATTAGTGTCAGCGACACTAGATTTTTTATATTCTTATTTCCCCTTGTTTTTTTCATAATCCAATCTCCCCTCGTTTTTTTGTTTTTGATGCAAAATCAGAAGACTCACTTAGTGAATTCAATAAACAGTTGGTTTTACACTTGCGCCTGCCCGGGCGAGGATTGTGATCCTCGCCCGGATCAGGTATTGTATGTACTGACATAATTACTTGCTAGACATTTGCGGTTGTATAGCGTATAGATCATATTAATTCGCGATGACTGTCGTCCGCCCTGTCGTTATAAATCAATATGAATCGCAGTAGTTCGCGATGACTTCGATCATGTCGGCCAAGTCTACCCTGCCGTTCAAAGCCACATCGCAGTCCTTAGCCGAGGCTATGTCAAACTTAACCACTTCCCAATCCGCCTCCAGGTCATTCGCAAGATAGTAGTAAACCACTATGGCCAGATCAAGTTCATCAATCTTACCGTCATGGTTTAGGTCGTACTTTGAAAATACCGTCTTTGTTACAATGGAAGTCACAGCCTCAGCCGTCGTTATTACACTCGGCATGACGTCGGAGAATCCGTTAATATCACCCGCGACGGAGATATCGGTGAGCGCGACTGTTGTGTCTCCGAGTAGATCTAGCGCCACTCCGCTGATTCTCAAGACGTCCAACGGGTTATTGTTTTGAACAAAGCTGGGACAATACAATTTCACCGTACCCTTCCACATTTGGGCGCCTATGTACTCCCATGAAAGCGGATCCAGAATAGTGAAGCCGTTCAGCGCAATTGCACTGGTTAGATCCAGATACCGGCTATCAGCTGTGAAACTCAGTGTGACGACGCCTGCGCCTTTTGCGTTGTTCAAAGAGACGGTGTAGGACGCAGGGGCGCCTAAGCCCACAGCGGCTTCATCTGAACGGATATCAGCAAATACTCGCGCCACCTGATCGACATAGGGTACGAGCACTGCCTGTTTGAGGCCGTAGGCCCGGTTGTCAATGATGTACCGCCAGTAGCCGCTCCGGTTGGTTACCCTGCTGAGCAATCCCCGGGCAAGCGACACATTGGTCAAATCGGTGCTGTCCTTGATCACAATCTCATTTACGCCGTTTATCAGATATGGGCCTATATCGATGATGGGCTTGGTCTGATTAACGCCGCCTGAATAGAGATCCTTGCCCACAACAGGCTGACCGTCGACGAGGCCGCTAACGTTTCTCTTTAC
>JGI24702J35022_10002650_pt1 | contig 10861 bp, 10 predicted proteins | sample TergutTh196P4_FD_35022 | JGI IMG/M metagenome (IMG submission 35022)
ATATGTGGTCAGGGAGTTCCGTAGGCAGGTTCCTTCAGGGTTTTCGCTAAACCCTTACCCCCTCCCAAGTAAATTTTTCTGGTATTTTTCTTTTGGCATACCCTGCGCTAAATTGGGATTTATAGTATTATTCACTTGGAGGAACGCAATGCAAAAGAAGGTTCTTGTGCTGTTGGCCGAAGGTTTTGAGGAGGTGGAGGCGGTAACGCCCATTGATTACCTGCGCAGGGTGGGGATTGAAGTCACCACAGCGGCAATTGGGGTAAAGAGTAAGGCGAATGGCTTGGCGGTGAAGGGTGCGCGCGGGATCGAAGTGAACGCGGATGTTTCCCTAGAAGAGCTTCTATGCAGCGGGAAGCTAAGCGCGGTAGCATGGGATGGAGTTGTTGTCCCTGGGGGAGGACCAGGCGCGGATAATCTAGCAGCTTCGGGGGAAACAGGGGCTTTCCTTAAGGAAATGGCGGGGGCCGGAAAGTGGGGCCGGAAAGTGGGTCTGTGCGATTTGCGCTTCGCCGGCTAGGGTTTTGTCCCCGTTGGGACTTTTGGCAGGGAAGAATTTCACCTGCTATCCGGGGGAAGAAGGTAAGGTGATGTCCCCATCGTCCGCCAGCCCCGGCGCACGGTGGATGCAGGACAGGGTGGTAGTTGACGGACGTTTGATTACGAGCAGGGGTGCCGGTACTGCCGGGGAGTTCGCCTGCACCATCATCGAGAACCTAGTGGGCAAGGGGGAAGGGGAAAAGCTTGCAGAAAAGGTACTCATAAGGTGCCAGGCACCATTTTGAAAAAAAGCCGTTTTTTCAAGATAAAAATGCCAATTTAATAAACCGAATACAAATAATAATGTGATAATTTCTCGCTGCGGGAATCCGCCCATTCGGGCAGCTAGCGGCGTGGCTTTTCTTCATGCATGGCAGTCTTAACTCGATATAGTGGCCATGGGCATTATTCTAGCACGCCGATACTACCCGAATGGGCACCCGTTCCCGCAGCAAAAGCCATCCCATGAAACATTTGTATTTGTTCGTTAAAATTTTATACAATACATAGAGAAAGCAGTATCTCCTCCGGCAGAGATGTCCAGGAATGTTTTCGCTATCCCTTTACCTCCTCCAACAGCAATTATTCGAATATTTTTCATTGCAAAATGCGCTAAGTTAAGATTTATACATGGTGGGAAAGCGATATTTTTGCATTGCTGGTAGTAAAGCAATGTTGCGGCAGGATGAAATGCCCGCGTAGCGGGGTGAGATGGAGAATTTACTCGCTTGTTAAGTACATTTTAGCATAAAGTATGAGAAAACAATGAATGCTTTTTGCAAAATAATGCTGTGGGGGCGAATAGCCATGAAGGCAGCATCGGCGTGCGTGAACTGGGGACAGTCATTAAAATGACTGTCCCCTAGCCCATGGCCACAAACTGAGTTAAGGCTGCCATGTATTAATTAAGGCCACGCTGCTAGCTGGCTTCATGGTTATTCGCCCCCGCGTTAGTTTTTTGCTACAAGTATTGCGTTTTCTGTATCCTCTGCGCCAAACTAGGGTTTACCATACTTGCCATTAACGTCCCCATTCCCTATATTAATAACATGAAACAAGTTCTTTTGCTTATTGAGTCGCATCAGTTTCGGGAATATCTGAACCTAAAACTCGAGGTGAATGGTATTGATGTGGGAATTGCGAACAATCCCATGGATGCTGTCTCTAAAATGAGGAGCCTGGCACCTGACCTTTTTATCCTTGATTTTGAGCCTGATCCAAAGGGTATTATGGATATGCTCAAGTTGAAAAAACAGGACGTCAATTCTGTGAATACACCGGTCATAGTACTTGCTCAAAAACTGGAGCAAAAGCAGCTCCTTGAGCTTGTCCCGTATGATGTTAAAAAAGTCTTTAACAAACCTGTTAAGGTTGACGCTTTTTTTGTCACCCTGTCGGAAATTCTAAGGGTTCCAATAAACATCGATCAAAACCCCGGAATTGTGGAAGTTCATGTGAACGAAAATATAATCTTCATTGAAATTGCCAAAGGACTTAACAGGGACAAGCTTGACCTCTTACGCTATAAAATATCGGAACTTATAAACCTTTATAAAATCCATCTCCCAAAGGTAATTATCATGCTAAGTGACATCAATCTTGGTGTCTCGGATGCACCGAATATGCAGAAACTGCTCAACACGGTGATAGAGTCGTCCAAAGCAAAGCCAGACAATATCAGGATGCTCACCAAGGATGAATTTATCCGCCAGTATATTAACTCACAGAAGGAATACTCGGGGATTAAAGTAGTTACCAACCTTCAATTTGCAATTGACGACCTCTTGTCCGTGTCCGACAAAGGCAAGCAATATGCAGCCAAGGCAGAGCTAATAGGGGACAAAATACTGAAGGCGGAAAACAGCGAAGTAGACGAAGAAGATAACATGGCCCTCAGATTCCAGGCTGAAGAAAAGAAAATCTCTTTTGAACTGTTTAACCTGTCGGTAAAAAACCTGCGAATCGCCGTAATAGACGACGACTTTATTATCCAGGAGCTTATAAAACAAACATTCGAGAAAACGGACTGTCAAATTCACACATTCTCCGACGGAGACGAATTCCTGGCGAGAGTTGATATAGAAGAATATGATCTTGCATTCCTTGATTTGATGATGCCCAGGGTTGATGGTTTTGAGGTGCTAAGGGCACTGCAGGCCAGGAACATATCCTACCCGGTTATTGTCCTGTCCGCCATAAGCCAGAGGGAAGCGATGATCAAGGCCATCCAGATGGGGGTTAAAAGTTACCTTGTCAAACCGATTAAGCCAGAGGATATTTTTGTCAAATCAATCGAAATCCTTAAGGCAAACTTTTAATTGATTATGGAACAAAAAACAAGCGATGCTAATCAAGGGGAATCTTTAGTACTTATTGCTGAAGATCAACCTGTTAACCAAAAGCTTTTCTCACTGATTCTTGATAAGCTTGGATATAAAACGATAATAGCCAATGACGGCCGGGATGCCATAAAGATGGTTCAGGAATTTAGCCCGGTATTGGTTATTATGGACATCCAAATGCCCAAAATGAACGGATACGAAGCCGCCAAAAGCCTACGGGACATGAGCTTTAAGAAGCCCATCATCGCTGTCACCGCAAGCGTCCTTTCCAATGAACGCGAAAAATGCCAAAACGCCGGTATTGACGATGTGATGATAAAACCCTTTAAGAGCTCAGAAATCGAAGAGATCCTTAAAAAATGGATAGGCATTAGCCATGAGACGACCAGCGATTCTGCCTCAAACTCCCAACAGGCCGACAGGGCCAAGTTTCCAGAGTTCCCCGAGGAAAGCAAAACAGCATCCACCGTGGGCAGCACCGTATTTGATCCCGGCGGAATGCTCAATGCTTTCATGAATAACCTGGAAGCTGTCCTACCCCTTCTTGCCCGTTTTGTAGATCGCACCGTTTTACAGCTTGAAAACTTCCCTGCCTTAAGGAAATCCGGCGACTGGGAAACCGCCCGCCGTGACGCTCATACAATAAAGGGCGCGGCATTGACCCTGTGCGGAAGCGAACTCGGCAATGCGGCCGCCCTGTTGGAAAAAGCCTGCAAAAACGCTTCTGCGGAAGAAGTGGATGAAATTTACCCTGTGGTATGCGAGGTTTTTTTAAAATTCAAAAAAGCGGCGGAAGACTTTATCAAAGAAAAAACCTACTGCCAATCTGACGCCCAATCGGGCACAGCTACATAATATGAGCTTTGCCTGCATTCATACACACTCTTGCCTCTGCGACGGAAAAGACGACATCGAAACTCTATGCCGCACAGCGCATGAAAAAGGCCTAATCTCCCTGGGCTTCAGCGCCCATGCCCCAGTCACATCAAAAACAGGGTTCCGCACCGACTGGCACCTTCCCGATGATCGCCTTGGGGAATACCTGGACTGCGTAAGGGCAGCCAAAAAGCGCTGGGAAGGGAAGCTGCCTATTTACCTTGGGCTTGAAGTTGATTTTATCGAAACCATCATGGGCCCCGCCGACAGGGATTACCGGGAGATGGGCCTGGATTACATCATCGCTTCAGTTCATTATGTGTTTCCCCAAAAGGGGAAACCCTTTACCGTGGACGATTCGGCAGAGAATGTAAGAAAAGGCATCGAGGAAGGCTATGGGGGTGACCCAACAGGAATGATAGAGGCCTACCTGGCTGCGGAAGAAGCTATGATCCGCGCCGGGGGGTTTGATGTGCTTGGCCACCCTGATCTTGTCAAGGTGAACAATGCCAGAGCGGGGCATCCGGGCGCTGGAATGCTGTTCTCCGAAGACAGCGATTTTTACAGAGAAAAGATCAGCTCCCTTGCCAAACTCATTTCCGCCCAGCCGACGAACAGCACACAAGCTCCAGCCGCCGAGATAAACACAGGCGGCCTAAACCGCGGCCGGATCGCGGAATGCTACCCCTCCCTCGCTCTCCTAAAAATTTTCCGCGAACATGGCGTCCCCATGGTGATAAACGCGGATGCCCACAGGGCAGAAGACCTTGACGGCCACTACGAAGACGCCAAAAAAACCCTGCTCGCCGCCGGCTACTCCAAAACGGTGCTTTTTGCAGGCCGTAAAGATGGAAAAGCAGTATGGAACTCAATAAAATTATAATTAAGCAATATAAAAAAATGCCCGCGCAGCGGGGTGAGATGCAGAATTTATATGTAATTTGCGTGTAGTTGCCAAATCGGTAATTGCAAATTTAACCAAGGTGCGGTGTGGGCACCTGCCCTGTGGGCAGCATTTGGCGTGTGAGAGTAAAGGCCAGGCCAGAGCCTGCGTAAGAAAAGGCCACGGCCAACGAGCTGGCCACAGGGCAGGGTGGCCACACGGAGGTTTGAATTTGCTGATACCTCTTTTGGCATCCTCTGCGCATTTAGCGGTTGCGTTTTTCCTCCATGGTCTTGCACTCGACACACATCAGGGCATAGGGGATAGCCTCAAGCCGCTCACGGGGAATTTTCTTGCCGCACTTCATGCAGAGGCCGTATTTCCCCTGTTTTATCCGGGTAAGGGCAGAATCAATCATCCTGAGCCGCTTTAAGTCCTGGGAACCTATAGCCTCTATCATTTTGCGATCCATATCGTCAGAAGCCACATCAGCAAGGTCTTTGGGATCCATGGCCTCAACTATTTCCTTGAAATCATCATTGCTCACTATTAAATTATCAATGATTTCACGCTTTTGATCCGAAAGAGACTTTTCCATTTTTACGATAAAATCCTGCTCTTTGACAGCCTGGGCTTTTGCCATACATTCCCCCGGTTTTGACAATATTCCGGGTACATTGCTGTAAAATGCAGATTTTGTCAAGGGCTTAACGACAGGGTTTGACAACAGCATAGTCAATGACAGCTAAATTTAAATTAGCGCCGTTATATTTTCCAGGCAGGGACTTCCTAAAAAACAAACAAATTGATATGCTTTTAAGGCAAACTCAAGGAGTTATCGTGGCAAAAGAAGAAGCGATCGAAGTAGAAGGGGTTGTCCGCGAAGCACTGCCAAATACAATGTTCAGGGTAGAGCTAGACAATCAGAATGGACATCTTATTCTGGCACATCTTTCAGGCAAAATGCGCAAGCATTACATCCGCATTGTTCCCGGCGACCGGGTTCGCATTGCCTTATCCCCCTACGATCTCTCAAGGGGCCGCATTATTTACCGCGAACGTTAATAAAAACGATACCGACCCGTTTGTCAATAAACGATGACCGACCCGCCGGGTACCCAGCCCGATCTGCCGTCGGGAGTTTCCGCAAAACACCAACCGCCCATGTAACTACCCACAACCACAGGCTGCCCCTCGTCAAACCTGTCGCTTATCGCTCCTTTTAGATCCGGAATTCTGTAGCCCAAAGTTTCCTTCAAAACCGCCGCTTTTCCGCTTGACCCACTGCCAGGCCGGAAAAAGCCAAGGCTTTCTTCAAGAAAAAAGAAGGCCAGAACAACCACAAGAAACAAAACAATGATTGTAGCAAATCCGCTCCCCCTGTGCGGGCCGGCACTCATTTTCAGAATGCCGCTGCGGGTACGCAAGACAAGCAAAAACGTCACCGCCAAAAGGATAAATAAGACAAACAGAACCCAAAGGAGAAACGGAATTTTGAGGGGATGCCAGCTTTCGTTTTCGGTAAGCCCAAGGCCCATCATCTGCTCAATTTCCCTGCGAACGGAAATGAGAAAGGGGCCGGAAAGGCTGTCGCGTTCATTCTTACGAAGCTCCGCCAGGGCTTCAGCCCAACGGTATTCATTCCAAAGGGTTTCCGCCCTTGCGATTATCTGGCTGTATTCCCTGCGGAAAAGGGGAAAAACTTTTTCACGGGAGGCGGGAAAGGCGGGTTTGTCCGCTAAAAGCTGCCCTATTTTGTCTATGACAATTTCATCACCCGAATCAGAGATATCATCCCCAGAATTGCCATCCTGCTTTTCCGCCTCACGAAGGCGCTCCGGCCTTGCCGGCAGGACAGGAATGGCAATCCCGGGAACCGTTAGGGCGTAAATATCCGAATAAAACGTAATAGGTTCCAGTTTTACGGCACTACCCTGAATTGGAATGACTTTAATCGTATAACGGTAAACCCCTTCCCTGACCTCAAAGGGAAGGCTCTCTTCGAGTATGGCATCAACCGGTGCCTGGCCCTGGAAAAACCCCTGGGGAATTTTCTTAAAAGGATCCCAGTTAGCTAGTTCAAGTATGAGTTCGCCGCTTTCCCCTATACGGATAGGGCCTGCTGTTCCCAACCAGCGGAAATCGGGATTATAGCGTCTCCTGACTGTTTCCTCACGAAAGCTGATGTTTATAGGGGCACTCATGGCCCTGCGTGCCGGTGTCTTAACCTCAAACGGCTCAAGGGTGACTGTGTCGGCCCGTAGGGGGGTAAAGAGGAATTCCACCCTGGTCCACCGCTCGCCCTGCTCGGTAATCTTAACCTCCGCCCTGACCCTTTCCAGTGCCAATGATGAAGGAAAGCGCGGGGGCTCAACACTTACCTCCCGGGGGCTCGGATGCTTCACAAGGATATACACCGACCAGGGGTTGCTTACAATCGGATCGGCCGGATATGTATCGATTTGCACCTCAAGGGTTTCAGTGTCATCCGCCAAAAGCCCATCGCCTTGAAAAACGAACAGCACGAAAAACAAAAGGATAAAAGTAATTTGAAGAGGCTTCAGTAATCTGGTCCTGAATAATCGCTTTCTTCGGTCCATTCCCTGCTTTTCCATTGTTCCTGCTCCTTCGCCTTAAGGTATTCAAAGAGGACTGAACTCCCCCCGCCTGAACCTTCCCCGCCGCCTTCGGTTTCCTCTGAAGAGACCGCCGGGGGCGATGACGATCTAACACTGGTAAGGAGGCTCAGTTCAAGGTTCCGCTTGGCCTCAATCCTACTGCCGTCAACTTTAAGGGCTTCCCTGAATTCATTTACCGCTTCCTCGTATTCCCCGTTCTCAAAGTTAATGATGCCCATATTATAGTGAATCCGGAACCTGAGTTCACTGTGATCTTCATACCTTTGGCCCAGCGCTTTTTCCGCTTCGCCGTAGCGTGCCAATGCAGCTTCGCCTTCTTCCAGGGAAAAAAAGGCGGAGGCAAGGCCGAATTCGGCATAGGGTGCGGCATCATCGTAATTCAAAGCTTTCAGGTAAGACGCGATTGCCTCCGTATAGTAACCGCGCGTATTATTAAAATTGGCCTCCAGGATAAGAAGCTTGCCCTGGGTCCTGGCGCAGGACGAAAACAAGGCCAGGCAAAGCAAGACAGGCAAAGCCCCCCGCCTGCCTCTCCGGCGGCTAAAGCCCATGAGCCGCACCCCGCCAAGGCAGACCATGGCAGCCATGACAAAAAAGCGCCATCGGGGGTTCGCTTCCCGCCTTTGCCCCTGAAGCCTTGATTCGGAAGAAAGGGAATTCACATACGCCGCCAGAAACCTGGCTGCGTCTTCCCTTGCGCCGTCAATATAAACGCCCCCGGATTTTTCCGCCCCACTACGCAAAGAATCGGCATGCCTTGAGCTTATGATCGCCTTGCCGTCGGATGAGCCCGAAGGCACGGGCCCCCCCGAATCCGAACCAAGGCCAACTGCGCTCACCGTTATCCCTGCCCTCCGTGTTTTATCAAGCGCCCTCTGCAAAGAACCGGAAAGAACCTCGCCATCGGAAAAAAGGATGATCCCCCGCCGGCTGGGCAGGGAATCCTGGAAAGCCGTCAGGGATGCGTTTAAAAGAGTTTCAAGGTTTGTGCCCCTGCCGGTGACAGAGCCACTGTCAAGCACGTAAAGAAAATTTAAAACCGTCTCTGAATCGTATGTCAATGGAACAGCCAAAACCCCCCTGCCTTTGCCGACGGCGGCCCCAAGGCGGACGTCCCCCAGAAGGGCCACAAGTTCCCTGGCAATTTCCAAACCCCGCTCAAGCCTGGAAATGCTGTCACTTTCCGATGAACGGTATGGAGGGCAATCCCTGACATTCATGCTCTGGGACAGATCGAAGGCGAAAACCAAATCCACCCCCCGGCGGTAATCCGATACGATCCTTAAGCCCCACCTGGGCCCTGCAAGTGCGACAATGAGAAAACCAAGAAAAGCCATGAAAAATATATCGGACATGATTATCCGCAGACGGAGTTCCTTGAGAAGAGGTTCCCGCCTGTTGGATGGCGCCGCCGCTGCGAACAGGGCCGCCTTTTCCCTGCTTTTTAGGTACCTAATAACCACAAATGGAATAAAAACGATCAGGATAAGCAAAAAAATCAAAAAAACAGGATAGTCAAAACTCAAAGCAGCGCCCCCAGTACATAACGCCTGATAAACCGTACCCCCCAGAGCAGTGCGATGGAAATTATGACAAAAACTATGTAAAGAGGTTCTTCCCGTCTTGAAGGAACGGAGCGGCGTATGATCATTTCGCCCTGATCCAACTGTGAAAAAGCTGCGTCAAAGGCATCCGCCTGCGGCGCGTGGATCCATTGCCCCTGCGCCTTAACTGCAATGCTTCGGAGGGCCTCAATGTCGTACCGGGATTCAAAAGTCCCTGTACGCCGCATTTTGGTAATGGGATCCACATAATGAATGGGAACTTCGCCACCAGATCCCACCCCGATAACCCACAGGGAAACCCCCATTTCGCCGATCATAACCGCAGCGGCCTCAGGATGAATTGTGCCGGCGTTGTTCTCGCCATCGGAAATCAATACCACCGCCCGCCTTGGGGCCTGGGATTTGCTTATGTGAAGCGCGGCCAGGGCGAGGCCGGTCCCCAGCGCGGTCCCGTCCCCCATTTCGCCGATTGCAAGGGTATCCAACCGGGAGTAAAGGCTTTCCCTGTCCGTCGTAAGGGGCACCAAAAGGGCAGCGTCCTGACCCACGACGACAAGGCCAATAGCATCTTGCTTCCGGCGCTCGGCAAAATCTACCAAAAGGCTCCGTGCGGCTTCAAACCTGTTACGGCCGCCCATGTCGATTCCCGCCATGCTGGGGCTTATATCCAGCACAAAGATAATATCCGCCCCCCGGTTCAGCCAGACCATCTCCGTAAACACAAAATGGGGTCCTGCAGCGGCAGCAAAAAGCATAAAAACACCCGTGAGTTCCAGCACGTGGAGGAATTTCATCAAAAACTTAAGGTTAATCGGCGACTTAAAGGCAATCCCTCCCGGGGGGACGAGGGGAAGGTCCAGGGCGAAAAGGGGCTTAAAGTACCGGGAAATATACAATAAAAATGGAATCGCGATAAAAGCGGCCAGGAAAAACAGTGGCCGTTCAAAACCGATACTCATAAAAATTCTCCATGGAGGGTGCCGCCTTCCCCCCGCACAGAGAAGTTTTCCGTCTGGAAAGATTTCCCGGGAAAGGATTTTTCCCGTTCTTCCTTGTCCAGGGCAATAATCATCCTTTCTATCTCACCCAGGGCTTCGAATATGTCCGCCATTTCCATGCCCTTACCGCTGAAACGCAGTGTATCCCAATTCCTGAAAAGCCAGCAAAGGTAGACCGGACCAAGGGCCAACGCTGTCTGGCTCAGAGGCAATTCCAGGAACTCTCCCGGAGTAAGCGAGCGGCAGTTAATTCCCGTAAAAAGGCTTAAAAACTCCCTGAACTCCCCGGAAAGCAGGGTGAGGTAATACCCTTCGTTTCCCTCTCTTTCAAAACTGCATTCCTGCCTCAGGCAGCGTAAAAATTTCGTCATCGCCCTTAAGAGGCGTCTACGGTGATAACGCTCCAAAATTTCCCTAAAATTGCGCCGACCCCAAAAACTGACCCCTATCCCAAAGCAAAGGAAAAGCAGAAGAATGAGCATCGTTCCATAGATTAAAAAGCTCGTCCCCGGCACCGCTATGGGGGAAGCGGGTTCTGAGAGCGTCATTTGTGTTGGGCTAAGTATGGATGCAACCTGTACCTCCAGGCCGGTAACAACCAAAGCTTCCGTATCTTCCCCAGGGGCCAGAATCTCCAACGCCGGTAAATAAAGGAGACCAGGCGAGTAGGGGATAAAGTCTATTAAAAGCCGGGAACTTCCCCCCCGGCGCTCAAGTTCAAGACGTCTGATCCGTAGCTCAGGCGTATCGGGAAGCTTTTCTGGGGCTTCTACAACAAAAGGGTTTATCCCCGCAAGCGTCCTGCCCAAAGGCACAACAAGGCGCCCAGGATCCCCAACAAAGATAGTTTGAGGCACAAGGTAGGGCTGATCCGTCCTGGAACTCTGGGCTGGAGCATCCGGTGGGAAGATAAGAAGAAACGCAATAATCAACAACCTCGCCCTAAAGGACGAGGTATGTTGTTTCTTAAGAGGTATTGGTCTCGGGTTTAATACCGCTAAATAACGCCCTAAAGCTC
>JGI24702J35022_10002653_pt1 | contig 10853 bp, 11 predicted proteins | sample TergutTh196P4_FD_35022 | JGI IMG/M metagenome (IMG submission 35022)
GGTTTTGATGTTGGAACCCTCATTCCACATAATGTTTTTCACTTGTGAATTTTTCATTAATTCGCAAAATTTTTTAATTAACACTCTATAGATTTTCTGCCACTATAAGTTAAATACAAGTTTGACTATTTCTTTGTAGTGACGTTTAGTTGTTGTTGGTAAGTGGAGATAAACTAAGGCGTCTCTATCAAAAAGGAACTGTTTCACGTATAGTTCTAAATAAATGGCGACTTCTCTTCCTATGCTTTACTTTATGTTACATTATTTTTCGTATGTTTAACATCACAGATTCAGCTATGTTATGGGATGAAGTTAGCCACCTAACCAGTGGTTCTTTGCTTTATATGGGACGCTATGGCGAATTTTTGGGCAATGCCTTCTATCCACCTCTATTTGATGTAATTACTTTTATTTTTTTCAAAATCTTTGGTATAAGTCTCTTTGTTGGTAGATTACCTTCTGTGTTATTTGCTGGTCTTACCCTTTGGGCAGTTTTTGAATTAGCTTATTATATGTATGACGGAAAAGTTGCGTTGCTCTCAGCAGTTATGTTAGGAATAATGCCTGGTGTCTTTTGGGTTTCTGGACATGCAATGCTGGAAATCGTTTTAATGTTCTTTGTTACAGTATCATTGCTTTTTTTCTACCGTTGGTTAAATACTTGTCAAGATCGAATGTTAGTGTTAAGTGGTTTAACCCTTGGTTTGGGATTTTTGGCAAAATATCAAATACTTATTGCAGGTGTGATAATGCTGTTAAGTATTTTGTTGTTGGCGCGAAAACAACTAGTTTTTATGTTCAAAAAATTTTCAGTTGCTGTAGTAGTTGCTGTGTTGACTGTAATTCCGTGGATAGCGATTGCTTACCAAGTTTATAAAAACGGTATTTTATCTCAATGGTTATATGCTCTTCAAGTTGGTAATCCTGAACGTGCTGTTTACAGCAGTAATTTTCCTGCTCCTATCTTTTACATCATAGCAATGGTTTGGCCTCAAAGTACTGTTCATCCAATTTCTATTTTTTGCTACATTTTAGGCTTAACCGGTTTAGTTTTTATGATTTGGCGTCATCGGCGTGAAGACAAATTTATCCTACTTTGGTTTACAATTATCTTTGTCTTTTTCACATTAATATCCAACAAAGATTGGCGATATGTAACACCGTTATTTCCAACTTTAGCAATTTCTGCTTCAGTTGTAGTGTTAGCAGTTGCTGGTGCTTTGCGAAAAGCATGGAAAACAACTCATTTAGTTAGTCGAAAATGTTTAGTTAAAGTTGCTTCAGTGATTATGGCTGTTACAGTTGCAGGTGCTATGTTTTACAGCGTGTATGACACGTATACTTTTAATTTTAAAGATAACATAGTTGTAGATGTTCAAGGCGCAACTGATTATGCTCTTGCCAATTTGGAGGATGGTAAATCAATTGTAATTCTTTGTCCTTGTAACCTTTTAAACATGGCAATGGTGAATTTTTATGTCTGGGAAAAAGGTGAATATGACATAGAGGTTTTCCAGTATCCTTTTTTGGCTGTGGATGCTTATGCACCAGATTTTAACGTCACAGAGTTTATTGAGTTATGTCAACAACATAATGTACAATATGTTTTATTTTACGAATTTGAAAATTGGGCTTACTATGGTACTTCTCTATATCCTGGTGAAGTCTTTAACCAGCTTTACGCTACAGGTAAATTTGCCAGTATACCTGATGATCATGTATTTGGTACTGCTGCTAAACGAGTGTTTATCATAGATTTTACAGGATAAACTGGAAATTATTTTTCCATTTACTTTAGGTAACGTTTTTGAAATTACACTGTTTATTGTATCTGTATTTGTCACACATAAACTCTTCTTAACATTACTTTTTTGCAGTGTCTAGTTCGAGTGGTTATACAAACAATATATGGTGTATGTTATTGTTTGTTAAGCAAAAACGGTACAAAAAATTTATTTTTAGCTGGAAAATGAATCGTTTAAAGATTTTTTGCTGAGAGCTAAAATTTGTTTTTTACTTAATTGTTTCCGCAAATTTTTTTAAAAGTGTATATTCATTGTTTTTGTATCATATTTATATCCATAGAAATAACTTCATGTTAACAAGTTATAACATTAAGACGGTAAGTGAGAAACTATGGAAACAGTGAAATATGTTGCAGAAAAAATTAGCACACTTGAAGTTAAAGGTGCAAGAAACGCTACAATCGCAGCCATACACGCTCTTCAAATGCTTGCTAAACAAACAACAGCAGAAAACAAACACAGCCTACTAAACGAACTTACACAAGCACAGCAACTACTTTTTAACACACGCGAAACTGAACCATTAATGCGAAACGCCATATGCTATCTCATCAAACAAATCCAAAAAAGCAGTGACAAAAAAATTTCTGAACTTTGCACTCTACTTGTTACAAAAGCCGACAAATTCCTAAACGACCTTGACATTTCAAGAGAACTCACAGCTGAAATCGGAGCAACAAAAATAAAAAATAACATGACAATCTTTACCCACTGCAACTCCTCAACAGTAACTCAAATGCTAATTAAAGCTAAACAGGCCGACAAAAACTTTAAAGTCATATGCACTGAAACTCGACCTGCATTTCAAGGCAGAAACACTGCAAGTGAATTAATCAAACACAACATAGAAACCACAATTATTGTTGACTCAGCATCTCAGGTATTTATTCCTAAAACAGATTTTATAGTTGTAGGCGCAGATGCTATTACACCAAACGGTGACATAGTAAATAAAATTGGTACTAATGGTCTTGCCGTTTTAGCGCACGAAGCACAAAAACCGTTTTATGTAGTTTCAGAACTGCTAAAATTTGATCCTACAACTTTTTACAGTGAATTAGAAGGTGTTGAGCAACGCAGTCCAGCTGAAGTTTGGCAGGATGCGCCAAATGGTATAAATGTGCGAAATCCTGCATTCGACGTTACACCCCACAAATATATTCACAACTTAATCTGTGAAAAAGGCATAATCCAACCACAAGACGTAAACAAAATTGTGCAACAATACTATCCTTGGCTCTTCCAATAACCCCTTAAACTAACACTTGATATAGCACAATTTGTTTTTAATTTAACAGTCTCTTGTAATGTTTTCCAAAAATAGTAACCTATGCCTATAGTGTTGGGTAACTTCTTGCGTTATGGTTAAATCTAAGACTTAACTTGTTTCTTTAAAAGTGACGATCATGTTCCGTGTAAGAGTTAACAAAATTGAATCAACCCGCGATGTAGACGGAAATTTGGGTAAACGAATTGAACTTCTCGAAGAACACGAGGTAAATCCGTATGTGTTAAGGCCTCAATCTGATGAAGCAAAAATGGCGCAGGATATCATGCAGGCTCTTCAGCAACAAATGGCTTTCTTACCTCAACGTCAACAGTTAACAACGCCAAAAATTATTTTGTTCTTAACCGAGCAAGAATATGATAATTTGGGTATAAGCTTTGATGTAAACCAAGTTTATGAAGTAGTGTTGGATAATCAGGCAATACGCTTCAGAAAAATCTAACATTTTTCTTTGTGTATTTACATGAGTAATTGTTTGTGTATTAAAAACAAAGAAATATGTTGTGTAAAATAGAATTATTTTTCCGTGTTTTTTCTTTGTTTGTTGGAGAAATAATAATACGATGATGTATTTGTGTTACAAAACTTTAGAAAGTAACTGATTTGTATGTCAAAAGTAAGAGTACATATTTACGTGTCAGGTAAAGTTCAAGGAGTCTTTTTTAGACAAAATACTAAACGACAAGCTCAGAGTCGTAATGTATGTGGGTGGATTAGTAATTTGTTAGATGGACGTGTTGAAGCAGTTTTTGAGGGCGAAAAATTGTGTGTTAAAGAAGTTGTAGATTATTGTCGTTGTGGGCCTTCATTTGCTATAGTTGAGAATATTGAAGTATTTTTTGAAGAATATATTGGTGATTTCTCAGATTTTCAAATAATTTAATTTAATTTAATTTGTGTCTTTCTTTTTTGGCACTCGAAAATAACTGTCTTTTCCTGCACTGATGTATTCACCGTTCATCCCTCGGACTGTTGAAGCGATTTTGACAAAATTATCGCTACCTAAGTATTGTTTGGTTTTAATTATGATGTAATCGTCTTTGTCTTCAAATGATAGTTTTGCTTCAAGTTCTTCTGGGAAAGACATGCGAACATCGTCAAGGGAACGTAGTTTTGTTGTTGTTTGAGTGTCAATTGCTGAGTTTGTTGTTGGTAGAGTGGTTGATTTTGTTGGGTTGGTGGTTTTGGGTGTTGTTGTGATTGTTTGAGTTTGTGTTTGACTTACTGATAATAGTTTTATGGAGGCTGATATTGCTCGTAGTTCTTCTGTAACTTTGTTGATAGTGATTAAGAGTTCGTCAACTCTTGCGGATAATTGACTGAGTTTTTCTTTATCATTGCTCATAATGTTTCCTCAAACTCTAAAAGCACCTTTTGCTTATTTAATTATTTGTAATTAAATGCGGTATAGCTGATGTTTGAAGTTGATGGTGGTCAAAAAAGTGGAAGTGGCACAATTTTACGTTTGGCTGTTGCTGTTTCAGCTATTACACAACAACCTGTACATATAAGTAATATTAGACAACGGCGACCCCAGCCTGGGTTGAAACGACAGCATCTTGAAGCAGTTTTAGCGGCGGCAAAATTATGTAATGCGTCTTTTGAAGGTGTCAAACTTGCTTCGGAAGAACTTTATTTTACTCCTGGACCAATTGTAGGTGGTTCTGTTGAGGCAGTGATTGAAACAGCTGGAAGCATACCTATGCTTTTCATGGCAACTCTTCCTATATGTGCATACGCTAAGACTCCTGTGACTTTGCATGTGGCAAAAGGAGGAACAGATACTTTACATGCACCAACTATTAATTATCTTAAATTTGTATTGCTTCCAACTTTAAATAAACTAGGTGTTAAAGCTGAAATTAATGTGCAAAAATACGGTTATTACCCCAAAGGTATGGGTGAGGCAACAATGTCTGTAAATCCTAGTGTACTTAAACCTTTTCAACTTGAAAGTTTTGGTAAAATTGAACGTGTTGATGGTGTTTCAGTTTGTACTTTTTTATCTGACCGACAAGTTGCTAAACGTCAAGCTGATGTTGCAATGGAAACTTTAACCAGACATGGTTATTCATCTAGTATTCAAGTTTTAAATGATCAATCAAACTTGTATCAAAAGGGCAGTTCTATTGTATTGTGGGCTGAAACTGATACTGGTGTTTTTGTTGGTTCTGATGCTCTTGGGGGACTTGGTAAAACTAGTGAAACTGTAGGTAAAGAAGTTGCTGAAAAACTTGTAACTGAATTGAAAACTGAACCTACAGTTGATTTGTTTTTAGCTGATATGCTCATTTTGTATATGGCTTTAGCTAAGGGTCGATCAGTTTTTTATACTCGTTGTCTTTCAGAGCATATTGAGGCTAACATTTGGCTTATGGAGACTATGTTAAATTCTGTGTTTAATATTGAAAAAGTAAATAACTTGTATCGAATAGAGAAAACAAGTTGACAACAATGTCTGTTGCTGTTTGTCTTAAAGTGCCTAAAAGTTTAGGTGAAAAAATAATCTCTTTAGCACATAAACTTGAATTGGTAAACAAGGCACTGTTTATTGAAAAACAACATGATCAACTTTGGATTCCACTTGTAAGACAACCAAATGAAAATGAATTGGCACAGTTGAAATTTATAGCACCCCAGCTAAAGTTAGGAACTGAACTTTTTACTGAGAAACGTCCAGCTCAAGAAACCCTAAATGGTGTCCTTGAAAACGAAATACCCAATAGTTTGTACTCGAGTATTCCGCATTCTTTTGATATTGTGGGTGATGTGGCTGTTATTGAAATACCTTATGACCTAAACATGTACCAGACTGTTATAGGTCAAGCAATCTTGAAAACTCATAAAAACATAAAAAGTGTTCATGCTAAAGCAGGAGCCATTAGTGGCGTTTATCGTATCCGCGACTTAATCTATATTGCTGGTGAAAACCGAACCCACACCGTTTATAACGAATATGGTTGTCAATATCATGTTGATTTAGCGAAGGCTTATTTTTCTCCAAGACTCTCTCAGGAACATCATCGTGTAGCTGCACTTGTAAATAATAGTGAGGTTATAGTAGATCTTTTTGCTGGTGTTGGTCCTTTTGTTGTACCTATTGGAAAATTGTGTTTTGACGCGAAAGTGTATGCTATAGACATTAATCCTGACGCAGTTGAATTGCTTAAAATTAATATAAAAATAAATAAAGTTGAAAATCAGGTTTTTCCTTTGTTGGGTGATGCGCGAGAATTAGTTAATGGTAAATTGAAAGGTGTTGCTGATAGAGTAATTATGAATTTACCTGAAACTGCTATTGACTTTGTTGATGTTGCTTGTCAAACTCTAAAACCTGCAGGCGGGGNTATTCATTTTTATGGTTTTGTTCGTAAACCTGATACGATTGATGATTTGAAAACGCGTTTTACTTGTTTAATTGAACAACAAGGTAGAACTGTTGTTACATTTTTGTGTGTAAAATGTGTTAGGGAAACTGCGCCTTTCGAGCAGCAAGTTGTGTTTGATGTCTTTATTTGTTGATGTTATATGTTTTATTTAATATAAACTTTGAACTATTTTCACATGTAAATAATGTTTTTGTGATTTTTCAAGTATTGACTCGTAGTTAATGTTATTTTTATGAGTGTAAACGTGGTAATCAAACGGTTGTTTTTCGTTAGAGTGTTTGATGAGTAATTTGTTGTTCTGCAAAAGCGGGATGTTTTTATTAGAATTGCATGCAGCTATAATCGCCAAAATGAATATACTTGCATTTCTAATTTTTTATTTTTATGAAATTGACATTGATTCATAGTTGGTGGTAAACTCTTTTATGAAAGCATTTTGTGGTCTTGTGTTTCTTATCGTATAGGCGTACCGAAGGTGAATTTTGTTATGAAAATGTTTTACATGAATTTTTATGAAAGTTTGTTTTATGAAATTTGTGTTTTCTATTTTTAGGAAAGTGTTTGTTGGCTGTGTAGTTGGGTTATGTTAGTGTGAGTGTTATTTTGATTTGTTGATTTGGGTTTGTAAGTTTTTTGATTAGTTCTGGTTGTAGGTTGTTTGCTGCTTTGTTTGCGTTTATTGCCAAGGTTCGGTCGGATATGAAATTGCTTTTTCTTATGACTATGTCTTTGGTGTTGTTTAGATTTAGTTCTGTTGAGCCGTGTGCTGTGATTTGTTCAATTATATTGTCGGCTTTTATTGTTATGTTAATTTTTGTGTTTGGGTTTTGTAGTTTTTGTTTGAATTCTATGTTTAAATCTGCGACTGCTTTGTTTGCGTTTATTGCTATTATGCAGTCGCCTTTTTTTGTTAATTTTTGGTCTCTAGTTATCATTAATGTGGTTGGGTGTGTAGCTAAAATGTTTTCGTGTCCGTGTGCTGTGATTTGTTCAATTAATTGTTTTTTCACTTATTCGCAAACCTCTATTGAGTCTACTTTGCCGTCGCCGTCTAGGTCAAAGCCTTGGATAACTGTTGCGAAAGCGTTTTTGTCTTCTATGTTTTGTAGGGTTTTTTGCCAAAAATTTGTTAAGGCTAATACGCAGGCTTTGGTGCCTACTGCTTTGTTTCCGGCTATGACGATTATGTGTTTGTTTTTGTTCCAAGGGTTTGTGATTTTGGCTATTAATCCTGCGCTGTCTGAGGTGTATTTTTTTCCTGTTTTTTTGGATGTTAAACCGTCAAATAGGAAGCCTTGTTCAGAGGGGTGCATTATGAATTTTATGGGTAGGTGTTCGTTGATTTCTTGGGTTAATAGGTTGGTGCCTGGTCCTCCAACGAGTATTAGGCTGTTTTTTTCTTCTTTTTCGGCTTTTACGTCGACGTCAAGTTTTATGGCGAATTCGTTGGGTATTTTGGTGAATTGGCCCATGAATAGTGCTAGGTGTGCTGCGTAGTGTCCGTCTCGGGCACTTGTTTTGAATGGACCGTGGGGTTGGGGGCTGCCTACTATGATTTTTCCGTCAAGGATGTTGTTGTTGAGGAATTCTTGGAAGAATTTTTGTATTGTTTCTGGAATGTTTGGGATGTATGTGTTTTGGGTTGGTTTGTGGGTTATGGGGAGTTCTATGCCGAAGGCGGGGGCTGTGGTTTTGTAGTATTTGGCTGTGGCTCCTTTTTTGTTTTCTTTTCTTTGTATGGTGATTGCTCCTGTTTTTTCCATTTTTCGTATGTGGTAGTAGACTTTTTGTTCGTGTATGCCTAATTGTTTGGCGATTTCTATGGGGTACATTTCTTTTTCTGCGAGTATTGTTAGGATTTTCCAGCTTAGGTTGTTTAATATCATTTTTAGGTCTTGGGCGTTTTGTAGGATGTTGATTTCTTTTGTTTCTTGGGTTTGGTTGTTGTTTTGAAGTAGGCGTTTTTTTTCCATTGTGTATCATGTTTATTCATGGTTAGTGTTATAAAAAATTTGTTTATGGTTTGTGTGTTTGTGTTGTCTGTTGGTTACTGTTTGATGTGTTGATTCAAATAAACTGTTATAAAAATATTTTTAACGGTGTTATTTTAACTTTAATAATTAATAAATAATCCCCACACATAAACTAAATACGATGAGGCTGAAAGAAACAAAATGTGCGGAATATTTGGATGCATTCTAAAAAACGAAAATGTTGCCCCAATTATCTATTCATCACTAAAACGATTAGAATACAGAGGCTATGACTCTGTCGGAATAGCAACAATTTCTAACGGAAAAATTTTTCTAAAAAAAGACCAAGGAAAAATCGACGACGTCCACAGATGCCACAACTTAACTGATTTACCTGGAAACATTGGAATCGGACACACCAGATGGGCAACCCATGGCGCACCACTACAAATAAACTCCCATCCCCACTCCGACTGCACAGGCAAAATAACCGTTGTCCACAACGGTATCATCGAAAACTTTAACGACCTAAAAATTGAACTACAAAACCTTGGACACACATTTGTTTCCAAAACAGACACCGAAATCATCACCCACATGGTAGAAGAAATCCTAAAAAACAAACCTAACCTCTCTTTCACAGACGCCGTACAAGAAACTCTAAAACGCCTTGAAGGCTCCTATGCATTAGCAATAATCTCTTCACAAGAACCAGATAAAATTGTTTGCGCAAGAAACGAAAGCCCACTTGTCTTAGGCATCAGCGACAACGGCATTTATTGCGCATCTGACATTCCAGCATTTTTACAATTAACAAACAAAGCCGTAATGATAAACGATGGCGAACTTGTAATTCTAACTACAAAAGGATATCAAATAAAAAAAATCCAAGACAACAGCCTAATTGAACGCGACCCAAAAATAATTGAATGGACAGCCGAAATGGCCGTTAAACAAGGATATCCACATTTTATGATAAAAGAAATTCATGAACAAACAGAAGTTTTACGCAACACACTTCGTCTTCAAGAACACTATCTCGATTTAATGTCAATTTTTCTTGACCGCGCCACAGAAATTTTTCTTGTAGCCTGCGGAACAAGCTACCACGCTTGCCTAGCAGCATCATACATGTTTTCAAAATTAGCCTTTTTACCCACTTATCCAGTATACGCTTCAGAATTTATTGAACAATACGGCAAATCAGTAAACATTAACAGCACCCTGTTAGCTGTTAGCCAATCAGGCGAAACAGCCGACACAATTGCCGCAGTAACAATTGCCCAACAACGAGCCGCAACAATCCTAAGTTTAACCAACACTATTGGTTCAACTCTAACCAGAATATCCCGTGTTTACATAGGTACACAGGCAGGTCCTGAAATAGGAGTTGCAGCAACAAAAACTTTTACTTCCCAACTCTCAGTACTCGCCCAGTTAGCATTACGCGTAGCTAAAAAACGAGGTAAAGTATCACAACACGAAATTGACACTCTTGAAATACAACTTGATAATCTGCCTGAAATTGTGAATGAAATTGTTAAAACACAGGAGGCAAAAATTAAACAAATTGCTAACAAATACGCAAATGCTACAGTATTTTTCTTCCTTGGAAGAGGCATAAGTACTGCTACTGCTTTTGAAGGAAGACTAAAACTTATGGAAATTGCCTACTTGCCAACTGTTACATTTCCAGCAGGAGAAAGCAAACATGGACCAATTAGTTTAATTGAACACGGCTTACCTGTTTTATTTGTATGTCCAAAAGATGACACACATAAAACTCTGATTGGCAACATTATGGAAATGAAAGCACGAGGCGCAAATATTATTGCTATAATTGAAGAAAATGACAACGAAATCAAAAACTTGGCTGATGACTACATAGAAGTTCCAAAAGGTATTCCAGGCGTACTCTCTCCCGTCCCATTTATTATACCATTACAACTCTTTGCATACTACATGGCCTTAACACTTAATCACGACCCAGATATGCCTCGTAACTTGGCAAAATCTGTCACAGTAAAATAACCAACCTACAACCCCCCTCCCATACTATAGCAAAACGAGTAGACATTGTCCTGTTTTTCACATAATAACAAGCCAGTCATGAAAAATAATGGAAAAAAGAATCTTGTTACAAGTAACAATTAGAAACACACACGACAATGCCATTTTAACTTGTTATCCTGAATTTTGCAAATTTTTAGCGTACACAAACAAGAGAAACCAAATCTCTAAGACAACTCACAACATTCTCCTCAACATCAAATAACAACTTCAATGAAAGTTCACTCTATGGATTTGTTTGTTGTTTTGGCGGTTTTTGTGTTTGGTTTGGTTGTTTGTGTTTTTTGTAGTGTTTGGCGTGTTTGTGGATGTGTTTTTGTAGTGTTTT
>JGI24702J35022_10002654_pt1 | contig 10851 bp, 7 predicted proteins | sample TergutTh196P4_FD_35022 | JGI IMG/M metagenome (IMG submission 35022)
GGAGCGGGCGGGCATACCCCCCCTCTTCGTGGCGGGGCTGCGCGTGACGACGGCGGACGCGATGCGGGTCGTCGAGCAGGTCATCAAGCAGGAGGTCAACGCGAATGTGGTGCGTCTCCTGCGGCGGCACGGGGCGAATGCGCGTCCCCTGCACGGGGATTGGATTTTCACGGTTGAGAAGAAGACCGGGCGGGACCCCGCGACGGGGGGGGCCACGGACTGGGGGTTCGTCGGGGAGCCGGTGGCGGTGGACGTGCGGCCCGTGCAGGAGATGCTGGACGCGGGGATCGTCCCGGTCGTGACACCGCTGGGGACGGGGCGCGAGGACGGCCGGGCGTACAACGTGAACGCGGACACGGCGGCGGCGGCGCTGGCGCAGGCGATGCGGGTGCGCAAGCTGGCGTTCATCTCGGACGTGCCGGGGCTGCTGCTGGATGTGAATGACCCGTCGAGCCTGTTGGCGACGCTGCGCGTGAGCAGCGTGGAGAAGCTGAAGACGGACGGGATTGTGGGCGGCGGGATGCTGCCGAAGCTGGACAGCTGCGTGGGGGCGATTCGCGCCGGGGTGGGCAAGGTCCACCTCGTGGACGGGCGGATGCCGCATTCGCTGCTGCTGGAGATTTTTACGAAACAAGGAGTAGGAACGGAGATTATTGCAGATGACTAAGAGTGAAGGTATTGCCGCGATCTTTGACCAGTATGTGATGCAGACCTATTCGCCGACGGCGACGCTGGTGAGCGGGAAAGGGTGCCGGGTGCATAACCCGGAACGGAATGTGTTCATGGACTTCACGGCCGGGTTGGCGGTCCATAATGTAGGGCACTGCCACCCCAAGGTGGTGGAGGCGATTCAGAAACAGGTGGCGGCGTTGGGCCATGTGTCCAACCTCTTCTACACGACGGGGCAGGCGCTGCTCGCCCAGCGGCTCTCGAGGTTGGCGCTGGGGGGCAAGTGTTTCTTCTGCAACTCCGGGGCGGAGGCGAACGAGGCGATGATCAAGCTCGCGCGCGCCTGGGGCCATGAGAAGGGCAAGTACGAGATCATCACGATGCAGAACTCGTTCCACGGGCGCACGCTCGCGACGCTCACCGCCACAGGGCAGTCCAAGATCCAGAAAGGGTTCGAGCCGCTGCCCATCGGGTTCGCATATGCCGAGTTCAACAACCTGGAGTCGGTCGAGGCGGCGGTGGGCGAACAGACGGTCGCAGTGATGCTGGAGGCGGTGCAGGGCGAGGGCGGCGTGCTGCCGGCGACGGAGGAGTTCGTGGTCGGCCTGCGCAAGCTGTGCGACGAGAAGGGGTTGCTCTTGCTGTTCGACGAGGTGCAGTGCGGCATGGGACGCACGGGCAAGTGGTTCGGGTGGCAGCACTACCCGGTCAAGCCCGACGCGTTCACGCTGGCGAAGGCGCTGGCGGACGGCATCCCGATGGGGGCGCTGGTCGCCACGCCCGAGCTGTCGGTCGTGTTCAATCCCGGGATGCACGCCTCGACGTTCGGCGGCAACCCGGTCTCCTGCGCAGCGGCCATGGCGGTGATGGACGTGATCGAGGAGGAGGGTCTGCTCAATCACGCGGAACACATGGGCGAGCTGCTCGCCGAGGGGCTCAAAATGTTCATTGACCAGCACGACCAGATTCTCGACGTGCGCGGCAAGGGGCTGATGATCGGGATGGTCGTGGAAGGCAACGCGAAAGAGATTGTGGACACCTGCCGCCAGATGGGGCTGCTCTGCTGCGCCGCGGGTGAGCACGTGGTGCGTTTCCTGCCGCCGCTCACCGTGAAAGAGTCCGACATCGAAGAGGCGCTTGAAATGGTCGGCGATGCGCTCAACGAGATTTACGGTGAGGACGAGGACGAAAGCGAGGGCGAGACGGACGAGGACGAGAAGACATTCTAACGCGCTCAAACCCAGGGTTCCTCAAGTGCTTTCGACTTGGGGTTAAAGAATCCACTGGACATCAGGGTTTCTCGCTGACGGGCGATTGGCTGTTGATCCACAGATTCTCTCCTTGTTGTCCACAGATTACACAGAATTATCCACAGATTTCACAGAGTTATCCACAGATTACACAGATTACACAGAATTATCCACAGATTACACAGATTACACAGATTGACACCGATTTTTCGTGTGTTGATTTTAATCTGTGAAATCTGTGTAATCTGTGGATTGTTTTCATCTGTGGAATCTGTGTAATCTGTGGATTATAATTCGTGTGCTGTTTTAATCTGTGTAATCTGTGGAATCTGTGGATTGTTTTCATCTGTGGAATCTGTGTAATCTGTGGATTATAATTCGTGTGCTGTTTTAATCTGTGTAATCTGTGTAATCTGTGGATTGTTTTCATCTGTGAAATCTGTGTAATCTGTGGATTATAATTCGTGTGCTGTTTTAATCTGTGTAATCTGTGGATTGTTTTCATCTGTGGAATCTGTGGATTGTTTTCATCTAATAAAATAGCATCCCTGCGGGATATGTGTCAATGACACGTTAAATTGCTATAAAAGAGGCATCCCTATCGGGTGGCATGATTTTTTTTGCATTCTCTTCTACTGAAAGAAACTTTAATCAAGCAGCTTGAGGGTCTCATGGATATATTCCGCCTGAACGAACGAGCCGAGGTTCATGTCGCGCCTGAAATTGATGGCCCAGTCCTCGTTGGAGAATTTGTCGTTGTGCTGCGTCCGGCTGATGACGAGCCCGACCACCAGCGGGATGGAGGTGTTGGACTGGCGCATGGCGACAGGGGCCCCACTGTCGCCGGCAAATGTCGGGGCAGTGATGTACAGCGTCGGATAGGCGGCGACAGGGAAGAGTGGATAGGCGGTGACAACCGCTTCGCGCAACAGGGGGAATGCGGCCTTGTTCGATTCCATCTGGAACGGGTAGCCGAAATAGAACAGGCGGCTCCCGACGGTGAGTTCCGCCGCTTGTGCGGCGGCTTCACTGGCAATGGCCGTGATCGGGAGGGCGAAAAACCTTACGTTCGGCGGCAATGTGCATCGGATCACGGCGACATCTTGCGTCGCATGGGCAGTCCACAGATCATTGGTGTGGTTGTCGCGGATCTCTCGGATCATGATTTTGTGGTCGAAGCGCTTCCACCCGTCCTCTCCCTCGATCCGACAGACGAGCAGGACGGAATCGCCCGAGGCTTTCTTGAAGGCGTGTGCCGCCGTGACGAGGATGACGTTCGTCGGTGTCGCGGTTGGCGAAGGGTCGCGCAAAAGGAACCCGGTCCCCGTCGAGGCGGTGTTGAAGACTTTGAATGTGGCGTGTATCAGGTTTTCTTCGGGCGACTCTGCGGAAACCGAAAACACCCAACATCCAACAACAAGGAGGCTCAACCATGTACGTTTCATTTCATCCTTTCATGCTCATTCTTCGTCATCCACCATGGATGCGTCGAAGAGGTCTTTGACATCCCGATCGGTTTCAGCAGTCGAAGCGGAAGCCAGTCGGGACTCTTCCTCTTCCGCCAGTTCACGGACATCAGCCGAGCCCACCGCCAGTGCCGGGCTCTTGCTGCGCTTCGACGGATTGCGGGACGACGTGTACGCATACTTCTTTCCATACTGGTATGCATACCGGTAGTGGTAATCGCCCCTGTCAAAAAGGCGGTGGCGTTCAAAATCCACGTCATTGACGATGACGCCGATGACCCGGGCGCCCGCTTCCGTCAAGTGGCGTGCCGTGTGTTTCAACGGGTTGTAACGCGTCCGCTGCGGGCAGCACATGATCATCACCGCGTCAACCAGCGACGACAACGTCATCACGTCGCCCACGACGCCGAACGGGGGCGAGTCAACAATGATGCGGTCATAGTTTTCGCGCGCCCATTTGAAGAACTCGACAATCGCGCCGCTTCCCATCAGGCTGGAAGGGTTGATCTCGGAGGATGCTTTCGAGCACACCACGTCAAGGTTCGTCACATCCGTCTGCAACGGCAGTGCGCTGAACAGCGACGGGTCTGCCTTGGCCAAGGTATGCGGGAGGCTTGTGAACGGTTGCTCCTGCTTTTCAAAAATACGCGCGATGCGCGGACGGCGCATATCGAAGTCAATCAGCAATGTCTTCTCGCCGCTCAATGCGCAGGAGATCGCCAAGCTACACGAGGTAATCGTCTTGCCCTCGCCGGGCTGCGTACTCACGCACAGCAACACTTTCGAGAGTTCCACATACCGCGGCGAGTCCAGCAGGTTGCGCAGGCTGGCGACAGCCTCGGCGAACTGCGAGAACTTATCCCGCGAGACGATACGCGCGATTTGCTCGCGCTTCATCCGCCGGACATGCGGCAGCACGACCAGCGTCTTCAGGTGGAGGCGCTGCTCAATGTCGGAAATGCTGGTAATCTTGTCTTCCAGATGATCGACCAGAAGCACAAAGAGCACCCCTAGCATTAACCCGAGAAAGGGACCCGCCGAGAAAATAACAAACGGCATCGGCAGGACGGGATTCTCAGGCAAGCGCGCGGGTTCGACCGGTTTAATGATGGCCGTGTTCTCATCGGCCGCATACTGTGCTTCGCGTATACGATTGAGCAACCCTTGGTAATTGTTATCAAGCAAGTCTCGCTCATAGATCAATTCTTCCGACTTCATCTGAGCCGTCGCAATTTTCAAATCGAGGGTCTGCATCGTCTTCACAAGGTCATCACGCTTGGCCTCGGCGAGTTCCAACTGCTGTTTCTCAAACGTGAGATCCGCTTGACTGGTTTCCAACGCACGGTAAACCCAATCCGCGAACTGCTGTTGAAAACCCTCGACTTCACGTTCTTTGACTTGGACTTCCGGATGCAATGCCGTGTAGCGGGCAAGCAGCGCATTTTTCTCCGACAAGGCAACCTGTAACCGTTTGAACGCATTGAGGATTTCGTCGGACCGCGAGACGGAAGACGGCAACGTACCGAACCGCTCGGGGGAATCCTTGATCGCCTCTAACGCTTGGTTCCGCAATATCGCAGCTGCGACCTGGCGCTGAAGTGCAATCACATCCAGATTGACTTGTGCCAATGCCTGCTGCGAGATGAAACTTTGACTTTTCAGGAGATCAATGAGATTCTCCATCCGGGCTTCGCGCACGTCTTCATGCGCACTGTCGCGCTTTGCCTTCTCGCGGTCTGCCTCAAATTTGAGCCATCGGATGGCTTCGGCGGATTCCTGCGCATTGAGATCGGTCGTATATTCGCGCACAACATCCATGTAGATATTCGCAAGGTCTTGGGACAGCTTCGCGTCGGTTGTACGTATAGCGATTTTAACCAATTTGGATCTCTTTTGCAAATCCAGTTTTGATTTTCGCTCCAGCAGTTCAAGCAACTCCTCGCGGGGCATCGTGAACTCAGGGTTACGGTTCCGAAACGCGGTGATAATTTTTTCGAAGATTTCTTGGCTTGTAAAACGGCGCACCCGGGTATAGAACACTTGCTCCATCGTTTCATAGGAATCCATTTCGATAATGGCACCTCGCCCGCCCATGATCGTCGGACGCCGGACGTTCATCTCGAATATGCTGGACGCTTCATAAATCGTCGGGGACAGCTTGTACACGGTAAACGCACCGAGCAATCCGATAAAGATAAAAACCATAATCGTGATCCAGCGCTGCATGCAGACACGCAACAGACGCTTCGTCGTAATTGCCCCCACCATGGACTCGTCTGCTTGCGACTCCCCTTCTGAGAACCCACCATATACCCCACCCCCATAGTAAGCTGGGTGGGCACTGCCCCCATAATACATTGGGCGGGCACTGCCACCATAGTACAACTGGCGGGCACTGCCACCATAATAAATCGGGTGGCTCCGTCCTCCTGATCCAGGATTGGAAGGTTGATCATTTGACTCGCTCATGCTCTATCCTCGCACTTCATTTACGTTTTTGCCTGTAGGGAGAAACCCTGGAATCATTGCCAGCACATACACAAAACTCACAAGTATTGCGCCTGATTGAAGCGGGCTGAACAGAACACTGCTCACCAGCATCACTACGGATGCCAAAACGCCAGACACCACGTAGGCATCCATTTCCACTACAGCCTCCCTCTCCTTTTGCTGAAACACAATGCGCAAACGGGAAAACAACGGGCCCAATAAAACCAGGATCAGTGCCGCGAAAAGACCCAGCCCGACAATGCCGTGTTCCGTCAGGAACTGAAGCCAGTCATTTGAAAGATGGCCGCCACACGCTTCGAGGCGTGCCCAGTCCGCCTCTTCAATCAGGGTTTGGCCGTAATGGGCGAAGCCGTCTGCCCCGACCCCTAACCAGCTGAAGTCTTGCCATATGCGCCATGCGATCGACGCCAGGAACTGTCGCTCATTCAAATGGCCCTTATAGTATGCCGAATGGGTCAGCAGCGTAACTTTCTCTGTGGCCGGATGTCCGGGGGACAAAAAAACAAAGAAAACCCCAGTCAGCACGGCCGCCATCAACACGCACGAAAACAGCTTAAGCTGGGTCGTGCCATTCTCCTGCCGAAGGACAAATACCCAGTACCCCAACATCACCACCGCCGCCACCGCAAAGAGGGCAATGCCGAGTGGCGTCTCGAACTGCAGCATCCCCAACAGATTCCCCAGCAATGAAAAGAAACTCCACACAAGCGTTTTGGAAAAGCGCGTGTCCATAAAATTCAGGTGCCCCCCTAACGCGACGATCATCCAAAACCCGAAGCATGTCCCCCAGTTACAGGCCTTCGCCTCTCCCCCCCAAGCCGCATAAGGCTGAACCCCTGACAGGCCCTGAACCACCATGTAAAGCGCAACACAGCCGCTGACCATCGAGGCCAGATTCAAGAAAAACCGTTTACTGGCCCTCCCCATGCCATTACGGAAAAGTACCCCCCCGACAACGCTCACGACAACGATCGCCATGATTGTGAACGCAGGAAACGGCTGGATGCTGAATGGCAACCAACTCACAGGAGGGGAGCGGTAACGCCAAACCTCCGTATCCTCCACATAAACCAAGGGACATCCGCTATTTAACCATTGCAGGCCCGTGAAACAGATGAACGCAATCCCGGCATACACGAAAGGATCCTGAATGGCACTCCCCAGGGAACGCGACTGGGCTGCGCCCAGTGTTTCCCCCCGCAGACCGGACGGCAACAGCAAAAAAGCCTGAATCGCAAAAAACGCCAACCAAAAACAGATCACCCACCCGGTGTTTGAGTGAAAGACACTGGCCCATGTGGCAAAAAACAAAACCGCCACATGGAACACCAGCCAATACTTGGTCAACATTTTTTGTATCATCGTGCGGAACGCTTCCCTAAAAAAAAGACCCACGCAACAAGGCTACCGCGCGTGGGTAAAACATCCTTTTCATGTCTTCAGCCGGAGCAGACCGGCTTAATACCGTAACGACAAACCAACGATCAGGCGGTACCGGTCCCAGTCATCGTAATACGAACGGTCCGAGGCTTGATACGTATAGTTCGCATCCTGATACGTATATTCTCCCGCAACGTAAACACTTGCATACCGGTGCAGCGCATAAGCCGCCCTGAGACGGGCCGTGTACTGGTTCCGCGTGTAATCCGCGAGATAGGCCGAATACCCATCCACCGTCTGGTTGTCCTCGCCTCGGTAAATGAGGTCACCCGTCATGGTCACCCGCTTCATGGGCCGATACGTCAACCCGCCGGAAACCGTGTAAACCGTTTTCCGCTGGTAATAACTCGTTTCGCTGGGCTGGAAATACCCGGCACCGGCAACCGTCGCGGCCAACTTATCGCTGATCTTCCATGAGGCGTCAAGCATGTAAGAGGGCCCAAAAGTCTGTTCCCCGGCATAATCATACATACTCGCACCCACGGTTGCACGATAGCGGATCCGCTCGGTCAGCCCGGACATGAAACCACCCTGCAACGAATATGCCCTGCTGGTCCTCCCAAACATCATATTCTTTGCCCCGCTGTAGTATTCCTGATAGGACCCCATGACGACCGCGCGGCTCCGCGCCGACAATGCGTATGAAACCTCCCCGCCGACTGCCCAGTTTTTCCACCCGTTCAGCACCTGATACTTCTCACCCTTGTTGGCATACCACATGTCCGAGAACATGACATTAATCCCTGCCGACAGGCGCTCGCTCAACGCGTATGAAAGCGTCCCGTACACATCAAAGTAATGCCGGTTACGCCAAATGCCATTACCGCCGTCCAGCCATTGGGCGTCATTCTGGTCGCTCTCCGTATAGGATTCTGATAACGTCGCCTTCCAACCCTTCGGCGACTCCCGGTAGAGGCTCAGGCGCTCGCCGAAGCGGTGCTCGTCCTTGACGTCATATTTGTCATACCAGTTGTGAGCGTACCACACATTACCGATCAGACCCCACTCGTCAGCTTTGTAGAAAAAGTCTGCACCGGGATTAATGCGATAGATCCAGTCGCCTCTGGCATCGTGGGCATAGATGATATTGGAATCATGAATCACCTCAACATTCACATAGGGGGATATCATGAGACGATCCCCGTATCGGAACCCTTGCGTGTAATCCTGTGCCCCCGCACTGAACGGCAACATCGCCCCACACAAGCAAACCGCCGCTGACGCTTTGGACAATAACGTTTTCTTCAACATAATTCCTCCTAATCCATACCTTTGATCTGTTCGGGCAAACCGATTGTTGTTTACGCACATAACAAACATGACTCCTCATTACCTACGGCCTGACGTCTGCACACTGCACCAGCACCAGGCCGGGCTGCTGCCACTACCACTTGTCCCCGTCGAGCCCCACACACTCAACCCTTGGTTCTGATAACCGCCAGGCCCCACCGGCCCCACCGGAAGGGGGGTCTGCTGAAACCCGGCGTCAATTTGCATATCCACCATATCCTGGCTCGATCCCATTCCGCCGGCCAGCACTAACGCCTCAAAAGCCGAATCCGTCATGCCAAGGTACGCCAGCAACCGGGCGACCTGAGGGTAGCCCAGCATATTGATCGCCGGCATGGGGGGGGCAATCTCAATCTCTGCCGCCGCCAATATGCCGCTGTAATTATCGCTTGCCGCATCCGCCAGCCATTTCGCCGCCAGCCCGCGGCTCCGGTCATCCGGCAGCAACGCCAGCAGCGTGTCCTGAAGCCCCGGCACACGCGAAGCCGAACGCGTGAACAGAAGCACGGCGAACGTGTTGCGCACCGTCGTGTCCCCCGCCTCGGCATTCCGCTTCACGCATGCCTTCACGCCCTTCTCCGCCATCTCCCGGTACTGATCGTTTGTCAGCTGATTGACCTCGGGGTCAAACGACTTCGACATCTCTCTCACCAGCGCCGGCAAATAGGCGACAGGCGCAATCGCAATGGTCTCCGCAACCACACTGTAGAGTATTTGCCCGTCCTCGCCTTGGTTCGCAGAGGCATGGGCAACGCACAGGAGCGACGTCTCAATATAATGAACCGCCTTCGTATCCGTATTCATCAGCAACCGGGTCGCCGCCCGAAGCGTTCGCCGCGTAAACTCCACGCAGTCGCCAGGCCCCACCTGCTTCAAGGTTTCCACTAGGACGGCCTTGTCCTGGGCAGACTCGCCGACCTTCCCCGTCCATCCTTGCCCTTGGGCAAGCACCGTGCCCGCACAGGAAATCGCCGTGCACACAGTCAAACTCAGCATTTTGGTTAAGTTCATCAGTTTTCTCCTTTTTCTTGTTTTCACAAAATCAATACCACGTCTCCGGAACCCAGACCACATCGCCGGGCCTCAGTTTCAAGTCCAAATCGTACCGTCCTTTTTCACCGATTTTCTTCACATTCACTCTGTAACGCATCAGGTCCCCTTCCTTTGTCCGCCGGGCGACCCTCACCTTTGTCTTATCCCCGAGAGGGTTGACCCCCCCCGCCAACATCAATACCCGTATCACCGTCAAATCCCTTGTCGAAGGCATATCCACCGGCCCCTCTCGCCCGACCGCCCCCATCACCAGCACCGACCCCCAGGGAGACTTCAGGCCGGAGCCGGGCGTGTACGCAAAACTGACCATCGCCTGAGGTTCATGGTAGTACTTCGCATACTCCTCCTCCAGCACTTTCTGAAACTCGAAAATCGTCAACCCCTTGCACTGGATCGCGCCCACTAACGACAACAGGATATCGCCACTCATGTTCACTTCCCGCAGGATCTCCTCAACAACGGGGGTCCCTGAAGCTGTAATCCCTATCCGCAAAACCAAACCCTCACTAATCTTCGGGTCGCCATCCTCAAACCAATCCGCGAACTCCTCACCCTTAAACGGATCCTTCTCGATGGTAACCCATTCCGGATCCCCGCCAAACAGCCCTTCAATGAGGACACATCCGCCCGACATCTGCCCCATACAAAACGCAACAACCAGCAACAACACATTCCACACTCTGTTCCTCGAAAACATACAACCTTTTCTACCTTTTCAGAAATCGTGAAATCACTTTATCATTTTCCTTAGGGATCCGTCAAGTTGAATTTCAAATTATTTTAACATTTTTTTCATTCGATTCCCGCACGCCTTTTCACAAGGCGGCGTCCCTCCCCCAAGCATCCCTTGTCGTGGCGCTGAAACGCTTGCCGCCGCCAGGCGCCCGGACGCGAACGCCCACGTCAGGTTGAAACCGCCGCAGGGCGCGTCGAGATCAACGACCTCCCCCGCACAATGCAGATTGCGCACGCGATGACACGCAAGCGTCTTCGGGTCGAGCTCGCGGAGCGCAACACCCCCCCGCGTCAGCATCGCGCGCTCCCAGCCCTCCGTCCCCGTCACCCGCAACGCGCAATCGCCGCACAGGCCCGCCAACACCTGCGCCTCCCGTTTCCCGACCTGCGCGGCGGTCGTGTCCGCCAGCCCCGCCTGACCGCAGAGCGCGACCGCC
>JGI24702J35022_10002655_pt1 | contig 10850 bp, 3 predicted proteins | sample TergutTh196P4_FD_35022 | JGI IMG/M metagenome (IMG submission 35022)
ATCGGTTTTTTTTCTACTTTTGCATCTCAATGTGCAAAAAAAGTAACATTCACCTGAAACATTTATTTTATGACACAGAACTTGAATACGCCCGAAAAAGTCAGATGCCTCATCATCGGCTCAGGGCCGGCGGGATATACTGCTGCTATCTACGCTTCGCGCGCAAATTTGAATCCGGTTTTATATGAGGGTATTCAGCCGGGAGGACAACTGACGACAACGACCGATGTTGAAAATTTTCCGGGCTATCCCGATGGGGTAAACGGGACAGCCATGATGGAAGATTTTCGTAAACAGGCGAAAAGATTTGGAGCTGACATCAGGACAGGTATTGCGACGGATGCAGACCTATCCTCCTATCCTGTCAAGATCACAATCGATGGGTCAAAGGCGCTGGAAGCCGAAAGCCTGATCATTGCCACCGGCGCTACGGCAAGATATTTAGGGCTCCCCGACGAGCAAAAATATGCAGGGATGGGTGTATCGGCCTGCGCTACCTGCGATGGTTTTTTCTATCGCAAAAAAAAGGTAGCTGTCGTAGGAGGCGGCGATACTGCCTGTGAAGAAGCGTTATATCTTTCAACACTTGCGAATCAGGTGTATATGATTGTACGCAAGCCTTTCTTACGGGCGTCCGAAATCATGCAAAAGAAGGTGATGACTACGCCTAACATTCAGGTATTGTTTGAACACAATGCTATCGGCCTCTTCGGCGAAAACGGTGTAGAAGGGGCGCATCTCGTCAAACGACTGGGTGAAGCCGATGAAGAAAAAGTGGATATCGTCATTGACGGATTTTTCTTGGCAATCGGTCATTCGCCTAATAGCGAGCTATTTAAAAAGTGGTTACCTACCGATAATAACGGATATATTATCACGGAAAGCGAATCGTCGCGAACCATCATTCCAAGTGTGTTTGTGGCCGGCGATGTGGCTGATCCGACGTATCGTCAGGCTGTCACAGCAGCCGGCAGCGGATGTAAAGCTGCCCTTGATTGCGAAAAATACCTGAGACATTCCTGATTGCTAATTTATCTGCTTGTATTTGATAAGTAACGATGACTGCGGATCGGAGATTGTGATGTCGAAACCGTCCATCAGTTCGCTTCCTTGTCGGCGGCTTTTTATCCCGTAATCTTCGTAGGATAACTCATAGACAGCCTCTTTTTCCAAGCCGGAGAGTTTGATTTGTATGGCATTTTCTCTGTTGTCGGCACGGCGGAAAGCGATGATAACGCCGTCTTTCTGTTGCGGACGGTTCAATTGGTAGGCTAACCATACTGCATTGCTTGTGTAATTGCGGGTCGGCGTCAAGGGATAATAATCGCCATAGAAATAGGGGCGTAAGGTCATAAATTCCTGCATATATTTGCGGCTCATCTCAATCGTTTCGTTCCCTCGTCCCATCGTCCATGTGCCTGTGGCTCCCGCATTAAGACCCGAGCGAAATATGTAATCGCTATTGATAGAGATACCTGTTGTATGGTTAGGAAGGTATAAGTTAAGCGAGTAGGTATGGCATTGCTGTCCATTAGGTTCGAAATACTGGTAATCGGTACGCCAGAGTGGAATGCTACGGGAAGTTGTCTCGAGGTCGAGACGACGACCTCCGCTAGCGCAGTTATCTATCAGTATATCGGGAAACCGCACTAATAAACTGTCCCAATAAGCATACAAACCCTCGATGTGTTTGATTTCGGAGATACCCACCCTGCCGGGTTTATCGTTTGCCGACCAGTAGGGGTACGGGTCGAAGTTGAAATCCTGCCGGTAATAATCGATACCTTCTTTTTTCATGAAATCGGTGATGTAATCTGTCAGCCACATACGGGCGTCCGGGTTGCCCAGATCAAACAGATAATTGTCATTGCCCGGCAATTTGATCAGCCAGTCGGGATGCTCGCGGTCAATCATGGTCTGAGGTCGTACACGTTCAGGTTCAAACCATACTAAAAATCTTGCGCCCGCTGCGTGAATGGCATCGGCTACCGGTCGTAACCCGTCAGGGAACCGTTCTTTAGCAGGATACCAGTTACCTACATTCTCCCACCAGTCACCTCTTGTCTTGTTCCATCCGCAACCTTCATACCAACCGGCATCGAGCCAAAAAACTTCAGGTACGATGTCATATAGTTGATAGGTCTTCACTAAGCCGATGATATATTCGGTCGACACACATTCAAATTCCGTGCAGGGCTGGCTCTCGCCCAACTTAACGCCGGCTGATAACGGGGGGACGACAAAACGCCCGTTTCTCTTCGGCGAGTGATGTGTCAGAATAAATTGCCTGAACTGGTTGTGTCCGGTCATACGGTCTTCGCCTTTCCAAAACAACAGGCATATTTTAGGCGAACGTATCGTTTCTTTCGGGTAAAGCGCCAACTGCATCTTTTCCATCCCCGACTTCAGCGCTACCGTTTTGTTATCAGTCTGAACCACATCGGCATACCATTTACCTGTCCAGCCGACTGCAACCATCATACCGTGACATCCGGGCATTTCAATGTTAAAAAAAGGCATGGCAGCGCCGTCAGACGAACGACCCCTGTCAGGCGTCATGTAGCAGTTTTTCCCTATTTGCAAGGGTTCTTCTAATGGCTGGAAATCAGTACGTTGCGCATCGCTTCCCTGAGCATGGTGAAGGATAAAAGCGCCATTATCGTCGGCTGTAAACGAATAGTCGATTGCACACACTCTTTCGATAAGCGGCGTATTCTTTCCCGATGTATTGGAAAAATGCAATACCCACTCCACAGCGGGAAAATCGGTAAAACACGTGACGGTACATTTGACAACTAACCCTGTCGCCGGGTCGGTATAGCTGTAGACATATTTCTCTGCATCCTGCTCGGATGACGGCGTTTTTTCAGCTTCGTACTTCCAGTTACGGATGAAACCGGCAGATTTTTTTCCGCCATAGACAAATGAAAAAGGAGGAACTACGCCTTTGGCAAACCGTTGTGCTACCCATTGCTTTGTATTATCCACAGGAACCGAAGATTGCGGAAAAGCCTGTCGGCAGAAAGCAACTAATACTAAAATGAATAAAATTTTGACTTTCATAAGAAAAAAATTAGGAATTAGAAATTAGGAATTACGAACTTTCCTTAGTGTTAAAAATCGATCAACTATCCATAATGTTAAAAAATCAAAAAATGTGTCGCTTCCCAAATTTTCAAAGAAAAACGACCTTTTTTTCTTGGGAGCTTTCAAAAGCGGCTACTAAAATTCGTAACGTCGTAATGACATGAGACGCAGCCGTTGATGACGTTTTTCCCATACGGAGTGTTTCAAATATTTCATCATAGAAACCGGAATAATTACCTCTTTCCGTTTTTATTTTTTCGCGGGAAAGGTTAGTATGAAGGACACCCCACTCCGATTCAGGTTCTTCGCCCCAACCGGCAACCAATGGCGAAACACCTGCTTTCAACATCTCTTCCTGCGGGTCGATGCCATATTTGACGAAGGAGCCTTCCGTGCCATGGATATAATAACGTGGTGTTTCTTCCTTGACCAAAAAACTGGCGCGTAACGAAACTTTCACATCCGGATAGAACAGTTGGATATAGTAGTAATCATCCACCTGGGTGCCCTCTCTGACCTTGTCGATAACAGCAAAAACAGCTTCGGGAACGCCGAACAACACGACTGCCTGGTCTACCATATGTGAACCTAAGTTATAAGTTATCCCGACACGGTTATCCGCAAGTTCTTTCCAAGTCGTTTTATTGATAAAGTTACGATACCGCTGATAAGCAGAGCTAAACTCTACTATCCGCCCCAAGACGCCTGACCTGACAATTTTTTGTACCGTAAGAAAATCTCCATCCCAGCGCCTGTTCTGGTATACACAAAGCATCAGCGATTTACTGTCGGCCAGGGCGATCAACTCTTTACCTTCCTCAACCGTAAAAACCAACGGTTTTTCCACAACTACATTTTTTCCTGCAAGGAGCGCTTTTTTTGTTAGTTCATAATGGGTCACATCCGGCGTATTGACGACAACCAACTCTACCTCAGGTGTGGCAATTAACTCATCAAACGACCGCAATATCCGCACATCGGGGTATCGTTCTTTCGACAAGTTTTTAGTACGTTCCACGATATATCCTAACTTGAAGCCGGGATGTATGGAAATAAACGGAGCATGAAATAACGACCCCGACATGCCATAAGACGCAAGACCAGTAACTATTTGTTTCATAATCTGTATAATTTCATAAAAAATAAATAATGAAACTGCAAAAATAGCTAATTTTATTAAGCAACCGTTACTTTTGTTAAAAATTCTATGCTAAACAACTGAAAAAAAAAATTTTTTTTGATGGTTTGATGATAAAATATGTATATTTGTATTTTTTTACAGTCAAATATTAATATCATGAATAAGATGGTCACACAAGTAAAAAAATCAATTAAATTCATTATCAGCTTTTTATTGCTGATATTAGTCATGCAGACTTCATGCAATAGTCGTTCACCATTAGAACAGGGGTTTTTGAATCCGCCCGATTCCTCGCGTCCGGGCGTATATTGGTACTTTATGGACGGTAACCTGTCGAAGGAGGCGATTACAAAAGATTTGGAAGCTATGCGGAGGGCAGGGATCGGTTATGTCATCTTCTTAGAGGTCAACGTGGGCATACCCCGCGGACCCGTTGATTTTCTCAGCGATGAATGGCAGGATATATTCGGTCATTTGGTTGCCGAATGTGAGCGGATAGGGATCAACATCACCTTGGGCGTAGGGCCGGGTTGGACAGGCAGCGGCGGCCCATGGGTAGAAGCGTCTCAATCGATGCAGCATCTTGTGGCAACATCGGTGGAAGTATCGGGCGCCGGCAAACAAATCATTCAATTACCCCAACCCATACCTAAGCGTCCGTTTTTTGGGGAGGGTAATTTCACACCGGAGGTGAAACGACAATGGGAAGAATTTTATGCAGATGTAGCCGTATTGGCTTTTCCGGCAGACGCATCAACGATTGGCACAGATTATGTTGTTGGAAATGAGTATTTTTTAATAACAGAAATTGAAGAGAAAGCGATTTACTACCGGAAACCTTACAGTTCAGCGCAAAATGTAAAAAGATATTTGACCTTTTCGGATTCATTGGCTGATGAGCGACCTGTCGATAAAGATAAAATCATAGACCTGACCGCCCTCATGCATCCTGATGGGACGCTGGAATGGGATGTACCTTCAGGACGCTGGACGGTGATGCGTTTCGGCAGTCGTAACAACGGCGCAGTAACCAGGCCGGCGCCTTTACCGGGCGTGGGTTTGGAATGTGACAAGTTCGACACCTTAGCGTTAAATGCTCATTTAGAGAAATTTACGGGGAAACTGTTCGAACATATCGGATTCAAAGGAGCGCTCTCGCAAGGCGGATTGCAGATGCTACACATGGATAGTTGGGAGATGGGCGCACAGAATTGGTCTCCTTTTTTCCGTGAAGAATTTACGCGTCGCAGGGGATATGACCCCCTACCCTTTTATCCGGTATATGCCGGAATAATGGTGCAGAGCCATGAGGCAAGCGAAAGATTCCTGTGGGATTTGCGGCAAACAGCGCAGGAATTAGTCATGGAAAACCATGCCGGACAAATCAAGCGTTATGCCAAGCGCTATGGCATGGGTCTGTCGATAGAGCCTTACGACATGAATCCCACAGCCGACCTTGAATTAGCTTCAGTAGCAGATATGCCCATGTGCGAATTTTGGAGCGTCTACTATGGCTTTAATACTTCTTTCAGCGCTATGGAAGGAACGTCGGTATCCCACCTGATAGGGCAGCCGGTCGTGCCTGCGGAATCGTTCACTGCGGAGGGCGACGGCTGGCGACAACATCCTGGCTCAATGAAAAACCAGACCGACTGGGCGTTTGCCGCCGGCATCAACCGGTTAGTTTATCACACATTCCAACATCAGTATTTGGACGATAAACTGCGACCCGGAATGACCATGGGACCCTATGGCGTACATTGGGACAGGAACCAGACCTGGTGGCCAATGGCCGACGCTTACCACAGGTATGTCGCACGCTCCCAGTTTATGCTGCAACAGGGTCGCACTGTTGCCGATATCCTATACCTCACACCCGAAGGTGCGCCGCACGTGTTTCGTGCGCCGGCCTCAGCGCTCGAAGGTGAGATGCTTGATGCAGGCAGCAGATTGAGTTTTCGCGACGAAACGCCCCTACCCGACCGTAAAGGCTACAATTTTGACGGATGTCCTCCCAGCCTGCTCTATCAGGCAACAGTAAGAGACGGACAGGTAGTATTCCCAGGCGGCGCTTCCTATCGTCTGTTAGTGTTGCCTTGCTTCGACACCATGACGCCGGCTTTACTTCGGAAGATTAGCGAATTAGTACATAATGGGGCAACTGTAGTGGGACTGCCTCCCGTTAAATCGCCCAGCCTGAATAATTATCCGGTATGTGACATGGAAATAAAGGAGCTCGTGCAGGAACTATGGGGAACAACTGAAACGCCCGATGTACTAACCACCCGTATCGCAGGAAAGGGAAAAATCATTTGGAGTAAAGAATTACGTGACAAAGCCGATAACCTGTATCCACCCTACGCTTATACAGCAGCTATTCTGCAACAAATGAATGTCCCTGTCGATTTCGAATCGTCGGAGGCGATTCGTTATACACACCGTACAATGGATGACTGCGACCTCTATTTTGTATCCAACCGTTCGAATAAACCGGTAACAGCCGATTGTAAATTTCGTTCTATCGGAAGGCATCCCGAACTATGGAACCCGTTGACCGGCGAAATGAGGCTTTTACCGGAATATCATGTCGAAGAAGACCATACGGTGATCCCTATACAATTTGATATCTATCAGAGCTATTTTGTGGTTTTTCGTACCAAGACTTCTTTACGGGAAACGGCTGCAAAAAAGAATTTCCCCGAAAGTATGCAAGTAGACGAATTGAAAAAGCCCTGGACAGTTTCGTTCGATCCGACATGGGGCGGGCCGGAAAAGGCCATTTTTGAACAACTCACCGACTGGAGCCAACACCATGATCCGGACATAAAATATTATTCGGGGACAGCTATATACCGGCAATCATTCGACCTGCCATCGAAGGAAAAGGGGGGAGATGGCCTGATAGACCCCAGTTCAAGCCAAGCGAAGGAATATTTCGAATTAGGCAAAGCAAAGAAACAAGGCCCTATATTCCTCGACTTGGGCAAAGTGAAGAATATGGCCCGTATACGGCTCAACGGGCATGACCTTGGCGTGGTATGGACGGCGCCATGGCGTGTCGATATAACTAAAGTCGTTAAAGAAAAGTCGAATGAACTCGAGATAGAAGTAATAAACTTGTGGCCTAACCGCCTGATTGGCGATGAACAACTGCCCGACGACGGTATCCGCGGCGGGCAATGGCCCAAATGGTTGATAGAAGGACAGTCGCGAACAAGCGGCAGATATACCTTCACGACCTATCGCCATTTTACCAAAGATTCACCCCTGCTTGAATCGGGATTAATAGGTCCTGTAACGATTTGGGCATCAACAGAAACCGCCCTTTCTCCGGGGTACCCCGAACGTTCTCACAGCCTCGATGTCCTACCTGGGTTTAAAAACCCGCCCTCCGGATACGGAGAAGTGCCTTTCTGGTGGTGGAGCGGCGACGATTTAAATGTAGAACGGATGACTGACCAGATACGCAAACTGCACCGGAAAGGCGTCAGCGGCGTACAGGTTAATTATTCGCACCTGGATACACCCGGATGGCTATCCGACCAGGATGAACCGGGTATGTTTACCGATAAATGGTGGGAGGTATATGCTAAGATATCCGAAGAATGTGCTAAGTTGAACATGGGCATCGGTATGAGCACCTATACCATCGACTGGCCGCAAGGCGCACCGAATCTTTTCTACCGGTTGTTTTATCACAAACCCGAATTGAACGCACACGAAATCAGGCAGGGAATACATCAAAGGGTCAAAGGAGGCCAAAATGTATCGCTTGCACTGACGGCTGAGCCGGTCGACATCACGGCAAGCGCTTGGGCTAATGCGGATGACGCTGCACAGGTGACACCCAAGCTGATAGCCGTATGGGCTTATCCGGTACAAAACGGACATATCAAGTGCGGCGGGATGGATGTCACACCCAGTATTCAGTCAGGCCGACTCAACTGGACAGTTCCTAACGGGGAATGGGAGATTCGGGAATATCTGTCGGTAAGAAAACCCGGTTCGATGAACCCGTTGCTTCCGGATGCCGGAGAGACCATCATCAAAGGGTTTTATCAACAGTTTCAGGATCATGCACCCGGTCGGTCATCCAAAGGATTGAACTATTTCTTCAACGATGAACTGCATATCGGATTAGGCAAATATGCCTGGTGCGACGATTTTGCAGACGAATATGCCATTCGGAAAGGGTATAATCTATTTGAAGTCCTTCCGGCGATGTGGGAGGATATTGGTGATATTAGCGCAAAAGTTCGCATGGATTATGCCGATGTACGCATGTCGCTGATGGAAGAGCGCTATTTCAAACCTATCTACGACTGGCACGCATCACGCGGGATGATTTTTGCCTGTGACCAGTCAAGCAGAGGAACCGATCCGAGCGAATTTGGCGATTACTTCCGGGCTACACGCTGGTATAGCGCTCCCGGACATGATACGCCGGGCGGAAAAGCCGACCTGATAAAAGGGAAGGTTTCCTCCTCTATAGCCAACCTCTACCAGCGACCCCGCGTATGGCTCGAAGGCTACCATAGCTTGGGATGGGGCGCTACACCGGGACAGTTGATGTTTGCTACGCGCGAGAACTACCTCTACGGCTGTAACCTGCTCTGTCTGCATGGTCTTTATTACGCTACCTACGGTTCGTTTTGGGAATGGGCGCCCCCTTGTTATCATTTTCGGATGCCCTATTGGGATCATATCGATGTGTTCTTAGGCTATTTCGACCGGTTATCATACCTGATGAGCCAGGGACATCAGGTATGTGATGTAGCTATTGTCTATCCGGTAGCGCCCTATGAAGCCGAGATGGAAGGTACAAAGGCTCGTAACACCGCTTTTGAGTGTGGCCGTAACCTGATGGCGGCAGGTATCAACTTCGAATTTATTGACCATGAATCGCTTGCACGCGCTGTCGTCGAGGAGGGGATATTGAAAGTAAAGGATGCAGGCGCTGCTTACAAGGCGTTAATATTTCCGGATATGCAGGCCGTGCGCTGGAGCAGTATGGAGAAAGCAGCCGCTTTTACAACGGGAGGCGGCCTTGTATATGTGATAGGCTCTCTGCCGACAGCATCCGACCGGGCCGGGGCAAATGATTCCGAACTGAGCCGGTTGAACAAAATCGCCTTTCCTGACCCTCACCGGTTTACAACGAGCAAAGAAGCCGTACAAGCTATTGGAAAGGCCTTTGTGCAGGATGTAACAGGGGTTGAACAAACCGTTCGCGCGCTACATCGAAAAGCCGGCTATCGTGATGTATATATGGTGATGGATGCATCTCCCGGAAGCATTGTCCAATTCAGGGCCAAAGGTGCGGCTGAGTTATGGGACCCCTGGACAGGTAACATTTCCCCGCTGCATGTTACGGCTGAAACGCCTGCCGGTATGCAGGTTGAATTGCCGCTGCAGTCATACGAAGCGCATATCGTCGTATTTACACCCGGAAAACAGCATGTGAATCCTCCGGTAAGGCAGGAAAAAACGGTGGATGTGATTACGCTACCGCAGGAATGGACCGTTGGTTTTATTCCTACCATGGATAATTCGGACGGCGATTTCAGGCTGCCGGTAACGGAAGACAACCGTATGATAGGCCTTGAAGCCCGTCGTTTCGCATGGAAACCGGAAGATACCGATAACCGGGCCATGCTTCCGGCAACCGATGATAGCCTTTGGGAGAACAAGTTACATGGTTTTGGTACACAGTTTTACATACTGGGTCCTATTCCGCCGGAAACAGATATTCAAACGCTGGAAGACGAACTGGCACAACTACAATCCCTCAACCTTGCAGCGCCGGTATATGTTGATGGAACAGACTACCGGTGGCGACCTTATGACTTCTCATGGCGTTGGGGCAAGGAAGATGATCCGGGACATCAGGGCTGGCACGGACTGAAAAAGATCGTTACCGACGATTTCATTTGTATAGGAAAACCGCAAAACGCCCTGAACGAAACAACCTATTTGGAGGAAATAGAAGGAGGACGTTATTTCCTTTGGAGTACGGCGACCGTCACACAACCTGTTACAGCCGATATCCTTTACAGCACAGAACCGCCCGCCGACAACAGTCATACATCCCCCATACTTACCCCTTCGGTTATCTATGTGAATGGGAAACAGGTCATGAACACAAAAACACACACGCAGGAAAACGCTGTCATGGCAGACATGAGCACAACCGGTATACAACTTGAAACAGGCTCGAATCCCCTTCTCGTCCGTTATGACAAGGCCGGGCGCGGTCACATGGTTATCAGGCGAAACGACATAGCGGCGCCTCCGGAGAAACTGCCGCTGTCAATGCGCTGGACAAACGACAAAGGGGTGATTCCTTTCGACGTCACAGCAGGAAAACAATCAGCCGAATGGTTTCACTTTGTAACGGCGCCGGGTACATGCGCAATTAAAATTCGAGCATTAGGAAAAGTGGAAGCATGGCTCGACGGTGTACGAATGAAAGCCGGTAAAGAAGGTCGTTTTGTGAAGGAAGCCCCTTCGAAAACAACGGCAGGGATCCCCGCCTCCGCAGGAATGGCAGGGGCAGGGATGCCTGAAAATGTTGTAACACTGCGTATCGTACCGGATACGCCGGGACTTACCGGAGGCGGTC
>JGI24702J35022_10002656_pt1 | contig 10850 bp, 7 predicted proteins | sample TergutTh196P4_FD_35022 | JGI IMG/M metagenome (IMG submission 35022)
TTTTTTGGATGAGGTAAAAATGAGGTTTTTTACACCACAAAATTGCGACATTTTAGTTTGGCGCCACGTCAGGAGTGCTTAATTTCTTCGCAATTCATCAACGCGCTCCTTCAGCCAGTCTTTAAAAGGCGCTGACTTGCCGCTTTTTTCGTAGGTGTCAGCCATATCATCATATGTACCCTTCGTATACGGATGCGCTGCGCCCAAAACCTTTTCACGAATGTCTAACGCTTTTTCGTAGAAATTCAAAGCCTTGTCGTAATCGCCCTGTTTGCGATAAACCAAGGCTATGTTGTTATAGGTAGTGGCTGTAGAAGGATGCGCTGCGCCCAAAACCTTTTCATAAGTTTTTAACGCTTTTTCGCAGTATTCCAAAGCCTTGTCGTATTTGCCCATGTTGTTATAAACCAACCCTATGCCGCAATATGTAGTGGCTGTATAAGGATGCGCTTCGCCCAAAACCTTTTCACGAATGGCTTTCGCTTTTTCGTGGTATTCTAAAGCCTTGTCGTAATCGCCCATGTTATTATAAACCCTGGCTATGTTGTCCCAGGTAGCGGCGGTATTAGGATGCTCTTCGCCCAAAACATTTTTAACAATGGCTAACGCTTTTTCGTTGTATTCCAAAGCCTTGTCGTAATCGCCCATGTTGTCATAAACCAAAGCCATGTTGTTCCAGGTAGTGGCTGTATGAGGATGCTCTTCGCCCAAAACTTTTTCATAAATGGCTTTCGCTTTTTCGTGGTATTCTAAAGCCTTGTCGTAATCGCCCTGTGCGCGATAAACCCCGGCTATGTTGTTATAGGTAGAGGCTGTATCAGGATGCTCTTTGCCCAAAACCTTTTCACGAATTGCTTTCGCTTTTTCGTGGTATTCTAAAGCCTTGTTGTACTCGCCCATGTTGTCATAAACCGCGGCTATGTTGTTATAGGTAGAGGTTGTATAAGGATGCTCTTCGCCCAAAACCTTTTCATAAATGGCTTTCGCTTTTTCGTTGTATTCCAAAGCCTTGTCGTAATCGCCCTGTGCTTTATAAACCGCGGCTATGTTGTTATAGGTAGTGGCTGTTAAAGGATGTGCTTCGCCCAAAACATTTTCATAAACAGCTAACGCTTTTTCGTAGTATTCCAAAGCCTTGCCGTACTCGCCCATGTTGTCATAAACCAAGGCTATGTTGTTATAGGTAGTGGCTGTAGAAGGATGATCTTTGCCCGAAACTTTTTCATCAATGGCTTTCGCTTTTTCGTAGTATTCCAAAGCCTTGTCGTATTTGCCCTGTTTGCGATAAACCGCGGCTATGTTGTTATAGGTAGTGGCTGTATCAGGATGATCTGCGCCCAAAACCTTTTCACGAATGGCTTTCGCTTTTTCGTGGTATTCCCAAGCCTTGTAGTACTCGCCTTGTGCGCGATAAACCTCGCCTATGTTGTTATAGGTAGTGGCTGTATCAGGATGCGCTGCGCCCAAAACCTTTTCACGAATTGCTTTCGCTTTTTCGTGGTATTCCAAAGCCTTGACGTACTCACCCATGTTGTCATAAACCAAGGCTATGTTGTTATAGGTAGTGGCTGTATCAGGATGCGCTGCGCCCAAAACCTTTTCATAAATGGCTAATGCTTTTTCATAGTATTCCAAAGCCTGTTTGTAATCGGCTAATTCATTATAGCCCCATCCCATGAAATGATAAAGGTTGGCTATTTTTTCCGTTGCTACTTCGGCGTTTATTTCATGAGTCACAGAATTGATGTGCTGGCTGAGCGCAAGAAAAAGTGTTCGGGATTCGGAAGTGGAGAAGTCGAAAAAGCGGAGTTCATTTAAAATATCTACGCAATAGTTGCGCCAGGTGGCTTGCTCGCTTTTGAGGCTGTCGCGGATTACTTCCTGCACCAGACGGTGGATGGAGAGGGAACCATCATAAAAGGTATTGACTAAAGAGTATGCAGAGAGTTCGGCAATTACTTCATCATACTTTTCTTTTACTGCTTTTCGAAGTGGCTTCGGAAGTGTTGTGATGGCATCTACAAACCATTTACGTTTGATATTACTCGAAGCCATGAATGAGCAGATATAAAAGAGTTGCCGTGAAGATTTTTTTCGTATTTGCCTGAAAGATATTTTCAAAGTTTCGGCTACTGCTTTCATTGCCGGATCCAAATTTTCAAATTCTTTCGATTTGTTTTTACGAAATTCATTAAAATATTCGATATAGTTCTTTTTGTGGCGTTTCATGTAAGCGCCTGCATGACGTAAAGCCAGTGGGAGACATTCCAATTCTGGAAGACATTCCGATTCTTTTGATTGATGACGCGACCCCAATCTTTCAACCAATGCTTCTACGCCTGCATCGCTATCCTGTTTGGTATAATCTTTTAAAAAACGGCAAGATTCATCTTTGTCAAGCCCTTTGATTTCAATACATTCAAATTCCTCCCACCCTGTATAGCGGGATGTTACAAGAATATTCCCTGCATTGACCGGAAAATATTCTTTGTTGTTTGTTTCTTTTTCGGCATTGTCGAAAATAAAGAGCCACCGCTCCTTATTTTCCAGCCATTTTTTGACCGCTTTAATGATGTCGTCTGCTTTTTTCACGTTTTGCGCCAGACCAAATTGTTGCGCGAAACCGATATAGTCAGATCGGATACTGTTTTCTGATTCCGCATTAATCCACCATATAAGATCGTAATCATTTTTAGAATGGATTGCATACTCCTTTGCAATTTCCGACTTTCCAATACCACCCAGACCGGTGATCACCAAAATATGACGCGAACTGCCCGAAGATTTTACTTTGAATTTTTGGCGAATATTTGTCAATATTTTTTTTCGTCCTGTAAAAAACCGAAACCTTCTCGGTATGTTATTTTTTGGCATATCGACAGGCATCGGTTCATTATCCGTATCAGTCGCCGGCGTTTTAGGTTTATCAGACGGTTTTCTGTTTAATACACCCATGATAACCCCTATGATGACCCCTATTAATGTTATTGACCAGCCTGCCCAGTATGGATTATTGGTACAATAAGCATCAACAACTACAAAAATACCTGCCGCTATCAATGCAACACACAGTATCCAAAGAATTACCCTGCTCGTCTTACTCATGGTTTAATTTTTATGTAAAATTCTCAAAAATATTTGTCGCAAAAATAATAAAAAAATAAAAAGGTCATCATTTTGTGAGGGAAAAAACAACAATTTTGCATCAAAAATAATTTCGGAAATATGGCACGCAGATGACGCGGATGAAACGGATAAACGCAGATTTTTTTAATCGGGTATATCCGGTCATTGTCGGCATGACGTCATATTTGTAGAGACGTGGCATGCCACGTCTCTACAGTGTATTACGCCGCACCCCAAACAGATGCCTCCCTGCCGTCGGCATGACGGCGCACATCTTGAAAAGGAGGGGAAAAATGCGAGGTTCTAAAAGCCCCCTTCATACCCTGATAACTAGTGTCGCGTCATCTCTGAAATTTCGGTATTTGTTTTCCGTTGTGCCGTCCATTTCGTCTAGCTCATGGCATCGCCTGCGGGACTTGATCTCAATGCCGGCATTTTTCCGTTGACATGACACTATTGTTAAGTTAACGAAAAGATGGCGCGAAAGGGCGAAAGGGCGAATGGACGAAATAATGCCATTCGTGCCTTCGACCTTTCGTCCATTCGCCCTTAACATGACACTAGTACTTACAATTCAATTTTCGCAGGCAATGTTTCTAACGAATAGTAATCATGTACTACCTTGCCAGGATAAACCTTTACTGTTCTAAGGCCCGGAGGGTCGGAAGAACGACTGGAGCAAACAGCATTAGTAACCACTATCGTAAGATTTTCCGCATGTGCGATATGGTTCACATGTAAATGCCCTGCAAACATGTATTGTACGTTGTATTTGTCGAACAGGTCGACATATTTTTTACGGTATTTTGCAGGTATTCCTATATTCAAATCCATTTCGTCAACAGTTAGAAGAAATAAAGGATGATGGGCGAAAACGAAACGATGCTCATTTTCAGTCGATTTTTTTAATTCATTTTCAAGCCATTGATACTGTTCCTGCTCAAGTGTATCACGTTTCGCCATCAGTATTTGTGAATTGATGCCAATTAATCTGGTATTGTGGTGTACGGCAGAAAATCGGTCGGAGTTAAATTTCGAGCGAAAGAGGGCTATTAACCCGTCTGATGCCGTCTGGCCAACATCATGGTTTCCTGGGACATAATAAACAGGTATTTCTTTTTTGACCTGCGCGAGCATACGCTTTATTTCCTCCATTTTCTCCACATTCCCGGTCGGGTTAGTCAAATCTCCTGTAACAATAACGAATGCGGGATGCAAACGGTTAATGGCTGATACCGTATTGGTAATCAATTTTGTTTCCAGCGATTGATCGATCATCCCTATTTGCGGATCAGATAAATGAACAAAAAAATAAGGTTGAGAAGATGCTACTCCTGAAAAAGAAGCGATAAAAAACAATATGAATACTAAATTTTTCATGTTAAGAATTATTTAATATGTGAGACTTACGTTACTTTAATGATAAATTCTTTTTCCCAACACCAATCCAAGCGTCTTTTTTACTTCGGTGAGTTCGTTGTATTGCTTGCAAAGCGTTTCAAACTGACCGATATCGTTATTGCTTTCTGCTTGCTGAATGGCGAGCGAAATCTCCTTTAAACGCATCATCACCCGTTTGTATTTGAACGCGAGCACACCTGCCGGCACTACTTCACACAGGTTATTTTCCTCGGTTTTAATGGCAGCCCCTGTCCGGCTATGAATTTTGCTCAACTCGTATTTGGGTTCAAATCCGGCTGCCAAACTGCTGACTTCGGGATCGGGATGTTGCGTAAAATACCTGTCGCTGACCACACTGCCATTCTGTAGTAATTGCCTGTATTCCTCAAAAATTCTTTGAAGCAGCGGCTGCTGAAAATCCAGTTCGTCTGTGCATAACTCACGGATAATATAACCGGCAACGGTCAATCTCGGTTCACCGGTTGATTCGTCTGCAACTATTAATGTTTCCTGTCCATAACGCAACAACAGCCGGACGATTTCGAGTTCGGGCAGAGGCGCCCCCTTACGGTCGTCCTGTTGAGTTGCAGGTTTGAAGGTTGAAGGTTGAGGTTTCACTTCATTGAGGGCTTCGCCGTTGAGGTTTGAGGTTTCTTCACCGCTTTTCTCTCCATAACCTGAAGCTTCAAACTTCAAACCCGAAACTTTTTTCTGTCGCATTTTTTCTGAAGTTGCTGCGAGCATCTTTTCGTCCATTTCGAAAATTCGCGCACATTCCTTCAGGTATACTGATCGTTTGATTGTCTGCGGTATCAGCGCTATGGACTGCACTACTTCGGTGATGAGTTGCGAACGTTTGACGGGGTCGTTTTTGGCGTCGTTTAATAGCAGTTGGGCTTTGAAGGTAATGAAATCCGTTTCGCTGGCGCGTATATATTCTTCCAATTTCGAAGCGCTGTGCGAACGGGCGAATGAATCGGGGTCTTCGCCGTTGGGCAGCAACAGCACCTTCACATTCATATCCTCCTGCAAGATCAGGTCGATGCCGCGTAACGACGCTTTGATTCCTGCCGGGTCGCCATCGTAAAGCACTGTGATATTGGGGGTGAATCGTTTTACCAACTGTATTTGTTCCACAGTCAAAGCCGTTCCTGATGAGGCTACCACGTTTTCGATGCCGGCCTGGTGCAAGGACAACACGTCGGTATAGCCTTCCACTATGAAACATTTGTCGTTTTGCATGATGCTTTTCTTCGCCTGGAAAATTCCGTAAAGTACTTTGCTTTTGTGGTATATTTCCGATTCGGGCGAATTGAGGTATTTGGCCGCTTTTTTGTCGGTTTTGAGCACACGTCCGCCAAAAGCGATGATTTTCCCGGAAAGGCTGTGAATGGGAAACATCACACGTCCGGAAAAGCGGTCAAACACACCGCGTTCGCCTTTGATGCTCAATCCAGTTTCTACCAGAAACTCCTCTTTGTATCCTTCTTTGAGCGCTTTCCGGGTGAAAGCGTCACGCGCTTCAAAGCTGTACCCTAATTCGAAAGTTTTGATAATATCTTCGCGAAAGCCCCGCTCCTTAAAATAACTTAAACCGATGGCCGTACCTTCGCGCGTATTAAAAAGCTGTTCATGAAACACCCGTGCAGCATAAGCCGAAATCACCATCAGACTTTCGCGACGGTCGCTCAGCTGCTTGTCCTCCGGTGTTTGCTCCCTTTCTTCGATGGGGATACCGTATTTTTTTGCCAAATAACGGAGCGCATCGGGAAACCCCAGATGTTCGTGCTCCATAATGAAATTCACGGGATTACCCGCTTTACCGCAACCGAAACACTTAAAAATGTTTTTGACGGGCGACACGGAAAAAGACGGCGTCCGCTCGTTGTGGAAGGGGCAACAACCTTTGTAGTTAGCGCCATATCGTTTGAGTGAAACAAACTCACTCACTACATCAACTATACGGGCTGCTTCAAAAATCCGGTCTACCGTGGTTCTGTCTATCATTCCGACAGCCTCAATTTCCTTTCGCTATTTCCAGCGCTTTGGTGATGGTAAAGTACTTGGTAATCATATTGGGAACTTCCCAATCGGGCAGTTTACCGTCTACTAAATATTGCAGATAGCGTTCTGCCACCTGTCCGAAATGAGCCTCGTGGCCGTTGTGGTAGTGTTGCGGCACGATCACTTCCCAGCCTGTTTCAAGTTTTTTCAGTTCCACTCCGGGGAAGCTGGCCTGTATTTTTGCAAGGTTGTCGGTCAGCGTTTTTTCATCCAAATTGGTTACCGGTTCGATATACAGCGTAGGCACATAACTCTGTTCTGCGCCCTGACGAATAATCAGATTGGCTTTGGTTCCGCGCATGATGGAGTAGTGCGTATCACCGGTTCCTTCGGGCGCCATGTAATTCCAGATGACCGATATCCTGGCGTGCACGCCGCGCAGGGTATAGTTGATTTCGCCATTGGAATACACGCGCAAAATATCATCGCTGACATCCTTCTTCAAATAGTCGGGATATTCAGGCAAAGCGGTTGATAATGTGAACTGTTCCCTGTTCATGTCGGTCGTCCAGCGTTTTGCCGAAACAATATTTACATCTTGGACGTCTAATATCACTTCGGGGAAACATTCCCACTGCACGAGATCTACCAAATGCGTAGTGACGTCAACGATTCCTTCTCCCTGCTGTTCCACATCATAAAACCATGCAGGACGTTTTAAAGGCGCCCCCGACACGTATTTGAAAAAATGGTGTACGCTTTCCTTGGTCACTGCGGGGTCTTCGGGTGTTCCTTTTTCGAGGACGCCGAATACTTCGGGCAACATCGAAAATTCGCGCTGCAACATGGTGGTGATCTCAAACCGTTCAGTCATAATATCGAAGAGCAACACATTCTTCTTTTCAGCCGATTCAAACGCCTGCTTGAGAATTTCGAAATTCTGAACATTGATGGCCATTGGTTTATCGGCAAGTACGTTCATTCCTGCTTCTATTGCATTCTTGATATATTCGGTTTTTTTGCGGTTATTGCCTGCTGTAACCATCACATTGCCTTTCTTTTCGGCAATCATCCTGGCAAAGAAATCTTCGCCGCGATATACTATTTCGTTCCAGCGGGTGGGATTATCTGTCCGCGTGTTGTATCCCTCAATTCTTTTGAGGTGTTCGTTCAGGTCGTCGCCATCAGGTGCATACACCACCACGTCGGGATGAACTTGCGGGTACATGTTTTTTTGCACCAGGGCTGCGTGGAAATGTCCCGGATCGAGCGTAACTAATTTTACCTCGCCTTCGGCGCCTGTAAATGTCGCTTTCTGGTCTGTATTACACGAATGAATTGCTGTCATTGTCAACATTGCTAATACTACAATAAATACATTATTCTTTACCATGATTGATTTTGTTTTGAAATTTTGTGTGCAAAAGTACAAAACTATTTTGTATTTTTGTCAAAAATATTTCATGAAGTTGGCCGTCCACCATATTACATATTTTGTTTTTCCGGCGTTAGCCGCGCTTCTTTTTATTTTGCCTTGTCGGGCACAGTCTCAAACTGACCGGTTACGAAATCAAAATCTTGATTATTGGTCCGGTAGCGACCAGGCACGAAGACAACAACTTTCTCATGCCAATGTGGACTTCAATTACATTTTCCGGTCGAGAGTGGTGAGTGACAGCAGTTTCAACTCCATCAGAGATTGCCACATCATCAATAAAACGCAACGAACAGTAACCGTAAGCGATGCTTACGGAGATTTTAAAATCACTGCCAATATCAATGACAGCATCTCATTCAGCGCCCTTGGATACGAAACGTTAACGATCGTTCTCACAGAATCGATGTACGACTATGGCTTGATCATCAAGCTGAAGCCTGCAACCTACGAACTGGAAGAAGTAACCATACAACCAATCGACCTGGGGCTGCAAATCTCCAAATGGGAGGTCTATACAAAACCATTGCCCAATCAGGGAGGAATCAACATACCAACAGGCGTATCACCTGTAACTTTTTTATACAACCGGTTCAGCAAAGAAGGCAAACAGAAAAAGTATTACAGAAAATTAATTGATGGAACTGCCGATTACATGATCATTGGTGAAAAATTCAACGGTGAATTAGTGGCGCAAATTACCGGACTAAAGGATGACGAACTGGTCAATTTCATGTCCTGGTGCAACTTTTCAAATGATTTTTTGAGGAACTATTCTCCGGAAACGATTAAACGGGCAATCAGGACAAAATATCAGGAATACAGGGAAGAATGATATTTTGATTCAGGCAAAAAGAGTTTAGGCAGAACAATAAAAATTATAATAATTAAAAATTTGCCGCAAAATTATTAAATCATTGTAGAAAATGATATTTTTGCACGTTCAAACTTTAAAAAATCAAATGAAAAAAGGAATACAAAAAAGTTATTTTTTGGTTGCTTTAGCAACTTTATTGATGGCCTCGTGCCAACCGAAACAGGAATCGATGACCGCTCTGATCAAAGACCGTCTTGATTGTTCGGTGGAAAAGTCCTTGTTGATGGCGGAATCGTTAAAGGATAATCCTAATCTACTGCCGCGCTCCTTCAACGCCAAAGGCGATTTGGTAACCAGTAATTCTGCATGGTGGTGCAGCGGCTTTTTTCCGGGAGTGCTTTGGTATCTTTACCAAAATAACAATTCCGATGTGCTATTGGATTATGCCCGTAACTACACAGCCCGTATTGAGAAGGAGAAGGACAATACCGGGACGCACGATCTGGGGTTCATGCTTTATTGCAGTTTTGGTAACGGATTCCGCCTTACGGGTGATACTGCTTACCGCAGCATCTTACTTACCGGCGCCGAATCGTTGGCAAGCAGGTTTGATCCTGTGGTGGGCTGCATACAGTCGTGGGGAGCCAACCGGCAGTGGCAATATCCGGTGATCATCGACAATATGATGAACCTTGAGTTTCTGTTCTGGGCGTCAAAAGAATCAGGTAATCCCAAGTATCGCGACATTTGCGTTACACATGCCGATAATACCATAAAACATTTTTACCGGCCCGACTACAGTTCATATCATGTGGTTTCGTTCGATCCGGCCACCGGACAAGTCGAAGTAAAAAATACGCATCAGGGCTATTCCGATGATTCGGCATGGGCGCGTGGTCAAGTGTGGGGCTTATATGGATTTGTGGTGATGTACCGCGAAACCGGGGATACGAAATATTTGGAACATGCTAAAAATATCGCTGCCTTTTTGCTGAACCATCCCAACTTGCCTGAAGATAAAATTCCGTACTGGGATTTCAATGCACCCAATATACCTCATGCTTTGCGGGATGCTTCAGCCGGAGCCATCATGGCATCGGCGCTGATCGAACTAAGCGGTTATGTTGATGCTGCTCTGGCAAAGACCTGCATTGATGTAGCCGAAACACAGATTCGTACGTTATCGTCGCCCGAATACTTTACGGAAAAAGGCACTTATGGAAACTTTATCCTCAAACATGGTGTAGGACACATCCCGGGAAATTCGGAAGTCGATGCGCCGCTCACTTACGGAGATTATTATTATATCGAAGCATTAACACGTTTTCAGTCATTAAAAAAATAATTCATGACAGCAAATTTCTCATTGGAAGGTAAGATTGCCCTGGTAACAGGAGGTTCTTACGGGATAGGTTTTGCTATTGCATCGGCGCTTTCCGAAGCCGGCGCTACCATTGTTTTCAATGACCTCAAACAGGAATTGGTAGACACGGGCCTGGTTGCCTACAGGGAGAAAGGTATCACTGCCCATGGATACCTGTGTGACGTAACCAACGAAGGTGCTGTAAACGAAATGGTTGCTCTGATAGAAAAAGAAGTGGGCATTATTGATATTTTAGTGAACAATGCAGGTATCATCAAACGAATCCCGATGGTGGAAATGTCGGCTGCCGATTTTCGACAAGTGATTGATGTTGACCTGAATGCGCCGTTTATCGTGGCGAAAGCCGTTATTCCCAACATGATCAAAAAAGGAGGAGGAAAAATCATCAACATCTGTTCGATGATGAGCGAACTGGGACGCGAGACTGTTTCGGCCTACGCTGCTGCCAAGGGCGGTTTGAAAATGCTCACCCGCAACATTGCTTCGGAATTTGGACAGTATAATATTCAGTGCAACGGTCTCGGTCCGGGATATATCGCTACCCCGCAAACCGCACCATTGCGTACCGAAGGGCATCCGTTCAACTCGTTCATCATTTCCAAAACTCCTGCGGCACGTTGGGGTAACCCCGAAGATTTGGCAGGCCCGGCTGTCTTTCTGGCTTCGCCGGCTTCCGATTTTGT
>JGI24702J35022_10002657_pt1 | contig 10847 bp, 11 predicted proteins | sample TergutTh196P4_FD_35022 | JGI IMG/M metagenome (IMG submission 35022)
CACAGAGGAATGATAAAAAGTTACCCGATGTCGGTAAAAGTTGTATAAGCTGACGATAAGTTTACCAGAGGTGCTTATCGACAGAGGAAGGCTAAGGTTCGANAGTGTGAATGGTCTACGAGACCGGCACAGAGAATGAAGAGCCGGAGCCGCAACATTCTATGGTCTGAGAGACCGAATAGGAGAATGGGACAAGTTTACCGAAAAGAACCTTTGTCAAAACAAAAAGAGAGGGTAATATGGTTTACATAGGAGTTGATTTACACAAAACACAGTTTACGATTTGCATAAGAGATTGTGGAGAAAATAAGTTTAAAAAATATCTTACTACGGATGTGGGTTATNAGGCATTTTTTAAAGATATGTCCGTTTGGCAGGAATGTGGAGAGGAAATACGGGTAGGCGTAGAATCGACCGGGAATACGAGATATTTCAAGAGTCAGATGGAAAAGGCAGGTATTGGAGTAACGGTTACCAATACGTTGAAGCTGAAAGTAGTGAACGAATCAGTTAAGAAGACAGATAAACACGATGCAGCTACGATAGCGGAATTTTTAGAGAAGGACATGCTGCCTGAGGCATGTTTATGCAGCCAAAAGAGCGAGCAGATAAGACGGCTTTTGAAGATGCGGACAACATTAGTACGTTCTGAAGTGGTAATAAAGAACCAGATTCATGCTTTGTTAATGTCAGAAGGTATGGAAGACACAAAAGGGTCGTTGCAAAGTAAAAGAGGGCGCAAGCGAATACTTGACACCCTCCAGGAGTGGGAAAACGGGCTCGTAGCCCAACCACTATTTGACACTATAGAACGGCTTAGAGAAAATGTCAAGTCTATTGAAGAACAAATTCGAGTTTTAGTGTCTGGCGACAAGACGGTAGAAATTTTGATGTCACTACCTGGGTGTGGTGAGATATGTGCGTGGACAATCAGAGCGTACACCGATGACATCAAGCGTTTTAGTGATCCGAAAAAATATTGCTCGTATGCCGGACTTGCGCCGTGGGTACAGAATTCAAATAATACAGTACGCCATGGGAAAATCACCAAGAGAGGGCCTGAGGAACTGAGAACAGCTTTAGTACAGGTTGTGATGGGCTGGAGACGGATGAAGGATAAGGCCACCTCCTGGCGTCTGATGCAGCGCTATGAGATGATGAAAAAAAACAAGGGTTCAGGCAAAGCTATAATCGCTATGGCGAGGAAGATGGCTGCCATTATTTGGCATATGCTTAACGAGGATGTTGAGTTTGATATAGAAAAAATGGTTGAGCCGAAATTGGCGAAGAAAGCTGAGTCTATGAGAGAGGAATCCATGAAAGATTTTGTGAATTTGCCTAAAGATGTTATGATTGAAGTAGAAGAAAAACCTGTAACAACAAAAATTGAAGATAAAAATTTTAAAAAAAATGATATTATCAAAAAAACTGGATAATGGGTTATTCATTGGTTGACTTTTTATAGGAGCATCTACTTAGAGCATATATGCACAGAGCCTATACCCCTACTGACTGATTTCCCCCCAAAAATAACCTCCCTACTTAAATTTTTCCCAATTTCCCCCAATTTTTAACTTTTTTTTGAAATTTTGCTCTGTGCAGCAATTTTTTTTTCATCTCACTCCACTTTTCAACGTAGTAGTAATAAACAAATAAGGAGTGAATTAATGGCAGACAGAACAAGAACTATTCTACAAGAAGTCACATATCATTGCTACTCAAGGTGTCATGGAACAAGAAATCTATTACAAGGTAAATATGGGAAATTATATTTCATAGAAGCTATCAAAATGTGCCAGGCATACTATAAATTTGAACTAATAGCTAGTGAAATCGTTGCTAACCATATACACTTAGTTATTAGAACTCTACAAGATGAAGAGAATATCGCCCGTATAATGCAATATATAAAGGCAAGAATTGCAGAAAAGTATAATCGGGCAACAGGAAGAACAGGTGCATTCTGGAATGAAAGATATGGATGCAAAATAATAGAACACGCAGAGGACCCTGAGAATTATCTCTTTCGGTTATTATGGTATATAGGATATAATCCTGTAAGAAAGTTACTGAGCAGCAATCCCAGAAAAAATGATATAGGATTTATAAACTGTTACTTAATAGAGGGTTATGAATTACCAATCCCAATAAAGATAACAATACACTCATTTTTTTACAAGTTAGGTAATAATTTTGCGGAATGTGTGAAAAAGTTTTTAGAATATGAGGATGCCTACCTAAGAAAGCTGGATCTATATTTTTGCTAAATTATTTAATTAAAACAACTCTAAAAGAATTACTGTATTTATTTATGATAGAACTTCAACCGCATTGACAGTTTCAAAACCGCATGTCCTCACGCCGGAGATTTATACTTCAAATATTCCATAAATTTAATTTTACTATAAAACTTCATATAAAATATATCTCAAACTCTTAAAATATATCTCAAACTCCGGATTATGATGAAATATGATTCGGAAAATTATGTTTTCATGAAAATTTTTAGTAAAAGCACAGAGCATGGTGATAACCATGATGATTTAGATTTAGTAAAATTAGTATAATCCCAATTCAGGATTGCGGGTCAGAGCCCACAATGAAGCACAAACGCAATGAAGCACAGAGCCCGCAACGAGCCCGCAATGCAACTTATTCCCCCATAACCACTTGACATCACAACAACTTACCCTATCTATTGCAGCATGAACTTTTCTATAATAAAAAATGACAATAAATCTTCCGCAAGAGCGTGCGAACTTGAAACTACAAGGAGTATAATTAAAACACCTGTATTTATGCCTGTTGCAACTCGCGGAGCAATACGCGCATTGAGTAATATCGATATAGATAGTATAGGATTTGAAATAATATTATCAAATACTTATCATATTTTTATGCGTCCCGGACCTGATGTTATTTTAAAAGCAGGAGGATTGCATAAATTCATGAACTATGAAAAGTCACTGTTAACCGATTCAGGCGGATTTCAGGTTTTTTCACTCAGTAGTTTATGCAAAGTAAAAGAGGATGGAGTTGAGTTTAATTCACACTTAGACGGGTCAAAGCATTTTTTCTCTCCGGAAAAGGTTTTGGATATACAGAGAGTGTTGGGTTCCGACATTATGATGGTTCTTGATCAATGCACCGGCTATCCCATAGAAAAAAAAGATGCGGAAACAGCAATGGAAACAACTATTTCATGGGCAAAAAGGTCAAAGGTTCATTACGATAATACATTTGATAAAAATAAGCAGGGATGTTTTGCTATTATTCAAGGGAGTTTTTTTAATGACCTGAGAAGAGAGTGCGCCGAAAGACTCATTGAGCTTGATTTTCCCGGATATGCAATCGGAGGACTATCGGTGGGAGAGCCTAAGGAAATATTCAGAGATATTACAGAAAATCTCCTGCCATATATGCCAAAGAATAAACCAAGATATATGATGGGAGTTGGCAGCCCGTTAGAGATACTCTTTGCAGTAAAACACGGAGTAGACATGTTCGATTGCGTAATGCCTACACGCATAGCAAGAAACGGTACGCTATATACCGGGGCAGGGCGGATAAATATTAAATCCGCCAGATATGAAACAGACTTTACTCCTCTTGACGAAAATTGCTCCTGCTATGTTTGCAAAAATTTTTCCAAAGCATATTTGCGTCATATATTTAAAGCAGGTGAAATAACTTCATTAATATATAATACGCACCATAATCTATATTTTATGAAGCAATTTATGGATGAAATTAGGGATTCTATAATAGATGATAGATTTAATGAGGTAGAAAAGAAATGGCATGAAATTTTTAGCTATATTTGTATATGAAATTAAGCGTTTATTGTGAAAAATAGTGTCCGAATATTAAAAATATCTTGTTTTTTTAAATAAACTATATTAATCTTTATAAATAAGGATCTTATAAAGCTTGACAATCTATATAGTTAAAGAATATAGTATATATTTTAGCTGGTGTATATCCGGCCTATATAAGTGGGGAGATTATCTCAATGGAAATAAACCCTAGAAAAAAGGGGACGGTTGTTATACTTGAGATTTCCGGAGATATTGATTTATACAATGCACCTGAGCTTGTAAATATGATTAATAAATATATTGAAAAGAAAAAGTACAATATAATAATTAATCTAAAAAAAGTTTTTTATATTGATTTTTCAGGTATAGGAGCGCTTATTTCAGGTTTATTTAACTTGAAAGAGTATTCCGGGGGATTGAAATTAATCAATGTCGATACACCTGTAAAAAAAGTCTTTGAATTGACAAATTTAACATCTTTTTTTGATATTTATGATAGTGAAGAAGAAGCAATTAAAGCCTTTAAAAATTAATTGGTAAATAATTATTTAAATTTAATAAGGGGTACCTATGAAACAAAAATTAAGCTTAATAACTATTGTAGTATTGTTCATGTCATTATTTATTATTGCCTGTGATGACAAAGTTCCCATTCAAGAGTTTTCTAAGGCAAAAGAGGCTATTGATTTGGCAAAATCTGTTAACGCCGATCAGTATAGCCCTGAAGAATTTAATGAAGCTAATGATCAATTGGTAAAAGCTCATACAGCGCTTGTTCAAGACGAAAAGTATGATGATAGTGTTGCTTTCTCAGGACAGGCATATAATAAGGCTATGGAAGCTTACAATAAGTCTGTTGTTCTTTATGTTTCCGATAATCTTAAAAAGACAGAGCAGGCACTTTCGGAAGCAGAAGCTGCTTATGCTGAAAAATTATCTCCGGATAATTATGCAAAAGCTAAAGAACAGTACGCTGCAGCAAATGAAAAGTTTGAAGATAAAGATTATGCAGCAGCAGTAGCCTTGTCTGATGAAGCATATAACTCTGCTGTAAAAGCAAAAGAGGAATCTCTTGACGGCAAATATCAGCTTAAGGTTAAGATTGATGAGGTAAATGCTACACTTGCAAAAGTAAAGAAGTATGATTATGAACCTTATGCAAGGGATAAATTCAATATTGCCAGCGGGAAAGTGAAGGATGCAGAGCAAAGTTACAAAAACGAATCTTTAAAAGATGGGTTTGATGCGGTTGAAATAGCTAAAATAAATGCAGATGCAGCTTATGCCGCAACAGTGAAGGGAATTGCAGAAAAAAAATTGAGCGATGCCGAAACTGCTTTAAATCAGGCTAAAGCAAAAGGCGGTGATCAAGATGATTTAGATGCAGCTAATGAAGCCCTTGAAAGAGCCAGAAATGCAAGCAATAGGGGTAACTATGAAGATTCTATTGCCTATTCAAATGAAGCAATTAGGTTAGCTAATAGCGCTATGGAAGAAGGGAAGACCGTAGCAGTTGCTAAAGATGAAGAATCGGAAGATGATGCCACTGTTGAGGAAGAGGAAGAAACTGTTGCAACAACTAAAGGGAGAGATGATGAGAATTATTATTACTACACTGTAAAGACTTGGCAAAAAGACAACGAAAGTCTCTCAAGAATTGCGCAGGAGTATTATAAAAATCCAAAAGCCTGGAAGAAGATTTATAACGCAAATAGAGATAAGATTAAGAATCCTGATTTAATCAGACCGGGTTGGGTATTAAAAATTCCAAAGAACTAAATTTGGGTGGGTTGGGTGTTTTCAACACCCAACCAAATAAATCCGGGTTGGATGTTGAGAATTACAAAGAAATAAATAAATATAGTGGGTGGGTGTTTTCAACACCCACTCACTATATTTGCCAATAAGCAGAAAAAATTTTTAAGCAGGGCTAATAGATGAGATACCTACTTGCCGGATTATTAATAGGAGCAATAGCCGGTTTTTTATTATTTAGAGGCGCTTCGGCATCTGAAATTATCCCTGAATTCTACAATTCACTTCACTATGAATCTATTCCCGATGATAGTATAAGCAAGTCCGATACATTTATTGTTCCTATGATAAACAGACTCTTGATTGTCGATAGAACCGGGAACTGTGTTAGAACCGTAGAGCATGATGATCTAATAGAGTATAGCGGCAATGGAAACTATTATATCAAATACGGAAGAATCGGAACAAAGATCGAACTATTCGGAATCAATGGCGAGAGATATTGGCAGAAGGATTCCAGAGAGAAGCCATTTATATCTTATAACGGTAAAATAGTTTTTCTGCTCAATGGAGATCATAGCGGTATAAGAATTTTTGACACAAACGGTAATACAGTAGGAGCAGAGCAGATAACCGGAAGGCTATGTACATCAATTGAGTTTTCGGACAAGAATGATTTTAGCGCGTGCGGATTTATTGACGGCTATTACTATTTTATTGACGGCCAGGGTGTAATTATAAACAGCGGGAGAGTCCCTATTAAAAATTCGGTTAAAGCCGTAAAAATCAGCAACAACGGAAAATTCGGATTTATACACTATGGTAATCCGATAAAAGATTGGGTAAGGATCGTAAATATTAACAAAAACAAGAGCTATGATTCTCTGCTTGATAATGTTCATGTTGTAAGAACAGCAATGCATATTTCCGACGATGGCGCCGGAGTTTTTTTTGATAATGATAAAATATTACTCTTTAATAAAAGCTGCAATCTTAAATTCAAATTAGATGTTCCTAAAAAGAAGGCGGGTTTTTCCACTCTGTCCTTTGAAGATGGCATATATGTATTGGGTTATACAAAAAATACAGGCGAATCACAGTTGGTAGTTTTTAAAAAGGATGGAGATATATTCTATGCAAAGGATTTTTCCAATGAATCATTTTTAAGCGGGACTATCAGCGATAAGCTTATTTTTCTAAGAGGCTCCGATAATCTGATTGCATATAAGATCCGTCTCTCAACCGAGTGAGCAACTGCGATAAGTTAATTTCCAGTTCTTTGTTTCTTCTTTTTATTGCTCCTTTTAATAATATCTCTGCTTTTTTTATGGCTGAATCTATCGCTGCATTTATATAATCGGCCTGCAGTCTGTCCCCATAATTGCGAAGTACTTTAAGAATTGAATATAATCTAAATCTATCGGGTCCCCAATATAGCGATGAGAGCTGGTCTGAATGTCCGGCGTATCTTGTTATTAGTTTTTCATTTATTAAACCTATGTATTCAAAGGGCGTTATGCAAAGCCAAAGATCATAATCTTCACATGCGGGGAGTTCTTCATCAAACATGCCGTACTTTTCAAAGATTGATCTTGAAATGCAAACAGATGACGGGCTTATAAGACAGAGGTCTAATGATTGAATAAATATTTTCCCTTGAGGTTTTATATGCTTGAATTTGGGATTAACTCTTACGCCGTTTCGTATCCATATATCTTCTGTTTGATGAATTGATATTGCCCGGTTGCTATTAATGAATTCTCTATGTTTGCTTAATTTGTGTTTGTGCCATATATCGTCAGAGTCTAAAAAAGTGATGTGCGGGGCTGATGAATTTATAATGCCTTTATTTCTTGCGGAACTTACGCCTGAATTTTCTTGAATTATATATGTGATCTTGTCCCCAAATTCATCGGCAATATTAGCAGTACCGTCATCCGATCCGTCATCTATTAGAATTATTTCAAAATCCTTATCGCTCTGATCTAACACGGATAGAATTGCATTTTTTACTTTATCTCTTCTGTTAAATGTCGGTATAATTACGCTGAAAAAAGGCATCTATAAATAATAGAGTTCATTATCAGAAATTATAGTAAAGCCTGCATCTTTCAGAATTTTTTCTGTTGAATGAACATCTTTTACCTGAAATACAAATACGGCATGATTCTTCTCTCTGATAGTAAATCCATATGCATCTTCAACATTGACATTTTTGCTTGAAAGGAGAGATGTCGCCTTATGTAAACCTCCGGGCGTATCATCAATTATTATAGCTACTATACTCACTAATGTTGATGCAATCCCTGCGTTCTGTAAGTATTCATTTCCTTCTATGGGTTTATCAATGAGTAGTTTTATAATACCATAATCGCCTGTGTCCGAAATTGTAATGGCTCTGATGTTAATGTTATTTGTGCTTAGTATTTCCGTAACCCGGTTTAATTTCCCAGGCTTGTTTTCGGCAAAGACAGATACTTGATGCGGCATATCATCCTCCTATATTATCCTATATTACCCTGTTATCTATAACCCTTTTTGCTTTACCTTCACTTGGAGGTAAGGAGCCGGGTTCCATAAATTCAACTCTTGGATTGATTATAATGATTGTGCGGAGTTTTTCAACTATATCCTTATTGAGTCTTTTAAGCGCCTGAATATCTCCCTGGAATAATTTGGAATATAATTCAACCTGTATATGCATTCTATCAAGACCGTTTTCTCTATCAAGAATTATGACATAATTGTTTCCTATCTCAGGTATGTTCATTAATACGGATTCAATCTGTGACGGGAAAACGTTCACTCCTCCGAGAATCATCATATCATCGGTTCTTCCTTTTATTCTTTCAATTTTTCTGTGTGTTCTTCCACATTCACAGGGTTCGGGAATAATTCTTGTAAGGTCTTTTGTGCGATATCTGATTATGGGCATAGCCTCTCTGTTTATGTGAGTAAGTACAAGTTCGCCTTCTTCGCCATCCGGGAGTTGCTCGCCTGTATTAGGATCTATTATTTCGGCAATATAGCTGTCTTCCACAATATGCATTCCGGTTTTTTGAATACAATCCATTGCAACACCGGGACCGTTCAGCTCTGAGAGTCCATAGCTGTTATATGCATCAATTCCCCATAGAGCCTCAAGTTTTTCTGTAGTTGCTTTGGAATATGGCTCTGCGCCGAAATACGCCTTTTTTAAAGCAAGATCATGGGGATTGATTCCTTGATCTTTTATCACATCTACTAAGTGGAGCGCATAGCTTGGCGTTATATGAATAACAGTTGTATTAAAATCCTGGAGAAACTGTATCTGCCTAAGACTGTTGCCGCTTGATGACGGAATAACAGTACAGCCGAGTCTTTCGGCGCCGTAATGCAGACCAAGTCCTCCTGTGAATAGACCATATCCCATCATATTCTGAAAAATATCTTCCCTTCTTACACCTGTGCTGTACATAGCTCTTGCGACCTGATTAGCCCATTGGTCAATATCTTTCTGGCTGTAATATATTACAGTGGGTTTACCTGTTGTTCCTGATGAAGCATGAATTCTTACAGTTTCGGAACTAGGTACAGCTACCATTCCATCGGGATAACTTAAACGCAGATCATTCTTTGTTGTAAAAGGCAGATCCTTTATATGTTCCAAAGTCTTTATTTTTGAAATATCTATTTTATTATCGCTAAAAAATTTGTTGTAAAACTTTGTTTGCGAAGCTGCATTAAGCGCTTTTTTTAATCTATCAAACTGCAATGCGTTAAGCTCGTTTCGTGAAATAGTCTCAATCTTTTCATCTAGATACATTGATTTAACCTTATTATTTTTTTAATAGTTTGAATTAACTCTTTCTACTTTAAATATGTCAATAATAAGTTGTAAAAATAGAATTTTTCTGTTAATTTTTTGAATTATTCGGATATTACATATCATCTAAGGATGGTCATTTGAGCGAATTCATGAGAGTTTTTTTCAATTTCTCTCAAAATTTTAATTTCGGTTTATCTGTCGTAAAATATCATATTGTGTTAAATATAAGTTTATTGAATTTTTTAAAAATATAGCAACAGCTGTTACTGTAACCACGGTTGCGTTAATACAACACTTTATTTTTTTCTATATTGTTTGCCAATAGGAAAATTTTTTCGTTAGTGTACCGTACCCCATAAAATGGACACGTGGGAAATAAAAAATCTCAAGAATTAGACAGTGCCATTTAACATTTTAAGATTTATGCAGATACTTGCTTAGATGTTTTTACATAATCTTCAAGCAGGTGTAGATCGTCTTGGCTAATGAAGAATCCACACAGGTCTGCCCCTACGGAGTGTGCTGAAATTCATCGCCAAAAAATAAAAATCCATCATTAAAAAAATGTTGCAAAAAAGAATCATTTCATAAAAAGTAGACACAAGGCGTGCCTTGTATCTACCGATAATAATAAATAATAATAGAATAGATTCATTAAGGTCAATTATGTTAAATATACTCAAAAAATTTATTAACATTTCATGTTTGCTGTTATTGATTGCATCTTCATCCTATTTGGGATGTATTTATACAACCGAGAAAAAAGCATCTTTACCGAATACGCTACCCGGAACTAAGAGACATGCCATTGTTAAGACTGCAGAAAAATATATGGGTGTAAAATATAAATTCGGCGGGGATAATCCGTCTGGTTTTGATTGTTCCGGCTATTCAAGCTATGTCTATAAAGAACATGGTATAACTTTACCGCACTCGGCACAGCAGCAGTATGCAAATGGTAAAAGAATAGGTATAAAAAAGGCGCAACCGGGCGACCTTGTTTTTTTTAGAATAAAGGGATGGAAAATTTCACATGTAGCAATTTATTTGGGTGATTATAAATTTATTCATGCGCCAAGCAGAGGTAAAAGCATTTCGGTTGATGATATAAGAAAAGATTATTGGAACAAAAGGTATGCAGGAACAGTAACATATCTGTAGGGACAAGGCTCGCCCTTGTCTTTAAATAAAAAATAAGCACAATGCCTTGTCTCCAAATAAAACATCCGCCGCCAATAACATATTTTTAATATTATGGATAAAATATGTATTTTTATAGGATTTATTTATAAAATTTCTATTTTTTGTTCACTTTTATACAAATTTTATTAACAAAAGCATATTATTACTTGACAGATTATTTATTTATTAACATTATTACTGTATAAATTTGGAGAAGTATGCGGATTGGAATTTATCCTGGATCATTTGATCCTTTAACATATGGGCATCTTGATATAATCGAG
>JGI24702J35022_10002658_pt1 | contig 10845 bp, 6 predicted proteins | sample TergutTh196P4_FD_35022 | JGI IMG/M metagenome (IMG submission 35022)
GAAGTACGCCTCAAGCGCTGAGGCGCTAGTTTCCACAGCAACCCGCGTGTTCGGGGGCATCAGCCTGCCCGAAGGCGCCATAGCTACGCTTAAATCCTGGGGGATCACCCATGAAGACATATGCGTAATGCTCAATGGGCTGAATATGGGCTGCTGCCAGTATGGCGGAGACCCCGTCAACATGGCAACCGGAAACTTCATCTATAAAAAAGAGTATTTGAAGATAAAAGGGCTGTTCCCCCTATCCTTTAAGATGTTTTACAACGCGCTGGAAAGGCGCGTTGGCACACTGGGGACCGGGTGGGTGCACAACTTCGCCGTATGCCTGAAAAAGGATAAAAATTCCATCGCGCTATACCTGGAAGACGGACGGCAAGAAATCTTCTACGATAACGGCAACGGCGCATATTCCCAGAGTTTCAATAAACATGATATTCTCAGAAAAACAACAAAAGGGTTTGTATATCAAAATACCAAGCAAATATCATACTATTTTGATGAAGACGGCAACAATATAAAAGTAGAAGATCAAAACGGGAACTACGCGGCTTTGGCATACGGTCAAGGGCGCCTAACGCGTGTGGAAAACAATTCCGGCAGCTCCCTTGACTACCAGTATTCGCCGGACGGGAACCTTGTACAAGTTTCAGATAACACAGGGAGGACAATCAACCTCGCTTACGAGGACGGCCGGGTGTGCATGGTTGCCGGGGAGGAAGGGCAGGAGCAGCGGTATCAGTATAATGAGAAGGGCAAGATCAGCAGCATATTCAACCCCCTCGGCGTAAACACGCTTGCGAATGAGTATGACCAGGATAACCGGATAACCAAACAGACATTCCCGGACGGCGGCGTCATTCAATATGACTACCGGGATGAAGACAAGGAACTGCTCGTCACCGAACAAAACGGCAATGAAGTTGCCTATGCGCGCGACGACAGGATGCGCACCACCGCCGTGGTTTATGCCGACGGCGCTGAGCGGTATGCCTACAATGAGCAAAACCAGCGGGTTTGGCAGATCGACAAAAACGGGAACGAAACGCGCTATGAATATGACGATCAGGGGAATATCTCCCAAGTGACAAACGCGCTGGGGGAGGCCGTCTGCGCGCAGTACAATGAAATGAACAAACCCACCAAAGTGTCCTTGTGCGGGATCGAACGAATGGCGGGAGAGTACGACAACCACGGCAACCTGCTCAAGATGAGCGACGCGCTCGGCCGAACCCGCTCGTTCTCATACAACGAAAACGGGCGGCCTACCCGCCTGACGCAGCCGGACGGAAGCTCTGTTGAGCTTTCTTATGATGGACGCGGGAACATTGTCCGCGTAATTGATCAAAACGGCTCACAAACGCAATATGAATATGACAAGAACAACCGTGTCATAACTACCGTCGATCCCAACGGAAACAGGACATGTTTCAGCTATAACAGCCGGGACGAGATGATAAAAGTCGTCAATGCCGAAGGGGAAGAACGCGCGTATGAATACAACCAAGTAGGCAAGCTGACAAAAGCCACGGATTTTGACGGCAGCGTGAGCCGATACGAATACAATGCGCTAAACAAGCCCACGCGTTTTGTTGATCCCAGCGGGCACGAAACCCGGCTGGAATATGACCTCATGTGGAATGTGACCAAGCAAATAAACGCCAACGGCGCGGAGACACGCTTTGATTACGACGCGCTGCATCGCCTGATAAAAGTAACCGATGCTTTGGGGTACAGCGTACAATATGCATATGACCCCAACGGCAACCGTACAGCCGTTATCGACCCGCAGGGCGGGCAGGTACATCTGTCATACGACGCGCTCAACCGCGTGACAGGCGTAATTGAAGTGGACGGAGCCAAGACCGAAGTGGCGTACAACGAAATGGGGCAGATCACGGCTGTGGTCGACGCCATGGGGAACATACGTACATTTACCTACGATGCCGTAGGCCAAAAGACAGAAGAAACCGATTCGTTGGGCAACAAGACAAAATACACGTATACACCACTGGGGCAAATCTCGACAATTACCGATCCGGCGGGCCGGGTCACAGTATTCGAATACGGACCCGGCGGCCTGCTGACCCGTGAGGCATATCCGGACGGGCGCTGGGTCCGCTACGAATATGATGCGGCTAAAAACCTTGTCGCCAAGCAGGACCAAAGCGGCTATACGTTGACTTATGCTTATGACTGCCTCAACCGCATTATCAAAATTAGCAGCAGCCAGGGCCAGGAGAAATGCTATACCTACGACGCGGCGGGCCATGTAACAACCATGACTGACGCCAACGGAAACACAACGCGTTATGCGTATTCCGCTACAGGGAAACTTGTTCAAGTCATCGACGCGCTGGGGAACAGATCTGAATATGAGTATGACGGCGTAGGCGAACTGATTCAGGTCAAACAATTTGAAGGGATTGACGGGGATTTGTCCGAGGCATTGTCTCTCAACGAAAGCAATACCCGGATGACGACCTATCACAGGAACCCTCTGGGGCAGATCGAACACATAGAGGACGCGCTTGGGCAAAAAGAAAGCTACAATTACGACGCCTTTAGCCGTGTGACCGGCAAAACGGACAAGGACGGATATCTCACGCAGTACGCATATGGGCACAATGGGCAACTTGAGCATATCCAGTACGCCGATGGCAGATCGGTGCGGCTGAGCTACAATCCGCTGCGCCAGCTCACCGAGATCCAGGACTGGCTGGGGATGACCTCCATAGAGACCGACCCGCTGGGCCGGGCGACAAAAGTGCGGGATCACAACGGCAAAGAGGTGCAGTATCTATACGGCGCTGGGGGCGAGCGCTTGGAGACCGTCTATCCTGACGGCAAAAAAGCTAAGTATCTCTATGACGGCGCCCTACGCCTGAGCCAACTGAGCGACGGGGAAAACATCGTTTCCTATGCGTACGACGAGAACGGACGTTTAGGCGAAAAACGGTTCTCCAACGGGATGTTGACACGTTATGACTACAACAACATGGGGCTATTGTCCAGCTTGACGCACAGCGACCATGAGGGCGTCCTGGATCAGTATACTTATCATTACGATCTGATGGGCAACAAGACCGGCATCGACAAGTTCCGGCGTGGGCTGGAGGCCGACAGCGGGCAGTTTGGCTACGGGTATGACGCGTTGGGGCGGCTGTCCGAAGTGTCTAAAGACGGCGCGTTGCTTCGCGCATACACTTACGATCCCTTTGGCAACCGCACCCGCATGGCCGAAGGTGGGGGACAAACCTCATATTCATTCAACGCGCTTAATCAACTTCTACGCGTTGAAGCGACAGATCTGACCCGTGAATACCAATATGACGCCCGGGGCAATGTGACCGGGGTGCTGGAAAATGGGCAGACCAAGCACACCTACGAATTCGGGGCGCTCAATAGGTTAGAGAAAGCGACCAATGCCGAAGGTATAATGTCACTATATCAGTATAACGGCCTGGGGCATCGCGTGGGGCAGCAAGTTTCGGGTGGATTGGATCCAACGAAGGATATCAGCTATGTGTTGGATTTGACTAAGCAGTACCACAACCTGCTACAGACCTATGACGGCGGAAAGACAAAGACTTACCTCTGGGACTTCAACGTGGTAGCCGAGAGCGGCGACGAGGGCGATAGGTTCTATCTACAAGATGAGTTAGGCAGCCCGTTACGCTTTGCCGGCGTTGATGGCAAACTTGTGGACAGCTATGCTTACGATGAGTTCGGAAATGACCTCACCGGGAACCAGTGTATAGCGCAGTCATTTGGATATACTGGGTATCGTTATGACAACCTCGCAGAGACGTATTTCGCCCAGGCTAGAGAGTATGATCCAGGGGCGGGGAGGTTTGTTGCAAGGGATGTTTTTAAAGGGTATGTTATTTGGCCAGCAACGCTGAATGAGTATTCGTATTGTATCAATAATCCTAAAAAATATGTTGACTTGAACGGCGAGTTCTTAACGTTGATTACAGGTGCTATAGGCGCAATAATTGGAGCTGCAGTTGGCGCAATTACATCTTATGTTACGACCGGAGAAGTTAAGTGGGAGGCAGTAGCAGCAGGAGCAGCAATTGGTGGTGTTATCGGGCTAACTGGTGGTGCGGCGGTGGCAGCGTTTGCACCTGCAGCAGTCACAGCAACTGCAACAACAGTAGCAACTGAAGCCCTGGTCGGTATGGTTGTTGGAGGCGCAATTGATGCAGGAAAACAACTGCTTACTACCGGACATATAGAGGTTCAAGACTTAGCGGTGCAGGTTTTGGGCGCAGGCGTAATGGCAGTAATTCCGGGTGGTCCCGCAATTGCTGCGCTAGCAGGCGGAGTGACATCAATTGTAACATATGTAGCTGGTGAGTTTATAAATGATTCATGGGCTGATAAATCACCGATAGCCCATGTGATTGACATGTTAATTTCAGCACTATCTGCGGCAGGTTTTGCTGCATTAGGAGCAAAATTCGACTTGGACGGTTCCGGTTTCTTGAAAGAGCAGGGAGCGGCGGCTGGTTGGTCTTTGGGTGAAGCAATTTCTGACATATTTCGTGAATGGGCTACAGATGAATGGGTTATTCCACAAATTGAGGATATTGTCAACAATGCATATGATTGGTTTATGGAATTGATAGCAAAAATGGCAAAACAAAGTGTTGTATTTCCATTAGAAGGGTGTGCATCATGAATGACGTGGTTATAAACGTTATGGGATTTATCTTTTTTTACGCTGCCAGTTATGGAATTTGTATATTATTCTGCAAAAATTCACCTGAAAAAAGTGCGGGACACATCAGGATCAACATGTTGGTTGAGATAATACTAGTATTAAGACCGTGTAAATATGGAGACAATGAAGTACATATTTATTCACTAATTCATCAAATGCTTTTACAAATAGGCCTAATGACATTTTTATCCATGATTATTGTTGAACCGAGTGAACCAGCTCGGGCATTGAGAGTATTTTCCGGAATATTTATAGCCACAGTGATGACTTCTTTTTTTGGGCGTAATATTTGCCGAATGATATATATAAAGAAGAACAATAACAATAACAACAATTGACATACCCAAATATGCACTACACAAAACATGAACAACAGAAGGATTTGTTATGTATTATCTAGATGAAGATGGGAATGTGCAAGTCAAAAGTTTGGGAAGCGTATTTGATAATATTTACAAATTAGTCGAAAAAACAGAAAAAAAGTTTGCACTTAATAGAAAATTTTTGGAGGTTATAATATGAAAAAACAGATAACTATTATCATGATTATCATAGGCATCAGTATTCTTTTTGTGGGAGTATGGTTTCTGATAAAATATTACAAATCCCATAATACTAAATCACAGGTGAGAGATAAAAGAGATATATCTGACGTAGAAATGCTGGGGGCTTTATTGGGAATAAACATGAACAATAACGTTACTATAAACGGGCTTGAATTTGAATACGAAAAAGACGCGACATGTATCTATATTTGTTTACGTATGCTGAAAGATCAGTTGTCCACAAGTGAAATGAAGTTTGACTGGAATGCGAAAAAAACACCTTTGGGAATTGAAACAGCACTATTGGGCAAATTTGAAAAAGGGACTCTGGGATTTGATGTTAATAAAATAGATTATGTGAAAAAATTATACAAAGAATATGTCATTACTTCTTCATTGACAGAAGAAACAAGTACATCCTGTTCCATTTTCGCATTTGTTGAGAAAGAAGAAACAGAAAATGATTATATAAATGTTTTTATCTTTTCAATTGTGCCGGATACCTTAAATATCGATATTGGAGAACTGACAAATGGATAAACTGGAGATAAACATCCCAAAACTACAGGACACGGTGGCCGAGTCCGGCAAGCTGGCCACAGACGCTAAGGAGATCGGGAAATCGATATCAGAAACAAACAAAAAGCTCACCTCAACCGGGACATGGCAGGGCGACGGCGCCAATGCGTATAACGGCAAAAGCGGCCAGTGGGACAAGAATTACAAAGCGCATGAGAATACGGCTGCCAAAATGAAAGACGCAACGAAAACCGTTTTGTCGCAAGCCGAGGACTTAAACATGGTCTCATAAACTTGGTGACTCAGCAGACATCACAGGCATAATAAATCTAATTGCAGATGCAGAAAATAGAGGATATGAAACAGTAGTTGGATTTTGTTATATTACCGAAAAGGGGGATTGTTTTGAATAAGTTTCAAACAACTTTAGCAGTTATAGTGCTAGGTATAAACATGATTCTTTTTGCAAGTTGCAGAAATAATGTGAAAGATGAGATTATTATGAAAACTGTTTACAATTTTAATGTAGAGCATAAAGAAATTGATCGTGAATTAACAAGAGAGAGTTTTCACGACATAAAATATGGGAGTTCCTTGATAGAAATCGAGGAAATATTTGGAGAACCTAATGGGTGGCTTGGAACGGGAGTATTAGCGCCATACTATTCTTTAGAAGATAAGGAATATGCAATCCTTCGATTTAAGAATCCTTTTATTAGCGAAGATCTTAAAAGCATAGAATTAGTTAATGATACAATAATTCTTGAAGAAATTCGACTTGCTGTTCAGTAACAATGCTTTCATACAACTGGTCAGAAAGAAGATAAAGAATATCACCAAGGGCTGAAAAAATAAGAATTTATACTCGCTAACAAAAGTAGGCTTTCATAAAATCCCATCTTGGAAATCAGGCGAATGGGTATTCGCCCAATCTAATGAGTAATTTCAAAATATGATTCAGATTCGGGCTAAAACTATACGATTTCCTTCAGACCAGGAGTGTAAGTTAGCCGTTTCATTTCAATACCGCAAAGGAGAACACAATATGTCCGCCAAACTTTTCACCCGCCAACCTCGATTCCTTCCCGAGATGCCGACCGGCGAAAGGGAGATCGAATCCCCGCCCTCTATGCCGAAAAAACCCGAAATCTCATGGGTTACTATTTTGTTGCCTCCAGCGGCTATGATCATCATCACGCTGCTCATGGCTGTCACCGAACAGCAGGGTGCCTATATGCTGATGTCGTTGGCAATGACAATCATAGCGTTACTTAATTCGCTGGTTTCAGTGTCCAGACAAAAAAAGAAATATCGCAAAATGAAACAGCAGCGCGAGACAAAATATCTGCAATATGTCGCCGACGTCAAAACGGAATTGGCCCTCCAGCAGAATCTGCAGGTTGTAGCTATGACCGAGACAAGCCCCGACCCCAATTTTTGCATGAACCGAATCCGCAATACCGACAGTAAATTGTGGGAAAAAACGCCAGCACATGATGATTTTCTATCTGTTCGCGTGGGTATCGGCAATGTGCCGTTTGCCATAAAACTTGAATATGAGAAACAGCGCTTCAATCTGGACGACGACCCGCTCATAGGCGAACCTCAAAAAATTGGACTGGAATTTGAAAAAGTGAATAACGTTCCGGTCTGTATAAATCTATTCAACGACGAGATATGCGGTTTGGTAGGGGACAACAAGCGCGTATTGGACACGCTCAATACAATTCTGCTGCAAATTGTCACTAATCACGGCTATGACGACGTGAACATAGTCCTGCTACTAAAGGATGAAAGCGTTTCGAAACTGGAATGGACGCGGTTTTTACCACATGTCTGGGATCCGGACTACAAGGTAAGATTTATGGCCTGCGGCAGAGCCATGGCCCACCATATACTCGCCGTGCTCAACGATGTGATCAGGGCCAGGGAGTTGGCGCACAAAGACAATAATAGCGCGGCAGCGGCCTCCCTGCCCCATTATGTGTTTGTTGTGGACGATCCGTCTTTGCTGGAGCAGGAACAAGTTGCGAAATATTTACATAACCCAAACAAAGAACTCGGTGTCTCAAGCATTTTTACAGCTGACAATAAGGCATATTTGCCCACAAACTGCAAAACGGTTCTGAGTGTAGGAACAAAGGCGCACGAGTTGAGTTCGAAAAATGGCGGCGCCAAAATAATATTCAACCCAGACACTATGGATGCCGGTAAGCTCGATTTTATCGGGCGGAAACTGGCTCCGTTGCACGTTAAAAATGCTACATCTAGTTTCGCGTTGCCAAATTCCATCACGCTTAACCAGATGTACAAAATTACACGTACCGAGGAAATAGATATTCAAAGCCGCTGGATGACCAACAGGACTTACATGGGAATGAACGTGCCTATTGGCGCCAGAGCTGGCGGCGAGCTATTTTATTTGGATATTCATGAAACTGGTTATGGGCCTCACGGACTGGTGGCGGGAACGACAGGTTCCGGCAAAAGTGAATTATTGCAGTCGATCATTATCTCTCTGGCTATGAATTATCACCCACACGACGTCGTGTTTGTCCTCATTGACTACAAAGGTGGAGGCATGGCCGATGTATTTCAGGGTATGCACCATTTAGTAGGGACTATCACCAACTTAGGCGGAAACCAGACGACCAGGGCGCTGGTTTCCATAAAAAGCGAGTTGCAACGACGCCAAAGGACGTTCTCTGAACACGGGGTTAATAACATAGACAAGTATCAAAAGCTGTTTCACAATGGCGGTGCCAAGATTCCCATACCGCATTTGATCATGATAGCCGACGAGTTCGCCGAGCTAAAAGCGGAGCAGCCCGAATTCATGAAGGAACTGATAAGTACTGCCCGCGTGGGGCGCAGTTTAGGAGTTCACCTGATATTGGCGACACAGAAGCCGGGAGGCATCGTTGATGATCAGATTTGGAGTAACTCAAAGTTTAAGATCAGCTTAAAAGTACAGGATACCACTGACAGCAATGATGTGATTAAGCGTGACGACGCCGCCTACATCAAAGAGCCAGGNCGCGCCTATATTCAAGTGGGCAACGATGAGGTATTTGAATTATTTCAGTCTGCGTACGCNGGCGCCGACTATGATCCCACNGGAGAGAAAGAGAAAAGCGCCAACAGGGATCAGAAGGTATACAAGGTTGCNCTCAATGGGCGATGCGACAAGATTTATCCGCTCTTTGAAGAAAAAATCGCAAAAACTGAGTTGCCGAGCCAACTGAAAGCTATGGTAGNACATATCACNCGTACCGCCAATAATCTTTCCATTTCAGCTCTGCCCGGACCGTGGCCGCCNCCTCTCACCGAGGAATTGTATGTGGATGATTTATTTACTCCCGGTTGCGGCTTTGACTATGAAAAAGGAATTTGGCTCAATTCGCCTAAGAACGTAGCTCCCCCTGTCGGCATTTATGATAACCCACGTGAACAAATGCAGGACTCGCTGACTTTTGATTTTCTCAATGATGGGAATTTGTTTGTCTACGGTATGCCAGGTAGTGGAAAAACTGTCTTCTTGCAAACGCTCTGCCTGTCGTTAGCTCATCACTTTTCCCCGCAGGAAGCAAGTATATATGTGCTTGATTTCGGCGGCGGATCGTTCAGACGTATGGAAACACTGCCGCATATTGGCGCTTTGATGACTATGGAAGAAGAGGATAAAATCAATCAGTTTTTTGTTTTTATCTCTCGAATGATTGAAGAGAGAAAACAGACGTTCTTATCGGCAAAAGTAGATGGGTTTGCGCAGTACAAAGATAAAGCGACTTCTGAAATGCCCGCTGTTTTCATTCTTGTTGACAACTATACCGCTTTGGCGGAACTCAACGACGGCGCTGCAGATCAGTTGCTTACATTGGCGCGTGAAGGGATGAAGTATGGTATATATATTGTAGCAACCGCGAATCAGGAGAAGGCATATCGTTTTTCCATCAATTTTAAAATGGCTGTAACTTTTGAAATGACAGATAAAGGCGACTATGACATGATCGTAGGCCGATGCCAAGGCTTGGAGCCAGCCCGCAACGCAGGCCGCGCATTGTTGAGGCACAAGCCGCCTCTGGAGTTTCAAGCCGCCAATTGTTACTTCCGACAAAAAAGTATGGAAGAAATTCTTGATATTTTCGACGTTTTCGTACAAACAGGAAAAATCACAAGAGCCATATCTCTTCCCCAGATGCCAGATATTGTCAACATTCATGAAATAAACGATGAAACAAATACATCAATAATCCAATTTGCGTTAAGGTCTGAGACACTGCGACCGATAGGGATAGATATCATCCAGAACCACGTGTTCCTTGTCACTGGGGATCCGGGTAAGGGTAAGAGTACAATACTTGCCTCAACGGTCAGTTTTTTGCTCCACTCCGGGAGTGTAAAAATATATTTGAAGGATAGTCTCTCCGCAGGTCTTTACGCGATTCAAAATCGTGAAAATGTGTTCAATATGGATGAAATTGAGGACGAGTTCGATTTTGCCAACGAAATAACCGAGCTGCTTGACAGTCGGCGGTCAGAGTTTAGCGAATGCAGAAAAAACGGTGAAGATTTGGACGAATTGAAAGCTAAATGGGAGCAAATTATCTTTGTTATCGATAATTTGGTTGAGTTTTCTGAGAATCATTCAGGCGTACTGACCGATCTGTTGGAGCGGATTGCAAAAAAAGAATCGGGTATGAAAGTGGCTATATGGGCGTCGGGCAATGCTAGCGATATCAGCAGCTCTTTTGACTCGTTTGTAAAAGTGTTCAAAGATGCGCAGTGCGGCATTATGTTGGGCAGCCTCAAAGAACAGAGCCTGTTTAACGCGAGTCTCCCATACGGCAGCTATGAAAAACCAGAGCTTAGTAAAGCAGAAGGGTATCTGGTTATTAGAAACAAATACGCAAGCATTAAGGCGGCTGTGGATGTGAGGCTGTTGTAAATAAAGCTTCCTGGGTATGCACTTGACGCCAACTGAATACTCTACACTCCCGTCATTGCGGGCTTGACCCGCAATCTCGTGAAGGATTGGTATATGAAAGAAAACGC
>JGI24702J35022_10002659_pt1 | contig 10845 bp, 7 predicted proteins | sample TergutTh196P4_FD_35022 | JGI IMG/M metagenome (IMG submission 35022)
AAAACAGCAGGGCGGTTGAGGCCGCGCCTGTGACCGGCACGAATATGTCNCCCCCCCCCGCCGCCCTGGACTAGGGCGGCGTTTCCTATTGACGCATAAAAAGGGGGGGTACCGCAAACGATTTCCGAGCGTTTTGCGGTGGTGGGCAGGCCCGTAAACCCGCTATATACTTGGCTTTTTCGGGGGGTACCGCAAGACCGCAAAGAAAAATATGGAAGAGCTTTTTTGCTGTGGAGGGTAAACAGTGAGCTAGAAATATCCCCGCTACCCCGAGGAGGGTAACAGGGTTGTAGCGTCAACTTAGGTGCTCAAGAATGTATGGCAAATATGTTTCCTTGCCATGATATTCAGTAAATTTTTTGCTGAATATTGTTTTGCTTGAATCTCCAAAAGATATTGGATTCTGCGCTAATGTATATGTATAGTAACCGGCGTGGGGTGTTATATCTTTATTATGGTAGAGCTTGTGAATCCTTTTGCTAATACCCCTCTCCATTGCATATTGCTGCGTTTCTTTTGGAGCGCAGGGCGGCGAAGCGACGCCATAGCAAATTACGTCCTCGTTGCGAACACCTAGCTCGCTTAATCTCAAGGTATACAATTCAGCCATAGCGCCTCCCAAGCTGTGGCCAGCAATTAAAAATAGGCAATCTGAAAGAAGAATTTGCTTGCCGGGATACATGAACCATCCATCTTTACTAAAATCGTGTTTTATGAATTGGTTGATGTAACGGTAAAACCCGCCATGTACGCAATATGCATTTATAGTTGAATTTTCCGAAAGGCGTTGGCCCGGGGGATAGGTGTTTCCCGACGGCTGCTTATACCAGGTAACCGGATAATAGTCTAGGTCGGTATCAAGATTTCTCATGTCCTTACCGTTTTCTCCATAGTAAGTCCCCCTGAATGTAACCATAACAATGTAGCTTTTTCCGTTTATGGGGGCTTTGAGTTCTTGCAATCCATAGACTGCTTTTATCTCATCCTCATTATACGGGATGGGCACAATATTGCCAAAGCCCATATGTTCCATAGCCTTATATGATTCGGAATATCTTAGTATTGGCATATATGTATCAAAAGACGCGAGAGCCGCCCAATATGCCAAATTCCAATCGTAAGCATTACCATTGGATGAAAAGATACTCGCATAATCCGCTTCTGTTAAGCCTAAAGCCAATGGAGAAGGAACATTGTCCGCAAAATCAGTTCTTTCATTCTCGTATTCGGCATAATTGGGATCCATTTCGCGAAGCAATGCTTGGATTGCCGCAATATCGTCTTTATTTTTCCGAATCTGCATGGCTGCGCTTGCTCTCATGTCGTTTAGCAAGGCATCTAAAAAGACGCCTTCAATGGGGCTCACAAGAATTTCTTTTAAAAGCGCAGCTGTTGGATTTACTAACACAGTGAGAAGCATTATAATATCTGAAATCTCACTACCGCCCGCGATTATTTCGGGAGCGAGTGCAAGCCATAGGTTCTCTGATTCTAGCACACGTATTTCATTTTTTAGTATGCTTATGTTATAACGCAATGTGAATTCCTCAAACGCGTCCAGTTCCTCAGCCGACCAGTGGCCAAACACCGCCACGGCAGCGCGGGGAAACTCTTTTAGCCAAATTTCCCTGCTACCCGCTTTCACAGATTTATCGTTCCAGAATTTATAAAGGTTGAATGACGCGGCGGCATCCTGCGCTAGTTCTTCATCGCTCACACCGAGGCCCCGGCGCACCCGGTCGCTGTTAAAATCATCACATATGTAGTAACCAGAGAAAAGAAGGGGAAGCGCTCTCCTCAGCCTATCATTTGTAATGCCAAGTGCTTGAACTGCCTGTCGCGCGATTTCCTCGTTATCTATATGGCGTATCTCCATGTAGACTGTGTGCTTCAAAATCGGCGAGGCATCCAACGCATCCAACATGCCAATCTCCATCGTCGCTTTTACATAAGAGCCTTTTTCGTGTTCCACATGACGCTCATAACGCATGGTGAGATATGTATCTTTAAGCGCTTCAGCAATTTCCTGCGGGATATTGGGGACATCATTTTTCAGCGTAAGAATCTGCGCAATCATCATTTTGTCGCCATCCAGCAGTTCTTTGTCAAGGCCAACACAGCCATAACAAGATTTCATCACGAACGAGCTGGTGCCAGCCAACATGGTCATTAGTCCAGTCGATGCATATGTCATAATCGGGGAATCTTCGCCGCTGTTCAAAAAATGCAGCTGGGATACAAAACGGCTTGCGTTGCTTGTGTTGTACGCGTTTTCTACTTGCCGCAGCTTCGTTGTGATATAGTTCGGCACACGCTCCCGTTGCTCGGGGGCGCGATCAGGCTGGATAGTAATCGAATAATCACCTATACCTGGAGCTAGAGAATTCTCGCTTATAATAATATGAAAAGTTTCATTGTCATTAATAGGATATATCCTAAATGTTTCGTTCCGTTCCACAGGCATGGAAAGCACACGCAAGTTTGCTTCGTCCATGACTGTTACGATCAAAGGCACATTCGTCGTAATTGTAAATGTCTGTGCCCGCCCGGCATCAGCACTTAGCAGCATGGCATTGCTGTTGCCTGAATAACGAATACTGCCTTTTGTTTTCACTGTAGTATCGGCCATCGCAATGCTTACAAAAGAGGTATCCTCAACTTGTCGAATGCCAGCCTGCCTTAGAGCGCGGTCAACCGTGTTGGCACAGCGCTGGGCTTCCCGTTCGCTTTGTCCTTGATTGATATAGTAGCTTTTGCTTTCCTGCAAAAGAATATCACGATACAACGAGAGATTGGGTGTAGCAACCCCCTGCGCAACAGTTAAGCTGGATGTAAGAATATCCGCGAAGGCTTCCTCTCCAATATTTCTATTGCGCGTTATAGCTGCAAAAGCGCTTTCGAGAGCCTGTCGATCAGAGTGCACATTTATGGCATCAGATGCATTTTCCGGATTAAGAAATGCTTCGGTCGCCTGCGTTATATTGTTCAGCACTGCGTTAAAATTCGCAGCGTGGCTATCAGGGCCAAGCGCGATAATACCGCCGCTGTTGCGATCAATTAAGGCGCTCAGAGCAGTTCCGTTAGCAAGTTCAAATACCACTTTATCTGCATCGCGTAGCGTATCTCCTCTTAATATGCCGGGGGTATAATAATAGCCCTCTACAGTAGATTTCACGGTGATACTGTCACCGAAAAATTCTTTTATTACCTCGGGGCCGGAATTCTTCGCGGCACCGCTTTCGCGTGACCGGTTCGCGCCAGACAAGGGAATGCTCTCGCCTACCATGTAGCTGGCTGTATTATTTGGAGCGACTACCACTTGTCTGCCGGAATTCAGGATAGGCTTGCCTCTATACATTTGCTGGGCAGTATATAGCTGGTTTCCATTGGCTAGTTGTTCTTGGCTGCTAATTTCAAAAACACCACCAACATCTGGATCGGCGCTCTGCATAATGGCGAGCGCTTCTTCTTTCGATGTGACCGTTTCTTGATTTAGCACACGCGCTGAAGCACCATTGCTCGTAGCAATCACATCAACCTGACTGCGTGTTGAGCCAACTCGGTTAAATATATTAAGCGCAGATTGCTTGGCAGAGTCAATCGCTGTTATTTGCAAAGGGTTCCATATAGCCAACGCAAAACTGCCAACCAATACAAGAGCTAAGAACTTTTTGAGGCCCTTGTATCGCGTTTGCTTGAATACCTGAGTTGCCATTGAATTCCATATTTCGAACTCGTTGTATTTTTCGAGAGGATTCTTATGCAGGACAAACTTCATAATCACAACATAAGCCGCTAACCCGATCCAAATAATGATAGAAGTTACTTGTGCGGGGGATAACCAGCTGACAAACAAAAAGCCTCTATCGTCAGCCCTGCCAAACTCAAGCACAAAGCGCAAGATAGAATAGCAAGCTAAATACCAGAAAGCTCTATGTTGCTTGATTGCCTTAGAGAACACAACAAGCATGATGAGCGCCGCTAAGGCCTCCAGCGCTGGTGCAGGGAAGGCAAATGTAAGGCCAGCTAACGTGATATCCGCGCCATAACAGCAACCCGCCAAAACACAACCGATGCGTCCGAACATATTTGCAATCAGTATTGAAGGCACTATGTGGTCAATCCAAAATTTCACGTTCAACCGTGAAATACGCAGAAGCAAAGCGCTTACCGCAAGAAAACCCAGCACCGCATAATAAAACGAAAACCCCGCCAATTCAAAGCGGTCGGCGACGGGGAGCCGCAAATACTCCGGGTGGAGAATCCAGCCGATTACATTCGCACTGACAAGGCTGGCTGCCGCCGCCAGCAGAAACACCCAACGGGTCTTGCTTCTGATAGCAGGCTGACACCAGGCCGCCTTCTGCTTTTTCCTCAGCGATCCGAACGCAAACAAAAAGCCAACCGCTAACATGATCCAATAGATTGGCAAGCCCCAATAGTCAAATTCGAAGATTGGCTTTAGCACTGCTTGTTCCTCCTAATGCCGCAAAAAGCCCGCGAAAGCAGGCTTCTTGACAGAATCATTTGTTCTTCGCTTGGCTTAATGTATTGCATCGCTCCTAATCCTTCAGCGGATTCCCTTTGGCATCAGTTTTTGTGCTGCCGGTCAAAATCATGATACCTTCAATAAGCCCCCAAATCCAGTTGGCGATCAGCAGGATAAACGATATGAAGTTAATACCGGGAATGCAGAGGAATACTAAGCCGATCAATACCGCCCCAAGGTGAATGCCAAACATCTTCATATTCCCCAGGTAGTATTGGTGAACACCGAAAGCGCCGAGGAATATTCCCAGCAATCCCGCTGTCATTTTCGACTTCTGTTCATCCCCGGATGGTGCCTTAGCAGCGCCTCCTTGTGCCCCTTGCACAGAGAACCCGCAGCTGGTACAGATCGCTGCGCCTGGAACGGTTTCCTTGCCACAGTTCGAGCAATATTTTTGCCCTGTTCCGGCAGCAAAGCCGCAAGACATACACACCGCCGCATTTGCGTCCATCGAGTTCCCGCAGTTTTTGCAGAACACGTTTGGCTTCTGCACTTGAACGGGTGGCGTATTGGCGCTGCTACCCTGCTGCGCCCCTTGCAAACCGAAACCGCATCCCGTGCAAAACACTGCTCCGGCAATTGCTTCCTTACCGCAATTAGGACAATAATTCTGACCCTGCCCTGCGGCGAACCCGCATTTCATGCATACCGCTGCATTTGGATCAATAGATTCCCCGCAATTCCTGCAAAACGCCATTTGAAAAGACCTCCCATGTATTTTATAAAATTAATCCCGGAATGAAGTTTCTTATTACATAGTAAGTAATAAATCCAACGATGGCAATTACTAAAAATGATATTTTGCGAGGAACGATGGCGATCTTCTTCCCGAACAATTGCGCTATCGCCTCACAGTAAAAGGCCAGAAGAATAGCAAGCAAAAAAACCGGTGTTATGTTGTATCTTATGGATGAAATAATATCTCCATGCAACAGACTTAATACGCTACGGGTATTTCCACAGGATGGACAGCATATGTGGTAATTGTTATAAAAGGGGCATGGAGGGAGTGTTCGTGCTAGGAGGGCAAGTGAATCTCTAAAAATGAAAGCGAAAAGTAAACCGGCGGGCACTCCAATATGAAACAGCTTGTGTTGCTTGATATTTCTAAATCCAATCTTCTCTATGTAGCTTCCCTCCCACAAATCATACCGGGGCTTTTCTAAAAAGGTATACCTTTTTAGAAAAGCCCCGTGCGCATCTCTCTCGAACAAACGGATTGATTTCTGAACGTATTTCGTGGAATTTTTTTAAAAAAAGGCTTGCAAATGGGGCTTCTTTGTGGTAAAATCAATACGTTGGGCCACTTGAGGGTCGCTATAAAAAGGTATACCTTTTTATAGCTTAGTTTTTTGTACCTGCGAATGCCGGTAGTCGCGCAGGCGGTTGTAGAAGGTGGCTTGGCTCATCCCCCCGCATTGTGCCAGCACCTCGTTGAAGGTCAGCTGTTTGCGCTCCCACTGCCGCACCAGAGCCCCGAAGTTATCCGGCACACCCTTCACGGGCCGCCCGAATGCTACGCCACGCGCTTTCGCCGCCGCAATACCCTCCGCTTGGCGTTGCTTGATCGCGATCCTTTCCCGCTCCGAGCAGTACGACAAAAGTTGCAATACGATGTCGCTGATGAGCCGCCCGGTGAGATCGCGACCTTTTTCGCGGGTATCCAGGAGCCCTTCCATGTCCAGCACCACGATGTCCGCGCCCTTTTCCTTCGTAATGAGCTGCCAATTTTCCAGGATAGCCGCATAATCCCGGCCTAATCTGTCGAGGCTGTGCAGTATCAAGCAGTCGCCGGGACGCAAACGACGTAGCATGGAGCGGTACGCTTTCCGCTCAAAATCTTTGCCACTTTGCTTATCCACATAAATATTCTTCGCTGGGACGCCCTGCTCCGCCATTGAGATCATCTGGCGATCCTCGTTCTGGCTGGCGTCGGACACCCGAACGTAACCGAGTAAATTCATAATGAACCTCCATAAAATAGAATGGCCCCGCACGGCAGGGCGGTGCTTTTTCCATTGTAAAGCCTATTTCATGGTCGCGGTGATCTTTGTTCTGTGAACCTTGAAAAATTTCCTTGTATCTTTGAAAATTGGCCGAACCCCCTGCGGGGGCGAGAGCTTCGTCCGACAAACACGACGAACCCAGGCCCGAAAACGAACCCCCGCCGAAACGTGGGGAATATAGCAAAATAGCCCTGCTCCGGCAGGGCTTTGGTGTTGATTTGGGAGGGGGGTTCGTTTTTTCGGGCGTCGGCGGGCGGGTTTCACTCCGTTGTGATATTGCGCCTGGGGGGTTCGGCGGTTTGGCGCGGGGAAGCTGGTTTCTGGTTGGAAGGGTATTTTCGGGCCATTTTCGCACCCGACGCGGCTGCTCTGGCAAAACTGGCTAAATCCTGAAACGCTTATATATAGCGCTTTATGAGCCATAGACACCAAAATAGCCACCCAAAATGGGCGGCTATTCTGGTATGAAACTATGTCCATCTTCATGGAGCGGGCGGCGGGAATCGAACCCGCAACCGCAGCTTGGGAAGCTGCTGTTTTACCACTAAACTACGCCCGCGCACGCGAAGCCCGGCTGCGCCTTAAGCTTCGCGTTCAGTATTATATCACGCCCCATAGGAAAATGCAAGCCTTTTTTACAGCGAGACGCGTATTTCTTTCCGGTGCAGCGCCCAGGCAATCAGGCTGATGCCCGCCAGCATCGCCGCCGTAAGCAGCAGGCCGGGCAGCAGGGGCTTGGCCCCAAAGCCGAAGGGCACCCGGGCCAGCCCGACGAGCATCAGGTGCAGGATGTACAGCAGCAACGGGTTCTCGCCCCACCAGATCACGGGGTCGCTCCGGAAGGGCAGCCTCTTCGAGATCAGGTCTGTTGCGAAATACAACAGGGCGCACACGAACACGGAGGTCAGCACGTAGGACGCGGACACGCGGTGCTTCGAGGCGGGCGCGAGGAGCAGCGCGCCCGCGGCCAGGATGGAAAGCGCGCCCGTGCCCAGCAGGAAGGGTTTGACGCCTCTATTATAAAAATCAAACACGGCCGTGGAGAGGATGAGCATCGCGCCCCAGGAGACCGCGCCGATAAACCCGCCGTGATCGCCCTCAAAGACCATACCGCCCAGGGCGGGGAAGAGATTGCACGCCAGCTGGAACGCCAGCAGGACGCCGCAGCCTATAGCGGCGCGGGCAATGGCCGGCAGCTTGATCGCCAGCAGGGTCAGCAGCCCTGCCGCGCCTATGGCCTGCAATACGCCCCAGCTCCCGGCGATGCCGCCCGCGCTGAAGATGGTCCCCACGCCAACGATCGCGAAGTAGCGGCCGGCGAAATGGCTGTAGGCGGCCCCCTTTCCCTTTTCGGCGCGCCGCAGGAAGGACATCCGGTAGGTGGCCGCGATGGCGAAGAGGAACATGGGGGCCACGATGTCCGCGAAGGTGAAGCCGGTGTCCGGCGCGTGCTTGAGCCAGGCGGGGACGCGCGCGATGTCCTCCATGGAATCCACGAGCACCATGAAGATGATCGCCAGGCCCCGGTACCGGTCGATCGCCGGATTGCGTTGGGTTGCCATACTCGTTTGCCTCTTTTCCGGCTAAAATTGTTCTGGAAATATTGTAGCGGAAAGGCGCGGCGATTGCAAGGGTTTTTCAAAATGTGATTGCATTCGGCCGCAGCTTCGGGTATAATCAGAACAGCGATGAAAATGAATCGCCGGGCACAAGTATGTCTGTTCCCGCGAGGATGTCCACGGCTGGCTGAAAGACGCCGGGTTCGCAATTGAGCACGAGTTCGGCGGCTGCGACCGCAGGCCGTTTACCGGGGAACAGGGATGGGACGTCATTTGGGCCAAAAAGCTGGCAAAAGATTGACATTGCCATAGAAAGGAGGGCCTTCATGCAGAGCAAAACCAAATACGACATCGGCGGGGATCAGGTGCGGGCCATCTTTGAGGCCGCGGGGCTGGGCGAGGTCACACAATACGAATCCCTTTCCGATGGATGGTACAACAATGTGCTGCGCGTCACAGGCGGTGACGCCCGGGGCCGGGCGTCGGCACAATACGTGCTCAAGGTGGCGCCCCTGCCGGAAGTGCCGGTGCTCACCCACGAAAGCGAGCTCATGGGGCAGGAGCTGCGGTTCTACGCCCTGCTGCGCGAGCGTACCGCCGTGCGCACGCCCCGCGTATTGTTTGAGGACCTCACGAAGGAGCTCATCCCCTGCGATTATTTCATCATGGAGTTCTTGCCCGGGCAGCGCCTGGACAAGGCCAAGCTGCCGCCGGAGGATAAGGCCAAAGCCGACCGGGAGATATTGGATATCCTGACGCAGTTCCACTCCATCGCGGGGGAGGGCTTCGGCTACGAGCAGATGGGCCTGGAGCCCGACTGGTACCTTGCCCTGCGCAAAATGACCCGGGCCCTGGTGGACGACTGCGCGCGTTTCGGCAGGCGCTGCCCATTGGGGGAAAAGCTGCTGGGCTACATCGACCGCCACCGCACCCTGCTGGAGAGCGTACCCAGCGTACTGGTGAACTTCGATCTGCACGCCATGAACATATTTATTCACGAGGGCAAACTGACGATTCTCGACTTGGAGCGCTGTTTCTGGGGAGACCGCCTGGGCGACAATATTATGCGCGGCTACACGCTGCCCAAGGGCACGCCAAAGGAGGAGCAGATCCGCTTCTACCTTATGGAGGCCTATCTGGCGGTGATCATGTATACCGAAAAATATTCGCGCTATAAGCCCTGGAACGGCACCTGGTGGATGGACGTCGCGGGTACGCTGGGCTTAAGCGTCATCAGCTTCCCCGCCCTGCGCAGGCTGTCGAGATGAAGGGGAGGCGCGGTTCATCGCCGGCCGTATGAGCGCATAGTAATGCAGGGATATCATACGAAGGCAGGTGGTGCCCCGTGCTTGAACCCGCCCAGCTGGCAACCTGGGTCCATCTTGCCGCGCTGGAGCTGGCGTGCGGCAAAAGCGCGGACGAGCTGGCCGTGCTGGGCAGCATATTCACCCAGCTGGGGGACACCCTGACCACCATGTCAACGCAGCAAAGCCTGATCGAAGCGAAGAAATAACGGCAGGGGGNGGCATTTTTGCCGCCCCTACAGTTTTTTCTGTAATGCCAATGTATTCCTCTCCCAGAACACCCCGCCCGCATACCCCTGTATCGCGCCGCCCTCCCCGGCCATTTCCAGGCGTTTTTGCGCCAGAGCGCAGTAGGCCTCCTCGCGCTCGACGCACAGGAATGAGCGCCCGAGCTTTTTCGCGGCCACGGCGGCGGTCCCCACCCCGGCAAAGGGGTCCAGGATCATGTCGCCCGGGTTGGAGCTTGCCAATATCAGCTTTGCGTAGAGCTTCTCGGGCTTCTGCGCGGGGTGGTCCGTATTCTCCGGCATGGACCAGTAGGGCACGGTGATGTCGTCCCAAAAATTCGATGGGCAGGTATCCCGATATTTCATAGTTTCGCCCTCGACCCAGTCTTTCGGGGCGCCGTTTTCTTTATAGGGCGCGATCACGCGGCGGCGCGTCGTCACGGCCCCGGCGTTGAAGGTATAATTTTTCGGCGAAACCGTGGCGAACCAGATGTCCTCCATGGCGTTCTTCCAGTTTTTTTGCGCCCCTCTTCCTTTCTCGCGCTGCCAGGTGATGCGATTTTGAATCGTAAAATATTCGCCCAGTATGCTTCCGATGACCATGCTCGAGCGCCAGTCGCTGCAGACGTAGACGCTCGCCGTGTCCCCCAGCGCGGGCCGCGCGGCCTCGAGCCAGCGGCGCGTGAAGGCGGCGTAATCGCCTTCGCTCATCCTTTGGAAGGCGCTGTTTCCGTAGGTCTTGCGCAGGTTGTACGGCGGATCGGCGATGAGCAGGCCGGCAAAGCCCTCCGGCAGGGCGGGCAGGACGCCGAAGGCGTCCGCGCGGATGACCGCGCTGCCCATCCCCGGCGAATACGCGCGGGGACATAGCGAAGCAAGGCGATGAAGTTCTTCATCATCCAATGTGATAGTCCTGTTGCGCGAGGATCGCTGCATGATCTTCTGTCACCCCCGCATTATTGTACCATATGGAAAATAAAAAAGCAATCCTTCCCGCATTTTGTAAAAGAGAATGTATGTGCGCGAAAACTGCCCGCTTAAAACCCTCCAGCGGCTTGACACACGTCCGCAAACCCTCTATAGTAGGCCTGTGGGGGCGGCGTATTGCCGCCCGTACCAATGCATAAACAAGGAGGCGGCGGGTTGAAGCGGATATTGGTCATCATTGTCATGACGCTGGCCGGCATAGGCCTGTTCGCC
>JGI24702J35022_10002660_pt1 | contig 10844 bp, 12 predicted proteins | sample TergutTh196P4_FD_35022 | JGI IMG/M metagenome (IMG submission 35022)
TGGGGAGAGGAAGAGCGACGTAGTGAGTGAGCTTTTGCACTTGTGCGGAAGCGAATGATACGTAGTCCGCGATGACGACTAATGAAGCAAAAATAAACGTCTACCTCACCGGGCGTGAATTGTAACGCTGATTGAAGCATATTATTTACAGAGCGCATAATTTGCTATTGACATTGGAGTTGCTTTAACGTTTATCATGTGTTGTAGCGAGTGTCGAGTCGCGCTGGCGCGACATGACCGAGCGAGTGATGATATCAAATTTGCATGTGTTGTAGTGCCATAGCGGCTCGCAACATCAATGATAAAAAAATGACTAAAATCAATGAAAAGAGGTCTGTGGTCATAATGACCACAAAGCTCAAACCCTTCCAACAGCGATATAAAATGACTGAAATCAATGAAAAGAGGTCTGTGGTCATAATGACCACAAAGCTCAAACCCAGACAACAGTGATATAAAATGACTGAAGTCAATGAAAAGAGGTCTGTGGTCATAATGAACACAAACCTCAAACCCTTCCAACAGCAGGGTTTCCGATGATAAAACTAATATAACGACGCGAGCGTTGCGTTTGTGCCGGCCTCATGCCGACACTCCCCATGGAAAAGCCAGGGGGTTTACGTCGCTTTTGCTAAAGTCAACCAATGCGCCGGAATCGCTCGTATCTGGCAGCTATCAGCTCATCGGGGGATAGATGCGAAATAGTCTCGTACCATTTGGAGATCTCTCCTGCCAATTTTGTCTGCAGTTCGGAGGGGTCTTTGCCGTTTTCTTTAATAATCCGCTCGACGACGCCAAGGGACATGGCGTCTTTTGCTGTAAGTTTCAAATATTTTGCAGCTTCGGGAGCCCTTTCGGCATCGCGCCATAATATGTTCGCGCAGCCTTCCGGCGAGATGACGGAATAGACCGCGTTTTCCAGCATCCATACTTCATCGGCTATTGCTAAAGCGAGAGCGCCTCCGCTGCCGCCTTCGCCGATCAATATAGAAAGTATCGGGGTTTTCAATGTCATCATTTCCGATAGATTTTCCGCGATTGCCTGGCCTTGCCCGCGTTCTTCGGCGCCGATGCCGCAGAACGCGCCTGCAGTATCAATTATGCAGATTACAGGGCGGCGGAATTTTTCGGCTTGCTTCATCAGACGAAGCGACTTCCTGTAACCTTCGGGGTTTGGGGTGCCAAAGTTGCGCTTGATCCTGCTTTTTGTGTCGCGGCCTTTTTCCGTCGCCAATACTGTCATAGGAGTGTTTCCAAGATATGCCAAGCCTCCGATTATGGCGGGGTCGTCGGCAAAGCGCTTGTCTCCGTGGAGTTCGATGAAATCCGTGAAGAGGCCGTTTATGTAGTCTTGCCCGGTCATTCGGTCTTTTGACCGCGCGGCTATTACTCGTTCGTATGCTGATGTCATTTTATGGTCACCTCCGGTGGGGATGTGTGATGGGGGTGCGGGGAAAAGTGCGGGGGGAAGGATTCTTCGCTTCGCTCAGATTGACAAGGGAAGGCTTCGCCCAGAATGACTAGGATTGGGATGGGGAAGGCAAGGTTGTGTTTTTGGGCGGTGAGTGCATTTTCAGGAGTTGTGATATGATTTGCCGCTGGTCCTTGCGCTCCACTATCATATCCAGAAACCCATGCTCCAGCATGACCTCGGCTTTTTGGAATCCCGCCGGGAGCTTCTTGCGCACCGTTTGCTCAACGACGCGAGCTCCGGCAAAGCCGATTATTGCGCCGGGCTCCGCTATCAATATGTCGCCCTGCATCGCGAAGCTCGCCGTGACCCCGCCTGTCGTAGGATCTGTCAGGAGAGTGATGTAGAGATTGCCCGCGTCGCTGTGGCGTTTGGCGGCGCCGCTTGTTTTTGCCATCTGCATGAGGGATATTATGCCTTCTTGCATCCTGGCGCCGCCGGAGACTGTGCAGCCTATTAAAGGCATCGCGTTTTCTGTGGCATATTCAAAGAGCAAGGTGATTTTTTCACCGACTGCGGCGCCCATGCTTCCCATCATAAAATATGGTTCCATGACGAATAATGCGCATTTTTCATTTGCAATCGATGCTGTGCCGCATATGACCGCTTCGGATTCCCGGGCGGTTTTTCTCATCTGTTCCAGTTTTTCGGGGTATCCCGGGAATGATATTGGGTTTTTGCTTTCGATGTCTGCATATAGCTCATTAAAACTGCGCTCGTCCGTGAGGTAGCTAATCCGCTGCCTTGCGGTCAGGCGGAAGCAATGGCCGCATTTGCAGACGTAAAGCGTTTCCCACAGTTCGCTGATGGGGTTTGCGGTTCCGCAGTTTGGGCATGTTTGTGCCATCTCAATGTCGCTTTCAACGCGTTTTGAGGGCGGTCGCCCGCCTTTTTCGAGTTCGTTTTTCGGTTTTCTGAATATTGCGTTAAATGCCATTGTCTTGCACCTCACAGAAGTTTGTGTAGTATTCACCGGTGCGGAATCTTTCATCGGAGATTATGCTTATTTGCTCGTCGATATTATTCGGCACGCCATCGATCACGAGCTCGCAAAGCGCGGCGCGCATCTTTCGTATCGCCTCTTCTCGCGTCGCCGCATGGACAATGAGCTTGCCGAGCAATGAATCATAATAAGGCGGAATCGCATAACCCGTCCACAACGCGCTGTCGAACCTGACCTGCGGACCGCCCGGCACATGCAGAAACTCAACGGTGCCGACGGAGGAAGCATTGATCCTGCATTCGATCGAATGCCCGGATGATGCGACGCTGTCCTGCTCGAAATCGAGCGGGACGCCTGCTGCAATGCGTATCTGCCATTTAACGAGATCGATGCCCGTCACTTGCTCTGTCACCGCGTGCTCGACCTGCAGCCTGACATTCATCTCCATAAAGTAGAAATCTCCGTTTGCATCAAGCAGAAACTCAATAGTTCCTGCGTTTACATAGCCGACTGCCTTTGCCGCGGCTTTCGCGGCACTGAACAGTTTTTCGCGCAAATCATCGTCCACAGCAGGGGAGGGAGACTCTTCCGACAGCTTTTGGTTGTTCCGCTGTATCGAACACTCGCGCTCCATCAGGCACACCGTGTTGCCAAATTCATCCGCCAGTATTTGCACTTCTATATGTTTGGCGGGGTATATCATTTTCTCGAGATACAACGCGCCGTCGCCGAATGCTTCGCTTGCTTCGCGGCTTGCTATTTTGAATGCGTTATGAAATTCATCGGCCGCGTTTACCTGCCTGATGCCCCGTCCGCCGCCGCCGGCGCGCGCTTTTATCATAAGCGGGAAACCGAGTTTTTCCGCTGTTTCTGCGGCAATGGCCGGGTCGGCGATGGTGGCGCTGCCCGGGATTGTCGGCACTCCGGCATCATGCATGATGCTTCTTGCCGTGTCTTTGTCGCCGAGTTTGGCTATAATCGCGGACGGCGGCCCGATGAAAGATATGCCGTGTTTTTCACATAAGTCCGCGAGCTTGGCGCTTTCGGACAGAAAGCCATATCCCGGATGGATCGCTTGCGCGCCGGAAGCGAGCGCCGCGCTGATGATACGTTCGGCATTCAAGTAGCTGTCGGCGGGCGTCGCGTTGCCGATGCAGATGCATTCGTCCGCAAGGGCTGTGTGCATGGAGTCTTTGTCTGCCTCGGAATATACGGAGACAGTGGATATTCCCATCTCTTTGCACGAGCGGATGATTCTTATGGCTATTTCGCCCCTGTTGGCGACCAGGATTTTTGAAAACATGATGAACCTCGCTTACATGGGCCGCCCGCACAACAACGTGGGCAGCGGGCGTATTGCGCGGCCGTGGGTTTTGCGGTCGATCAGCGGATGAATGTGAAATGCCGCATTATGCGGGCGGCAGGATGCCACCCCTACAAGATGTCGTTGAACTCATAGAAACAACCTTTGCTAGCAGGATCGTGTATTACGCGTCCGTAGGTTCGCATCGATCAGTGAATGATCGCAAAGGAGAACTCCGCTTTTACGCACAACCTGCCGTCTACGCTCGCTTGCCCCGTGGCAAAATAGAATGGCGGCCTCGTCTTTGTGATGACGCATTCTGTCTCAATCGTATCGCCGGGCTTAGCGGGCGATTTGAAGCGCGCGGAAGTGATGCCCGTGAAATATGGGACCGCATCGGCGGCCATTTCCGCGCTGAGCAGGACGCATGCGGATTGCGCGAGGATTTCGCAAAGGATCACGCCCGGGACGACGGGATTGCCCGGAAAATGGCCATCGAGAAACCACTCGTCGCCTCGGACGGTGTATTTCCCCCTTGCGGTCTCGCCGTCCGCGGCGGCCTCGTCGATCAGCAGCATCGCGCCTCTGTGCGGCAATATTGCCATTATTTCGTCTCTGTTCATAATTGTGCGCCTATCCGGAACAGCGGCTGCCCATATTCGACGACCTGTTTATTTTCGACGAATATTTCCGTGATGACGCCGTCGCGCTCCGCTGTTATCTCGTTCATTATTTTCATCGCCTCGATGATGCACAATATGTCGCCGACGTTGACGTTGTCGCCGAGGGAAACGTAGGCTGCGTCGTCTGCGCTTGGCGCGGCGTAGAACAGGCCCACCATCGGCGATTTGACCGTATAAGCGTTTGCGGGCGCGGCGTCCTCGCGGGGGTCGCTGAGCTGCTCGTGTGCTTGCGCGGGAGTCGCGCCGCTCGATCCGGCTGCTGTGCCGGCTGTTGTGCCGGGTGCGGTGCCTGTCGCTGTTGCGGCTGTGCCGGGTGCTGTAACGGCTGCGCCGGTTGATGCTGTGCCGCTGCCGTATGCGGTTCGTGCTTGCTCATGGCGCGTGGAGCGTTTCAATTTGATGATTTCGTCGCCGTTTTGGTATTCCAGCGAGGTGAGTCCCATGTCCTGCATAAGCGCGGCGAGTTCCTTGATATCATTACGGTCCATTTGTATCGTCTCCTTATTAGTTAAATGCCATGCCCATATGGGCGCGCGTCACGCGTCCGTGAGTTCCACAATTGCCTGTTTAAACGCCAGGCAGGCATTGTGCCCGCCGAAACCGAGCGAAACCGACATCGCGAGCTCGGGCGTTGCCTTTCGCGCGGCAAGTGGCGTGAAGTCCAGGTCGCATTCCGGGTCCGGCTCATGGAGGCCAGCCGTCGGAGGAATGAGATTGTCGCGAAGGGCCAATATGGAGATGATCGCCTCGACCGCGCCCGCAGCGCCGAGCATATGCCCGGTCATCGATTTCGTCGAACTGATGATAATCCTGCCTGTGCTCTCTCCGAACGCCCGTTTTATTGCCCGCGTCTCCGCGACGTCGTTGAGGGGGGTGCCGGTGCCATGCGCGTTGAGATATATTATCCCGGCCGGGCTGCCGGCTTCTGCGAATGCGTCCGATATCGCCCGTCCGGAAGATATGCCATCGGGCGACGGCGCCGTTATGTGATGAGCGTCGCATGTGGCGCCATATCCGGCGACCTGCGCGTATATTCTTGCGCCCCTGGCGGTCGCATGTTCCAATGATTCCAGAACAAGCGCGCCCGCGCCTTCGCCTATGACGAACCCCGCGCGCCGCTTGTCAAACGGGAGGCTGGCTGCATCGGGGTCGCTCGCGTTGCTCAAAGCGGTCATGTTTGCGAAGCCGGCGACGCCCATCGGCGTGATGGCAGCCTCGCTTCCGCCGGCAATTGCCGCGTCGGCGTAGCCATGCTTGATGGCCCTGTACGCTTGACCAATCGCATCAGTGCCCGTGGCGCAGGCTGTTACGACCGGAATGCAGGAGCCATTCGCGCCAAAACGAATGGCGATATTCCCCGCAGCGAGGTTTCCAATCATCATGGGAATGAAGAGCGGGGAGACCTTGCGCGGACCGCCGTCGATTAGTTTACTGTGTTCTTTCTCAAACGTGACGATGCCGCCGATTCCCGAACCAAAGCATACCATGAAGCGGTCGGGCGAAACCGCGCCGAGGATGTTGCTGTCGCGCACCGCCTGTTCTGCAGCCGCTATGCCATATTGCGAGTATAAATCGAGCCGCCGAAGGTCAGATTTGTCAAAATAATCAAGAGGGTCGAAGCCCTCCGCTTCCGCCGCGAGAGACGCCCTGTAGCCGGAGCAGTCGAATCTCGTGATGGGGGCTATGCCATGGCGGCCGGCTGCGATATTCTCCCACATTGAATCTATGCGGCTTCCGACCGGCGTCACCGCGCCCATGCCTGTTACGACAACAGCGTTCATATTGCCAAACCTCCATCGATTCTGACGACCTCGCCCGTGATATAGTCCGAGCAGCATAGAAACGCGACAAGCTCCGCGACCTCCTCCGGAAGCCCCGGCCGTCCGAGCGGTATTGAGGACATCAGCGGGCTGTCAGGGCCGATGTCCGCCGTCATGTCCGTCGATATGAAGCCGGGAGCGACAGCGTTGCAGCAGATGTTTCGCGATGCAAGCTCGCGGGCGACTGTCTTTGTGAGCCCGATGAGGCCGGCTTTTGAAGCAGCGTAGTTCGCCTGGCCGGCGTTGCCGATTAGCCCGGCAATCGAACTGACATTGACGATTTTGCCGCCGTGTTTTTTGACGAATATGGAGGCGCAGTGGCGGGTCATGTTGAATGCGCCTTTTAAGTTTATGTCTATGACTTCGTCAAAAGATTCTTCTTTCATGGACATTATCAAACCGTCGCGCGTGACCCCCGCGTTGTTGATGAGGATGTCTATGGTGCCGAATTCTCCTTTAACTGCCTCTACCGCTGCTTTTGCGGCGGAAAAATCGGAGACATCGCATTTGTACGATTGCGCGAGGACGCCCGCTGCGGAGAGTTCATCGATTGTGCGGGCAGCGCTTGCAGTGTCGCCCGCGTATATGACCGCGACATCGGCGCCGCATGAGGCGAGCTTGAGCGCGATTGCTTTTCCGATGCCGCGCGAGCCGCCTGTTATGAGGGCGACTTTGTTTTGCAATTCCATGTTTCGGATCATTCCTTTCGTTGTGGGTCCGTTTGTAATTATTGGGGTGGAACCCCCACGTTACGATATCTTGCCGACTGTCTCAATGAGGCTTTCGTAATCTTCAATATTATATATATTGCATGTCCGCGACGCGCCGATTGCTCGCTCGCTGCTTGCGATGCGCTGGACAAGGCCGCATAGCGTTTTCCCGGGGCCGACTTCGATGAACGTGTTTGCGCCCATGGAAATCATCGATTCAACTTCGGCCGACCATCTGACCGGGCTGCATATCTGCCGTGCAAGCAGCTCTTTTATGTTGCCTAAATACTGTTTTGCCGAATAGTTGGAAAATAACGTGGTTTTTGGCGGTATTATTTCATATGATTCTAATGCTTCCGCGAATTGCCGCGATGCGTCCGCCATCATTGGGCTGTGGAATCCGCCGCTTGTTTTGAGAGGCAGCGACTTGCCCCCCGCGTCTTTGATGAGCGCTTTCAAATGCTCCAAAGCTGATTTTTCGCCGGCGACGACGACTTGCCCGGGGCAGTTGAAGTTGACGGGATATGTGTTTTCCACATGCGAGCAGAGCGAGACGACCTCATCGTCGGAAAGCTTGAGCACCGCTATCATGCCGGCATCTACGGCATCGGCGGCCATTTGCATGAAGCGTGCGCGCATGCAGACGAGGCTGAAACCGTCTTCGTATGACACTGCTCCCGAGAAGGCGAGGGCAGCTATCTCGCCAAGCGAAAAGCCGGCAAGCATGGCGGCCGATACGCCCGCTTCTTTAAGCGCGGCAGCAGCGGCGAGGTCCACGCAATAGATGCATGGCTGGGTGTTTTCAGTTCTTGCCAATATCTCGTCATTGCCATTGAAGCATTGAGCGATCGTCCCGGGGCGGATGCTTTCCGCCATTTCGAAAACGGCACGCGCGGCGGGGCTGTTGTCATACAGGCTGCGCCCCATTCCCGGATATTGGGAGCCCTGGCCCGCGAACATGAATGCGATGGTCAGCTTATCCATCTGTTCGCTCCATTAAGGACGTCTTCCGCTTCCGTGAATAGCTCGCGAATCATCTCCGACGCGGGCTGCCTTTTGCTGACTAAGCCGGCGATTTGGCCGGAGAGGAAGCAACCCTTTTCGACATCGCCATCGACGACTGCCAGCCGCAGGGCGCCGGTGCCCATAGCTTCGAGGTCTTCATCGCTGATGCTGCTGTCGTATTCGGCTTTCATATATTGGCGCGAAAATTGCGTTTTTAAGCTCCTGACGGGATGCCCGAGCCGTTTGCCCGTGACTATCGTGGCGATGTCGGTGGCTTTGAGTATTTTTTCTTTGTAGTTTTCATGTATGGAGCACTCGTCCGCCGCAAGGAAGCGGGTGCCGAGCTGGACGCCCGACGCGCCGAGCATGAACGCAGCCGCGATGCCGCGCCCGTCGCCGATCCCGCCGGCTGCGATGACGGGCAGGTCCGTCGCGTCGCAGACTTGCGGGACGAGGGCCATCGTCGTCGTCTCGCCGACATGTCCTCCACTTTCGCCGCCTTCAGCGATTATCGCGCAGGCGCCCGCGCGGGTCATCAGCTTTGCCAGAGCGACCGATGCAACGACGGGGACGACTTTCACTCCTGCCGAAATCCAGAGGTCCATATGCTTGGATGGGTTGCCCGCGCCTGTTGTGACGACGGGCACGCGCTCTTTGGCGACGGTTCGAGCGACCTCCTCGACATGGGGGCTCATCAGCATTATGTTCACGCCAAAAGGCTTGTCCGTGTACTCTCTTGCCATGCGGATTTGCTCGCGCAGGTAGTTTGCATCCGCATTCATCGCGGAGATGATGCCGAGCCCGCCGCCGTTGGAAACCGCCGCGGCGAGCCGCGCGTCGGATATCCATGCCATACCGCCCTGAAATATCGGATATTCAATGCCTATAAGGCTGCATATTGGTGTTTTGATCATAATGCGGCGCGCTCGCTGTGGACGAGTTTTGTTTCGACGAATTTGACGAGGTCGCCAACCGCGTCGAATTTGCCGTCCATTTCGAGCTCGACGCCGAGTTCCTCTTCGAGCTTCATAACCATTTCGACTGTGTCGAGCGAGTCGACGCCGAGCTCTTCGAATGTTGTGCTTTCCGTGATTTGTTCGATGTCGCTCCCTGTGTGGTCTGCGATGATTGCTGCGATTTTTTCGAATATCATGTCGTTGCTCCTCTCTGGTAGTTGTTTCTGTGCCGGGGCTGCAGGGGTGTTGCGTGGCGGGAGGGGGCGCGTGGGTCGTGGGGCGAGGTGGCGGCAGAATGCCGCCGCTACACCTTTATTATGCAGGCGGCGCTTGTGAGGCCCGCACCGAAGCTGCACATCGCGATGTATTCGCCGTCGCGCAGCTTGCCGGATCTTAATAATTCGTCGGTGAGAATGGGAATGCTTGCGGCGGAAGTGTTGCCGACCCTTTCGATGTTTTTGAGGCACCGCTCCTGTGGTATGCCGAGCTTAGCCGCCGAAGCGTCGATGATCCTCGCATTGGCCTGATGGGGAACGACCCAATTTATATCCGCCATCGCAAGCCCTGCCGCGCTGACGACATCAGAGAGGTCCTTGCACATGGCATTGACGGCGAATTTATACGTTTCCTGCCCGTTCATGTGGATGAAGGGAGTATCGGCATCATGCTCATAGAATGGCGAAGAGCCCCTGTGGCTCGGAATGCTCAAAACGCTTGAGTTGCCGCGCGCGAAGAGCTTTGACGATATATATGAGTTTCCCTCGCCGAGCACCATGGCGCCGGCGCCGTCGCCGAAGATGACCGCTGTGCTCCTGTCGCTCCAATCGACGAGCCCGGACAGGCGTTCCGCGCCGATGACTAGAATGTTTTTTGCGCCTCGAGCAAAAAAGCCGGCGGCCGTCTCGAGAGCGTAGATGAATCCCGAACATGCCGCGTTGACATCCATCGCGGGGCAGCGCGCGCCAAGCATCGCCTGCACCGCGCAGGCGAGAGAAGGGGCGGCACTGTCCGAACTCACCGTTGCGCAGATGATCATGTCCAAGCATTCGGGGCTGATGCCGCTTTTCTCGAGCGCCGCCGTTGCCGCGCCATATGCAAGGTCGGCCGTCGTCTCCGTCGTGCATATGCGCCGTTCTTTGATGCCAACGCGCTGCGAAATCCACTCGTCCGAGGTGTCCAGGATTTCCGAGAGTTCGTTGTTCGTCAATATGCGCGCGGGAAGGCAGCTGCCTGTCCCCAGAATTCTAAAGCTCATGTAGTGGCCTCGATGTTGCTTTCAAAGAAGCTGTTTAGTTTTTCGATGGCGTGGATGAGGATGTTTTTTTCTCCCTCGTCAAGGCCGTTTTCAAGCTCGCGCACCATCAGCGTGTGCCAACGCATATGGTGGAGGTAGACTTTGCGGCCTTCGCGCGTGAGCGTGGCGCGGGTGACCCTGCCGTCCTGCTCGCAAGCGTTCTTGGACAGGAAGCCCTTGCCTTCCAGCTTGCGGGCGGATATCGTTACCGAGGGGCGGGCGACTTTCATGAAGTCTGCCGTTTCGCTCAGCGTCCTGCCGTTTTTGCCGGAGTTGCCTATGTATTCGATCATGTGCATTTCTCGGATGCTAAGGCCGCGTCCGATGCCTTTTTGCAGGAATTCCTCTTCGATGCGGAGGATGTTGTTGTAGGCCGACACCAATAGGTCGTTTAGCATTTCAGACAGCTTTGGCATTTGGCGTGCGCCTCCTCTGTTGTTTGATGCGTGTTCGCAGATAATTAGTTAGGTTAACTAATTATCTGCGAATTGTATCAGGTTGTTTTCGGTTTGTCAATAGGGCGGGGGAAATTATTGTCGAACGAAGCTCCCGGGTTAAAATTCACGCCCGGTGAGGTAGACGTTTGTTTTGCTTCCGACCGCGTAGCAAGGAAGCGGAGCGGCGCGAATATGCGCATGGATGCGCATCTGAGCGATAAG
>JGI24702J35022_10002661_pt1 | contig 10843 bp, 11 predicted proteins | sample TergutTh196P4_FD_35022 | JGI IMG/M metagenome (IMG submission 35022)
CATTCCTTTACCAAAAAGATTACTGAACCAAGATTGCCGATAATTGCTTTTCATATTGGAGCAAGCCAATCAAATAAAGTTTGGGATATAAATAATTATCATCAAACAATGAAAAGATTATTAGAAACTAAAAAATTTACTGTGGTACTTTTAGGAGGTTATAATGAAATATATTTTAAAGATTTTTTTACCGATATCAATAGCGATCTTTTTTTTAATACCATTGGACAATTTCCCCTTAATCAACTCCTTGTAGTGCTCAACTCAATTGATTTATTAGTGACCAACGATACCGGACCAATGCATCTTGCTACAGCCCTGGGAAAACCAATTATCGATATTTCTTTGGGACCAGTAAGTAAATGGGAAACAGGAGCATATAGTAATCAAGTACTAGTAATAGAAGCCAATTTAACATGTTATCCTTGTAATTTTAACCATGATTGTCATCATCGGCAATGCCAACAGGTAATCACCCCAGAAATAGTTTTACAAGCCATCGATTTTATGTGCCACCAGAAAGAATTTTTTTTGTCTCATGATTCATTCTCTTTGCTATCTCGCCTGAGATCAGCTAAAAATGAAAAATATGAACTAAGACCATTTACTTCCGTAAAATTTTATATTGGAGGATGGGACCAATTTGGTTTTCACACCTTTCGACCATATTTTCAAGAGACAATAACCGAAAAAGTTTTTATTTTTCATTGTAAAAGGTTTATTTGGTCTTTATATTTTAGGGGGCTATTAGAAGAATTTAGTGATTCTAACTCATCTACACTGGCGATTTGGCAAAAATTTAATGCAGAGTTACACGAGGATTATTATTTCCCTCTTTTAAACTTCCAATACTTACAGAATGATGTTCAAAAATTAAGCTCTCAAATCACAAATATAATAGGAGAATTACAAAAAGTCTTACCTCTCAAAAATCAGCTTGACAAAAAGAAAGAGTTCTTACTTTGTGCAAAAAAGAAAAAGGATGCTTTGCTAGCATTAGCTAAGAACCAAGATTTAATTTATGATTGGTTCTGGTTTGCAATTTTCCAAGAATCAGAAATTGATGATTATGATCTAGCTAAAATTGCTGAAAAAACAATAGTTATCTATAAAGTTTTACAGAAAAAATTAAATATATTAAGTAGAATCTTGATTTTACTTAACGATAAAATCTAGGAAGGATAATTATGCAAGTTACAATTAATGGAGAAATGAGAGAATATTATATTGATTCTGTTGGCACTTTGTTAGATCTTACAAAAAGTATTGAAGAAACCTTACCGCAAGGTAAATTCATTATGGGGCTAGCACTCAATGGGAAACAATTAGATCACCTTTGGTACCAAACAGCCGATAAAGTTTATCTCTTAAATGAAGACACTCTCGAAGTAAGTATTGGAGATTCAACGCTGATTGGCAGAGAAGCCCTAAAAAATTCCAAAGAACAATTTCAAAAATTATTAGATGATTTTAGAATGATATCTAACTCTTTTCGGATTAAAGAAGAGAAAGAAGCCAATAGTCGGTTTGTGCAAGGTATTGAAAATCTACAATATTTTATCAAATTACTAGAAGATGCCGCTGCTCTTCTAGGAAGACCTTTGAAACAGATTATCATCAAAGAGGAAGCCTTTTCGAAACATTTAGACGACATTGCTTTGATTTTAGACTTGATCATCAAAACCCAAAATCAAAAAGACTGGGTGATGCTTGCTGATAATATTGAGTATGAAATGTTACCAGCTATCGAAAAATTGGGACTACTCTATGATATTTTGGAAATATAGGCGAACATGAATCCTTCTCTTTCAGATGAATACATTAGTCTTGCTCTATCTTCAGGAGCGAAACATGCCGTCATGATCACGCCTGAGGAGATTGTTTTTGATGGAAGAACTCTTTTAAAATGTATGTTTGGATGTGATGATTGGGGGATGGGACCCACTTGCCCATCAAGGGCTCAATCCTTGAAGCCATGGGAGTATGAAGTGCTACTGAAAAAATATACCTCAGTTTTAGTCATTCATACCCAAGAAAAGCATCTGGCACAAAAAATCTCTTTAATGATCGAAAAAGTAGCATATTACAAAGGAGATGTGTTTGCTTTTTCCATGTCAGATTGCGCACTTTGCGAGGAATGTGTTAGTCAAAAGGGGGATGCTTGCCGCAATGTTCTTTCGGCACGTCCAGCCTTTCATAGTGTTGGTATTGATGTATTTACTACAGTTCATAAATTGGGTTTACCCCTCAAACCACTCGAAGATGAAACCGAAATTCAAAATTGGTATGCTGCTGTATGGCTAAACCTTTAATTTTAAACTTTTTCTCAGCTTGAAAGAAGATGAAGTGACAATATGTCGGAGAGAGTTTATTCATTGCTCCAGCAATAATAATTTTTTACTCTTGCTAAAATTTTCATTATGAAGGTTATTAGATAAACTACTTACGATAATTTACAACGAGAGCCAAAACAGCCTTTCGCCCAATTCCTTATCGAGAAAAAATGCTCCTAAAAGTAGATTTAACAAAAGGTAACATTGCTTTTCAGTTAACTAAGGTTTCGTTACCAATCATGTTCACTATGTTTGTTCAAATGGCCTATAATATTACCGATATGTTTTGGATTGGGCGCATTGGAACTGGTGCTGTGGCAGCTGTTGGGTCAGTAGGTTTTTTTACTTGGTTAGGGATGGCTATAACTTTAATGCCAAAAATTGGTTTAGAGGTTTATTCTGCTCAATCGGCAGGACAAAATGATGAACATCGGCTAAGAAATGTGGTGATCAATGGTCTAGGAGTCTGTGTTTTCCTTGCTTTTCTCTATAGTATTATTAGCTTTTATTTTGCTCCTTCTTTGATTCATTTTTTTCATCTTGGAGACAATACTGATGGTTTTGATCCCACTACTCAAGCTATTATCTACTTTCGTTTCATTTCGCTGGGGTTTATTTTTGCTTTTTTAAACCCTTGTTTTTCTGCTATTTATAATGGAATTGGAAAAAGCAAATGGCCATTTTATTTTAATTCAGTAGGACTAATTCTGAACATGATCTTAGACCCCTTACTTATTTATGGAAACGCTTTTTTCCCGCGTTTAGAAGTTAAAGGAGCTGCTTGGGCAACAATTATTTCTCAATGTGTGGTTGCAGTTCTTTTTTATTCTAGCCTTCGCAAACATTTTCCGTTTTTAAAAAAAACTTCCTCTATCTTACGCTTCAATAAAGAATACTCTTTAAAGATCATCAGAATTGGGCTTCCCCCGTCATTACAAAGTATGATGTTTGCTGTCATTGCTATTGTGATCGCTAGAATAATCAGCCAGTGGGGAGCAGTTTCCATTGCCGTACAAAGGATTGGTTCTCAAATTGAAGCTATCTCTTGGATGACCGCAAGTGGGTTCTCTACAGCGGTTAGTACCTTTGTTGGGCAGAATTTTGGTGCAGGAAAAATAACCAGAATTAGGCAGGGATTTCTCACAGCAACAGGGATCATGACTGGGGTTGGAATCATAAATAGTTTAGTACTTTTTTTGTTTCCAGAATTTCTCTATCAAATTTTTGTCCGTGAACCAGACACTATTCAACAAGGAGTTGTATATTTAACCATTGTTAGTTTTTCACAGCTTTTTATGTGTTTAGAAACGGCTACCCAAGGAGCCTTTAATGGTGTGGGAAATTCACTTCCTCCTTCTATAGTAGGAATTGTTTTCAATACCCTAAGAATTCCTGCCTCTTTATTACTATCTTCAACTTGCCTAGGGATCACGGGGATTTGGTGGACAATTAGTATTTCGAGCATAATGAAAGGGCTTATCCTCTGGGGTTGGTTTGCCTTATATTTTACGCACCGATGGGGAAGAACCTGATCTTTCGTTCTAGTATCCATTAACAGCAATCAAAGTCAAGAATAGACTCGATAATGTATGAGGCTGTCGCATATTGATGTAGCAACGACATCTTGCCGTTGAAGCAAAACCTTACGCGACAGCCTCTGTATTTATCTATAGCTTTTATTGCTTTTCAAACTCCATTTGTTGAATGATGAGCGAGGAAGTCGTGAAGAGAAGCTGAACTTCCTCAAAAGTATATTTTTCTTTTTGAGGAACACTAATTACCGATTCAATAGTACTATAACCATCAATAATATTTTTGAACCAAGAAATGGCATATAAATCTTGATTATCCATTAATCCTAGGTTTTTTATTAATACTTCAACAATACCTTTTTGGTTAAGGATCGAAGATGATTCAATGTGATAGCTTTGAAGCAATAGTTCAGACATTATCTTTAATCCCTGTGTCCATGCTCCAACCTGCAACAAAGTCATTAAATCATATTCATTAGATTCATATAATGTGAACTCTAAAAGAGAGCGGTATTCATCGAGCACATAAAGTAAATCTTCCCAATTATCATCTTGCACTAATTCGAGTAATTCATCTGCTAACATAAGAACTTCATCGCTAACTCCAACCATTTGAGAATAGTCAATCATCGCTTGCGCATTAGCACTTAGTTTCGTTTTATTTCTTGCTTTAGTGGCAACAACAGCATCAGCAGTCAGAGTACCAAGATAAAAAGAAGCCTTGTAAACATCATATATTTCGACCGTGGAATAATCTGGTAAAAACTGATCAAAATCATTATTTTGGAGATAATCAAAAATATCAAAAATATCGGAAAAATCGGGAATAGGAAAAAATCTTGGTTCAGAAACATGAGTGCTATTCGGAGTGTCTGTTTTTTTCATACAACTAAGCAAACACACCAAAATAAATAAGGTGCAAATATTTTTTTTCATCCTAGCAAACTCCTAGTTTTTTATTGGTTAATGATATAAAAGAAGGATTTTGTGTCAAGACAATTTTTGCCTACTCATACTATTCCTCGCTAAAAAAAGTAGTGTTGACTTCTCAGCCGACGAAGTATTTATGGACTCGAACTGGATAGTTCGAGATACATTTGAAATGAGGAATAGTATGATATAGCAATTCTGTTTGATGATTATTTTTTATCTGTAGTAGCAATCTCCGATTGTCACAGTGGTGATTGAAAATTACCATTATGAGTTTTAACCAGAAACGCTATATGTCCATTGAACAATAAAAAAATTAATGAGCTAGTTGACCTATAATCTGTACATTATTAAGGTAATCTTGGTAATGATGAATGCTTTTCCGCAAGAATTCTCTTCTGTTTTCAAAACGTTGTCTTTCCTTTTGAAATACATGGAGAGCAGGCAAAAATTGAAATTGAATATTCTGTTGATAAATTTGGTACAAGCTATTGATAAAGTGTTTAAAAATTGCTGCAGGTAATAATTCAGCAAAAAATAGAGATACAGAATACACATCACAAAGAGGTAAATCTAAAGTGATTTCTGAAAAATCAAACAAATAGATTTGATGATTAAACCAAAGATAATTATTAAGATTAGTGTCATAATGAATGAGCGCTAATCCTGTTTGTTCATTATAAGTTTGATTGTGAAATTGGGCAAGTGTTTTTCCGATCTGAATTTGTTGTTCTAATTCTATATCATAAACACTCCTTCCGTTAAGGTATTCAAGATATAAAATTTGAGGCTCTTCTTTGATTAATTTGGGAATACAAGACAAGGAATCCGCAAACTGTTGATAAAAATTTAATTCCGTGTAGAAATCTAACTCTTGGTGGAATATTTTTTTGATCATTTTTTCGTTTTCAAGAGAAATAATATTCTTGCTACTAAAAAATACATGCATCTTTTAGATCCTTTCTTTTTTACTTTGCAAAATAAAGAAAAGATGAAAAGATATTTCGGGAACATGATATTTTTTGAGTAGAATAAATTTTTTTTGAAGTATTTGTAAGATTGTACTCTGCTTAATATGAGCTCCACAGGAACCAATCTCCCAGCGATGATGCCTCGTTTGGATAATTCTTTGGGGAAGAGCTAATTCCAGAAAAAATTCATTAATTTTGGGAAGTTTAAACGAGCATTTGCCGATAACCCTTTTACGATGCGGAAGAGACAAGATTAAATAATGAGTAATCTCAGCCATATCCATTATTATCTGTTCAAAATATTCAAAATCAAGGTGTTCTAATACCTGGCAGCATAAAATACAATCTATCTTTAATGCCTTTGTTTTTTCTTTAATCTCACGCACATCGGCTAATATATCTGGCTGGAGTTGAGCATCATAATCATATGTATAAATATTAACTTTTTTGGGGCTTAATAATTCTCTTAACACAAGAGGAACAATATTATCGCCGGAACCAATTATTAATAGATTAGAAAATTCCAGAGATAAAACTTCATTAATTTGGTACCAATATGAAATCCATCTTTTTTTGTGAGCATAAAAACCAAATTTATAGGCTTCTTCTTTTTTGTAATCGATCATAAGTTGCTTTCCTTCATAGGCGAGGCATAAAACCTGTTCCAACATTCATGAAACAGTTTTTTTTCAAATTGATAAATCATTAAAATTGTTAATGATACGCCAATAACTAAACAAGATATAGAAAAAAGAGTTTGGTTGAGATTATCAAAGAAGAGAATTAAAAGTAGGGGGATATTGAATAGAATTCCCTTTGATAACGTTAAATACAGATGTGTTAAACTTAATTTTATCATTTTGTAGATAATACAAATAAAGATGAAGTCACAAAAAGCCATAGTTATGGAATACAAGATAAAATTGCTGAAAAAGTCTTGGCTCTGAAAAATAAATATTAATCCACTAATCAAGAGTGTTGAAAGAAGAGACCAGAAAAGTTCATAGATAGGCTTTTGGTGAATCAAGGGGATAGATGAAATCGGATTCATAAGCATTTTAAAAATAATCCGGGCAGTCATATAGATAATAAGTGAACGCATTAAGATTTGATCCGTAGCTCCAGCAAAAAAGAAAATCGACTGTTTTAAAATAATTCCCCAGATTAAAACAAGAGGAAAAATAATAATAAGGGTGATTTCAACATATTTTTGGATTTTTGGTGCTAATCCAGTTTTTAAACTTTGACTTAATGTAGGAAATAGTACTTCATTCAAGGACCTCATAAGAAAACTAATCGGTACCAAGAAAAATTGAGAAGCAAAAAAATAAGCCCCAATAAAATGAGGATCGTAAAACAAACCAAATATAAAAATGGGGATTTCTAGAATAAAAAAATTGAGGGAAACAGTAATTGTTGAAAGGCTTAAAAATTCATACTGGCTCTGCAAAAAATTGAACAACGCGGTAATATATTTAAATTTCAAACAATTCAAGAGTTTTATTCCTAATTCCCTGCGGATAGGATAGGCAATAATCAATAATTCCACCACACTACCAAGGTAAAAGCCAAAGACATAAAAATAAAATTCTTGACGAAAAAAGAGCGCTACAAGCGTGAAAATAGCACAACAAACTACATTAACAATTTCCGCCAGACTTAAAAATTTAAAATTAAACTCCAATTTATGCAAGGATTTAATCATTAATTTTATACTTTCCGGAATGACTAGCCAAAAACCCCAAACAAAATAGTTATACAACATGGGGGATTGATACCCAGTGGCGATCATTCCTTTTCCCAAAAAACAAATCAACGAAAAAATGAGGGTTGAACAAACGATAAATTGTAATCCAACAGCTAATTTTTGCGATGAATTATCTACAATCAGAAAATTGGGAAACGAAAAGGTTGTGATCGTTGTGAGCAAAGCAATGATGTTGGTAAAAATCCGATAGCTGCCTAATTCCTCACTACCAAAAATGTTAATTATGTAGATGATTACTAAGGAAGAAATACATCGTTTCAGAACTGTTGTGGAAAATATCCACTGCAGAGAGTTTATTAGTTTATGGTGAGGAAACATAAAATTATTCTTCTTCGTTAAAGAGGTTTATACGGTGTATATGTGGTTTTAAGCCTAAATGCTGGTACGTTTTGGAAGTAACTTTTCGACCTTGAGGAGTTCTTTCTAAAAACCCTTGTTGAATTAAATAGGGCTCAAAAATTTCTTCAATGGTGCCGGGATCTTCGCCCACGGCCACAGAGATTGTTTTCAAACCAACAGGACCACCCCTGTAGTTTTCAATAAGAGTATGTAAAATCTTTTTATCCATTTCATCTAAACCAGCATGATCTACATTAAGCATCTCCAAAGCTTTAATCGCAATTGGGTAAGTAATAACACCCGAACCTCGTACTTGAGCATAATCACGCACTCTTCTTAACAAACGATTAGCTACTCTTGGCGTACCACGGCTACGTTTACCAATCTCCTGGGTTCCTTCATCTTCAATTTCGACATTGAGTAAAGCAGCAGAACGTTTAATAATTCTTTCTATTTCAGACTGTTCGTAATAATTTAATCGTAACACAATACCAAAGCGCGCCCGCAAGGGTTCGGTTAATAAACCAGCCCGAGTTGTAGCACCAATAAGGGTAAAGGGTGATAAATCCAATTTTAAAGTTCGCGCATTAGGACCTGAATCGATGATAATTTCTATTTTATAATCCTCCAGAGCTGAATACATATATTCCTCAACTACATGATTTAAACGGTGAATCTCGTCAATAAACAAGACCTCACGCTGCTCAAGATTAGTTAATAAACCTGCTAGATCACCCGGTTTTTCGACTACAGGACCAGAACTTAGTTTTAAATTTACTTGTAATTCCGAAGCAATAATATTCGCTAAAGTGGTTTTGCCTAGACCAGGAGGACCATATAGTAAAACATGATCAAGAGGTTCAGCACGTTTCTTAGCAGCTTCAATAGAAATATAAAGTAATTCCTTTAAATTTTCCTGACCAATAAACTCTTCTAACATTTTTGGACGTAAAGCTTTATCGAATTCTTTTTCTTCTCCTAACACCACAGGATCTGCCAGTCGTTCTAACATTATTCCTCCTTCTGATTAATAAATCTTGTAAGCGAAAATAATGTCTATCGTTTTTTTGTCAAATAGTATTTTGGTGATTGTTAAAGGGGACCACATAGTTTCATCACAACGAGCAGACTGGAAACCTAAAGACATGGGGTGTGAGGCTTGTCGCATAGTGATATTTTATGGCTATCAACGGCATCTTGCCGTTGATATTTGAAGATGTAACAAATATGTTTCTTGTGGCAATACATACTGTTATAGATTTTTATTAGTTATCGGTAGGTTTTGATACAACGGCAAGATGCCGTTGCTACATCACTATGCAACGGCCTTTATGAATATTACGAAGTGATTATCTCTTCATAGAAAGAGGAAATATCCACCAGAAAATCCCTCCAACCTGTTTGGCAAGTTGGAAGAGGGAAAGCGTTTGAGGAGTTCATTCGTTGCTGGAAAGAGAACGACACCTTCGGTGTGAGGTGGAATTATTGATATCTTTTAGGAAACACAAAAAGAGGCAAGGCATAAAACCTTGCCTCTATATTTAGATAAGCAATACATCAGAACAATAAACCAACAGAAAAGATTAGAGTTCTAGATACATAATCAGAAGCATTACCATATCTATCTTCGCCTTCAAGTATCCGCACTAATCCAAGGCTATATTCAATGTTAAACACGAACTTATTTTGATGAACATAGTCAGCACCAAATAACAAGTTGAGTTCTATCTCATCAAACTGGCTCTCGGAATCACTATCTGAATAACCTTCACTAGAAACTTTATAATGAGTCCACATTAGATAAGATGTAGAGACACCTATAAACGGTTCTACTGGAATAGCGAGATTAACAAGTTTCGTTTTAAAGAAAGGATCCAAAACATGCCAAGTAGATTGTCCCTTATAACTATACCCCAAATAAGAGTCATTGTAATCATATTTAAATCCTTTTTGTATATACCTGATTCCTGGTTCTATTGCAAATAAATCACTGATAGTTTTTGTATTTGATATCCCTATCAAAAAACCACCTTTGGATTTGAGATCATCATCATCCGACAACCAACCTCTATCATATCCAGCAAAAAGTTTTGTGTTTGAAGAGGATTCAGACCGTTGCGTATGTCTAGTTGTGCTTGTTCCGCCTCCGCTGATAATTTGAGCATCTAAAGCAGATACCATCAAAAATAAACAAAGCAATACTGATATTAAGTGTTTTATTTTCATTTAAACTCCTTAATCAGAGATATACCTACAAGACTCAAGTATTTGATTTGTGTTTTTCAATAGTAAAGAGTCTTGTTCAGTTATTGACCTGAAATTTTTGTAAGAGGCAGGAAAGCCAGTCACTGTTACAGTAGTTCTATTTCTTGATATAATAAATGAAAACCTGGGTTCTAATAATACATCAGCATTATTCGTAGATAACGCGTTGTTGATTGCACGGACTCTAAGCAATTGTATAGTGCTATTCAATCCTGACGCGGTACCTGTTATTTTGGTTGGAGAGACATCTAAATCTGCAATAACAGGTAGGTGAAATACACCCGTATCTTTGATATAAGACAATTTTGCTTCTTCCCAGCTACTAATTATAGTTGCACAACTTGATAAAAAAACGATTACTATCATCGTTCCTAGTATGGTTTTAAGTGTTTTGCTCATTTTTCCTCCTGTGAGCTTATTTTTTTGTTTTGATAATCTTTATTGCAACCTTTTCCTTGATGGGCTTGAATTAACCGTCCCGACCCGTATTAAACTACCCACACCTACGGCGTGGGACAGGGTTGGTTGAACCGGGTTTGCTGTTAAACGGACGATGCCTTCGGCATGTTTATATGGTATTACTTGATTTGATAAATTAGATGAATGATGAGATGATTCTTCTACTTGATGATAAAAAAGGAATATCCGTCTGACAAAGAAAGACAGATAGTAGATGTAACTTATTGACTTATAAGGAGATAAATC